>Ga0209039_10001396_pt1 | contig 22539 bp, 20 predicted proteins | sample BogFormECP12_OM1_FD_188238 | JGI IMG/M metagenome (GOLD analysis project Ga0209039, IMG submission 188238) | Bog forest soil microbial communities from Calvert Island, British Columbia, Canada - ECP12_OM1 (SPAdes) (version 2) | ecosystem: Environmental > Aquatic > Freshwater > Wetlands > Bog ... | reverse complement strand
CGCGGCCACGGTCATGGTGAGAGGATCGGCCGGTCGAATCCCGAACAACTGCGTCTCCACCAGCCGCGTGAGCGCCCAGGCCGAAGGCAGCCCGATGGCCAGGCCCACCACAGCCAGCAGCAGCACTTCCCTCATCACCAGCCACACCACCGAACCGCCGCTCGCCCCCAGCGCCATGCGGATTCCAATCTCGCGCGTGCGCCGCGCCACCATGTAGGCCATCACGCCGTACAGCCCCACCGCCGCCAGCAGCGTGGCGAGGCAGCCGAAGATGGCCGAGAGAGTGGCCAGCAGCCGCTCCGACATCAGCGACTTGTCGAGCTGCTGTTCCAGCGTGCGCATGCGATATATGGGCACATTCGAATCCACCTCCCGAACGGTGCGGCGCAGCAGTGAGAACATATTCTCCGAGTCGGCCTGGGTGCGCAGATAGGCGGTCATCCCGATTACAAATGGCACCTGCCGGTAAGGGAGATACAACTCGTGGGGGATTTCGTCCCGCAGGCTCTCGTACCTGGTGTCCTTGGCCACGCCCACGATTTCGATGTCCGTCTTCGTGCCGGGATTGCCGCCCAGCCCGACGTGCCGTCCGATGGCGTTGGCGCCGCCGAAATAGCGCCGGGCGAATTTCTCGTTGACGATCGCCACTTTCGGCGCTCCCTGGTCGTCCTGGACGGTGAAATCCCGGCCGAGCAGGACCGGGATTCCCATGGTCTCGAAGTAGCGGGGCGAGATGAATTGCATGTGAGGACCCACGGACTCGCCCTGCTTCGCGGTGTAGCCTTCCACTGTCACCGTTTGGTCCCACTCACTGCCGTCCAGTACCTGCACCATCGCCAAAGCGGCCGACTTGACGCCCGGAAGCGCGTTCATGCGCTCGGTCAATTCCCGGTAGAATTGCAGACTGCGTTCCGGCTTGTACCCGTTCAAGGTCGGGTCCATCGCAAACGTCAGCAGGTTTTCGGTGTGGAAGCCGGGGTTGAGATCCCTCAGGTTCCTTAAGCTCTGGATGAAGAGGCCCGCGCCGATCAGCAACAGCAAGGAAAGCGACACCTGCGCCACCACCAGGGATTTTCGCAGGCCCACGGCGGCGCCGCCCACCACCGAACCGGCCTGGTCTTTCAAGGTCCCCGCCAGCTCCGGCCGTGTCGCCTGGAGCGCCGGTGCCAGTCCGAAGACCAGGCCCGTCAGCACCGCGACCGCGAACGTAAACGCCAGCACGCGCCCATCAGGCGTGCTTGATACGGTGAGTGGAGTCACGCCCAGCGGCAGGAAACCGATGAGCGTGCGGTCCATCCATACGGCCAGTCCCAGGCCCGCCAGCCCGCCCGCCGCCGAGAGCAGGACGCTCTCCTCGAGCAACTGGCAGACCAGGCGACGCCGGCTCGCGCCCAGCGCCAACCGCACCGCAATCTCCTTCTGCCGCGCCGTGGCCCGGGCAATCAGCAGGTTGGCCACATTCGAGCAGGCAATCAGCAGCACCAGCGCCACAATGGCCATCAATGCCCACAGCGGATTGGTGAACTGCCGCCGCAGGTCGGACCGGCCCTTGGAGGCCGGCAGCACGTCCATCCACATTTTCAGAAACTGCTGCTTGCGGTACTCGGAAGCGTTCGCGAAGTCTTTCTCTTGCACCTCCATCAGCAAGATCTGGTGGAATAGCGGCTGCAATCCGGCCTTGGCGGCCTGGAGCGTCATGCCGGGCTTGAGCCTGCCGAACACCTGCGCGAAACGGCTGCGCCGGTCATTGAGGCCGTAGTACGGCACCGGCGTCATTTCCTTTTTCATCGTCATGGGGACGCGGATCTGCGGCGAGGTCCCTACCTCCACGCCATCGAAGCCAGGCTGGCTCACGCCGATGATCGTCAGCGGATATCCGTTCACCAGGATCCTGGCGCCGATCGCATTGCGGTCTCCGCCGAACCTCGTCTTCCAGAAACCGTAGCTCAGCACGGCCAGCGGATGTCCGCCCTGGATGAGGTCGTCGGAGGCGTTGAACACGCGCCCCAGCGCCGCTCCCACGCCCAGCACCGGAAAGTAGTTCCCCGACACCAGTTCCCCCGACACCAGCTCGGTTCTTCCCTCGAAGCTGAGGCTGAGAATTGTCCCGTACTTGCAGAACATTCCGCTGAAGACTTGATTCTTGTCTCGGATATCCTGATACATCGGGTAAGAGATCGCGTTGTTCCCCGTGTTGCTCCCGTAGTGCTGGCCCCGGGCGGTCAGCAGCACCAGTTCCTCGGGATGCTTCACTGGCAGCAATTCCAGAATGAGTTGATGAACAAGCGTGAAAATGGCCGTGTTGGCGCCTATCCCCAGCGCCAGCGAGAGCACGGCCACCGCGGTGAACAAGGGCGATTTTCGCAGCGTCCGCAGCGCATAGCGCAGGTCCTGTAGAAGTGTGGCCATCGGTTACTATACCGTTGGACGCCGAAAAGGTTACATGGTTCCGTAAGGTAAGTCTGTTAAAATAGTCCATGACAATCAATCGGAACCTGCTCGCCGCGGGGCTTTTCCTCGCTCTCGCCGCTGCGCCGGTGGCCGCCCAGCCCAAGGATGTCGAGGGAAGCAAGGATTCGCCACTCGCTTCGCGGTACCCCGGTTCGATCATCGATAACTACAAGACCAGGCAGTTCGACGAGTTCAGTTTTCCCGTAGGCTCGGTTACGCAGGGAGCACCCAAGAGCCTGCACCTGGAGGGCAAGATTACCCGGATCTCCTACACCTATCCACAGGACCGCTCGCCCCTGGAGGTCTACCGCAACTATGAAAGCGCCCTGAAGAAAGCCGGGTTCGAGACGGTGTTTGCCTGTAGCGGCGATGCCTGCGGAATCGCCCGATTTCACATGACCTCCGATTGGTCCGACACCTGGTATGGCGCCGGCCACTGGCAATTCTCCGGCAAACTGGCGCGCCCGGAAGGCGATATCTATGTGAGCCTCCACGTCGCGCCGGGGACAACCAATCTGGACATTATCGAGACCAAGCCCATGGAAGGCGGGCTGGTGACCGTCAATGCGGCCGCGCTCAAGGGAGATATCGGTAAGACCGGCCACGTAGCCGTCTACGGCATCCACTTCGACACCGCCAAGGCGGATGTCAAGCCGGAATCCGCGCCGGCCTTGCAGGAGATTGCCAGGCTACTCCAGCAGGACCCGAAGCTCAACTTATACATCGTCGGCCACACCGACAGCGTCGGCGAATTCCAGATGAACATGGACCTGTCGCGCCAGCGCGCCGACGCAGTTCTCAAGGCTCTGACTACCACCTACGGCGTGGCGCCGGACCGGCTGCGGGCTTATGGCGACGGCCCGCTGGCCCCCGTCGCTTCGAACAAGGACGAGGAAGGCAGAGCCAAGAACCGGCGCGTGGAACTTGTGGAGCGGTGAACGCGGCGTGATGCCCGCCTCTGGCCGCGGACTCACCTTTGGACGCCGGCAGTGCCAGGCCGGAGGCTCGCACCGCCGGCCACGGCTGAGATCACCGGCTCGGGTCTGACCAGTTCGCCAAACGTTCCCCGGTATATCCAGGCCGTACTATGCGACGGCTCATAATTTGCGTCATAACCACCGAAGTACAACACTTGCCCCTGGTCCGCTGGAAAGGGGGAGGCAGCGATGGTTCGCACCGAAACCAGAGTTGGCAGCGTCCGATCCAATACCTCTCTTAGTTCCCAGCTCACCACGCCACCCAACACATGCCTGACATAGTAACGTCCTTCAGCGGCATAATACTGATTAGTACTAACATTGGGGACGTAACCCGCCTCGACCTTCATTACGCGCCACTCCGGGTGTTGGAGGACGGCTGCTTCCGTGTAGGTCATCTCGATGCCAAACATCCAGGCATTTTCCCCTGTGCCTGGAACTTCATACGGAAAGAAGTCATTGTAGGCACTGAGTACGTACGGGATCGCAGTATTCAGGCGCCGCCCCATATCCGCGTTAATATTGAGCTCGATGGTCTCGGCATAGCCATTAGCCGGGTCAAGGCGACGGACCCTGGTTTGGTAGTCGCTGCCTCTGGCGGTAAGAAGCAGCACTTCACCGGAACCGGAAGGATCTGGAACGGCAGTCAGGCCGCGGATTCCCGAGGCTGGAGTCTCAGTTGGGTATTCCTTGACGACCGTCCAGAAGGGAGAGGCCCCGTCAGTGCGTCTGAGTACGCGGGTGGATGTGGCTACGTGAAGGACGCCGTTGCAGTTGGCAAATCCCATCACCCGTTCGCTGCCGGATCCGGATGCCGCAAGCGGCAAAGAATATTCCGATGCCTGCCAGGTAATCCGGCCGGGTGCGCTGGGGTTGTAGACGCCCCTGTAAATGCCTAAAGCCGTGCTGCCCGCGAACACATAATCGACACCTGTTACCGAATCATGATGCAAACCTATGGCCCTGATCTCGGAATAAGTGGCGCTGGTGGCCCCAAGCTTCATTGGCGCCAGGGTATTCGTATTGTCGTCGAGACTGTAAGCTAGCACATCTCCGGCCGTAACTTGATCCGGCGCCGCAAGAAGCATCGCTACGGGCGTAATACTCTTCCCTGAGCCATCCGTCGTGAATGTGACGTTTTGCAGGCAAGTCAGCCTCAGGTTGCGCGCCGGGAATTGGTAAAGCAGCTTCCATTTGGCAGCCGGCGAATCCAACCCCAGCAGTTGGCACGCCTTAGGAATCGTTGGATTACTCTCAGTCCACAAGGTATTGGAGGCAAAGAGCCTTCCTTTATAAGGCAGGATGCGCATCAGCTCGGTCCCGTACATTGCCCTACCGTTCATGTCCACGTTTCCAGCGTGCCAGGAAAGGTCATATGAAACAGGCGGAAATGTATGGGTCTGCCTGCGCGCTTCATCGGCGGACGTGCTCCCTCCATCGCCTCGGGAAACCGAAAAGGCAATCGCTGCGAGAAAAATGCACGACAGGACGCGCGGAGTATGATTCAATACGTTACGCATGCTACTTCTAACACGATGATTGGCCGATTTGTTTCGGTTCGAACGCCGGCAACCGCTCCATGTGTTAGCATCAAGCCAGAATGGCGCTCGCGGAATTGACCAAGCAACTTGCGCAGCAGGCCCTGTTGTCGGCCACCTCGCCGGCCAAGGAACCGGCGGCGCCCGCGAAGACGGAGAGCGTCTGCGCCGTGATCCTCGCGCAGATCAACGCCATGCAGAAGGCGCTGAAGGAAGACGAGGAATTGGTGGTGCTGTTCCAGAGCGGCGCGGAGAAGATCCGTGTCATGGAGATCTACGTGCCGTCGTGGCCGGTGGCCGTGCTCAAGGGCCTGGACGCGGACCGCAACCCGGCGCGCGTTGTCTTGGCCGCGGAACGGCTGCAACTGATCTGCAAGGTGGTCAAGACGCCGCCCGGTGTGAGGCCGGCACGCGTGGGTCTGATCGCGCCCAAACCGTAGGATTCCCATCGGGCGCGCCCGGCGTTATCCTGTGAAGGTCACTATGCGCCACAAAACTTTCACACTCTTCGCCACCGCGCTGTGCTTCGCAATCGCGCTCGGCGCGCAACAAAAAAAGGGGGCCGACCTAGGCTTCACCGATACACCCATGCTGCCCGGCCAGAAATGGCATGTGCACGATCCCGACCGGCCTCATCCGCACGTGGTGACGCCCGGGACGGAGCCCGGCGCGGCTCCCTCGGACGCCATCGTGCTGTTCGACGGCAAAGACCTCTCCAAGTGGGATCAGCACGGCAGGGGCGCCGACAGCGCCAAGCTCGTGGATGCGCATTGGAAGGTCGAGAACGGCTACTTCGAGGTGGTCCCCGGCACGGGCGACCTCTACACGCGCGAGAAGTTCGGCGACTGCCAGCTTCACGTCGAGTGGTCCGAGCTGCCCGACGTCACTGGCACGAGCCAGGCGCGCGGCAATAGCGGCGTGCTGCTGATGAGCCGTTACGAAATTCAAGTGCTGGACCCGTACAACAATCCCACTTACGCCGATGGGCAGGCGTCGGCGATCTACGGGCAGTTTCCGCCGCTGGTGAATCCGGGGCGCAAGCCGGGCGAGTGGCAGATCTACGACATCGTGTTCGAAGCGCCGCGGTTTGAAGGCGAGCGGCTCCTCAAACCGGCCGTCTACACCGTGTTCTTCAATGGGGTGGTGGTTCATAACCACAAGGAACCGATTGGCGCGATGGTCTACCGGCAGGTGGCGAAGTACGCGCCGCACGATCCCGAGGAACCGCTCATGTTGCAGGAACACCATGATCGCGTGCGCTACCGCAACATCTGGATTCGCCGCCTGGCCGGCTACGATCTCCCGGAAAAATAGCAGATGCTCCGGCCGCTTCTTCTTTTGACGGTCGCCTGGAGCGCAGCCCAGGCGGCGCGCGCGGCGGCTCCGCCTCTGATGCCCCTCCCGGTCAAGGTGGAAACCGCCGCCGGTAAACTCGCCATCGATGGCAGCTTCAGCGTGGCCGCCACGGGGTACACGGATCTCCGCCTGGAATCGGCGCTCAACCGTTTCGCCGCGCGAATCTCCCGGCAGACGGGCATCCCCATGCTCACCGCCAGGCCCGCCGATGCCGGGCCGGGCCCAGAGGGCACCCCGCACCCCGCCACGCTGCGCGTGGAATGCGCCGGGGTGCCCTCTGGGCCCGGAACCGAAGACCCATCGCTGGGCGAGGACGAGTCGTATCAATTGGACGTGGCCCCCGACGGCGCGCGCCTCAAAGCCGCCACGGTTGCCGGCGCGCTCCACGGACTGGAGACCTTCGCGCAATTGGTCGCGCCCGGCGCGGAGGGCTTCCAGGTGGCCTCTATCCATATCGAAGACAGCCCCCGCTTCCCCTGGCGCGGCCTGATGCTGGACGTTTCGCGCCACTGGATGCCGGTCGAGGTGGTGGAGCGCAATTTGGACGCCATGGCCGCCGTGAAGCTCAACGTATTTCACTGGCATCTCTCCGACGATCAGGGCTTTCGCGCGGAGAGCCGACGCTTCCCGCGCCTCCAGCAGCTCGGGTCGGACGGCAATTTCTACACCCAAGCCGAGATCCGCCACGTGGTGGCCTACGCCCGCGACCGCGGCATCCGCGTGGTCCCCGAATTCGACATGCCGGGCCACACCAACAGTTGGCTGGTGGGGTATCCGGAACTGGCCAGCGCGCCCGGCCCCTACAGCATCGGCCGCACCTGGGGCGTCTACGACGGCACCATGGACCCAACCCGCGAGGAGACCTACGATTTTCTCGACGCCTTCCTGGGAGAGATGACGCAGCTCTTCCCCGACCCGTATTTCCACATCGGCGGCGACGAGGTGAACGGCAGACAATGGAACCAGTCCGCCGCCATTCAAGCCTTCGCGAAAGAGCACAACCTGGAAGGCGCACGCGGCCTCCAGGTGTACTTCAACCAGCGCATTGAGAAGATGCTGCGAAAATACGGGAAGACGATGGTGGGGTGGGACGAGGTGCTGCACCCCGATCTGCCGGCGGACGCTGTGGTGCAATCCTGGCGCGGGCAGGCATCGCTGGCCGAGGCGGCCTCCAAAGGCTATCGCGGAATTCTTTCGGCCGGATATTACCTGGACCACCTGAGTCCGGCCAGCTACCATTACGGCATCGATCCGCTGGCGGACGCCGCTCATAAGCTCACTCCCCAAGAGGCCTCCCGCATCCTGGGAGGCGAGGCCTGCATGTGGGCCGAATTGGTCAGCGCGGAGACCGTGGATTCGCGCATCTGGCCGCGCGCCGCCGCCATCGCCGAAAGGCTGTGGTCTCCCAAAGAAGCCACCGACGTGGAGTCGATGTATGCGCGCATGGAAGCCGTCAGCCGGGTGCTGGAGTTGACCGGCGTCGAGCATCGTGCGAACTACGCCCCCATGCTGGACCGCCTGGCCGCCGGCCGGCCGGCCGAACCGCTGCAGATTCTGGCGGACGCGTGCGAAGCTCAGGGACTCGGCCCCCGCGCCCGCGCCATGAAATACACCAGCCTGACCCCGCTGAACCGTTTGGTGGACGCCGCGCGCCCGGAAAGCGAAAGCGTGCGCGCGCTGGAGCAGGCGGCAGGCAGGCTTGACCTCGCACCGCTGCGCGAGCAGTTCATCCGCTGGGCCGGCAACGATGCGCGCTTCCAGGCGCTGGCGGAAGACAATGCATTGCTGGGGGAACTCAAGCCGCTATCGCAGGATCTGTCGGCGCTGGGGGCGATGGGCCTGCGGATTCTGACTTACCTCGAAGGCAAACGGCCCGCCCCCAAAGCTTGGCTATCCAAGCAGGACAAGGAGCTTGCCCGAATGCTCAAACCGAGGAACGAAGTTGTGCTGGCCGCGGTCCGCCCGGTGAAGCTGCTGCTGGACGAACTGGCTCGCCGGGGGCGGAGGTAGCGCCGGCGTTACTGCAAGCGGCCAGCTACCGCCGCCGCCGCATCCGCCACGGCCACATCGGTGGATTTCTTCGTCTTCCGCTCCGCCAGCTCCACCAGGCCGTTGCCCAGTTTCTTGCCCACCACGATGCGGTACGGCACGCCGATCAGGTCGGCGTCCTTGAACTTGACGCCGGGGCGCTCGTCGCGGTCGTCGAGCAGCGCATCCAGGCCCAGCGCCAGCGAGGCCCGGTAGATACTCCGCGCGGCTTCCAGTTGCGCGGCGTCGGAATTGTTGGCGGGCGTGATCACCACCTGGAAGGGGGCGATCGACACCGGCAGAACGATGCCGTCCTTGTCGTAATACAGCTCGATGGCGGCGCTCAAAATGCGCTCGATGCCGATGCCGTACGATCCCATGATGGGCGTCACTTCCTTGCCATCGGCGTTCAACACGCGCAGGCCCATCGACTCCGAGTACTTGTAGCCCAGCTTGAAAATGTGGCCGATCTCGACCATCTTGCGGATCTCGAGCGCGGCGCCGCACTTGGCGCACTGGTCGCCCGCGGCCACCTGGCGCAGGTCGTGAATCTCAGCCTGAAAATCTTCGCTCAGCGTCACGTGGCGCAGGTGGTAATCGTCTCTGTTGGCGCCGGCGATCATGTTGCGCCGGCCCACCAGCGCCTGGTCCGCCAGAATCGGCATGTCGATCGCGCCCACCGGCCCCAGCGATCCCGCTTCCGCGCCGAACCACTGCTGAATTTCTTCGGGGTGCGCGGGCCGGAATTCGGGGTCGTTGACGATGGCCCCGAGTTTCGTCACGCTCAGTTGGTGGTCGCCGCGCAGCAACACCAGCACCGGCTTGCCGTCGGCCACCAGCACCAGGCTCTTCATTTGCGAGGTTTCCGGCAAGCCCGTGAACTCCGCCACTTCGGCGATGGTCTTGCGCCCCGGCGTATGAAACTCCTCGGGGTCGAGGTCGCCTTCCGGATCGGCGATGGCGGGCTTCGAAGGCACCGCCGCCGCCTTCTCCAGATTGGCCGCGTATCCACAGCTCGGGCACACGGCAACGAAATCTTCACCGGCCTCCGAGGCCACCATGTACTCGTGCGACTGGCTGCCGCCCATCGCGCCCGAATGCGCCTCCACAATCGAGTACACCAGCCCGCAGCGATCGAAGATGCGACAATAGGCCTGGTAATGCTTGTCGTACGCGGCGTCCAGCCCGGCTGGGTCCATGTCGAAGGTGTACGAATCCTTCATGATGAACTGGCGCACGCGCATCAACCCCGACTTGGGACGCGCCTCGTCGCGAAACTTGGTCTGGATCTGGTACCAGATCTGCGGAAGCTGCTTGTAACTGCGCAGCTCGCGGCGGGCGATCGCGGTCACCACCTCTTCGTGCGTCATGCCCAGGCACAAATCGCGCTGGAAGCGGTCCTTCAACCGGAACATGTTGTCGCCCATGATGTCCCAGCGGCCGGACTCCTGCCACAACTCGGCCGGGTTCAGCGCCGGCAGATAGATCTCCTGGGCGCCGATGCCGTCCATCTCCTCGCGCACGATGCGCTGGATCTTGAGCAGCGAGCGCTGCGCCAGAAACAGGTAACTGTAGATGCCCGCCGAAAGCTGGCGGATGTATCCGGCGCGCAGCAGCAGCTTGTGGCTGGGGACCTCGGCTTCCGCCGGGTCTTCGCGTAGGGTAGGGATAAACAACTTGCTCCAGAGCATAGGTTTGTAAAAGGGAAAACTCAATTCTAGCATGGTAAAATTAGGATCTCCCTATATGAAGATTGCCATCGCCGCGGACCACGCCGGGTTTGCTCTGAAAGAAAAATTGCGCCGCAGACTCGCCCAGGAAGGCCACGAAGTGGTCGATTTCGGCGCCAATTCCACGGAATCCTGCGACTACCCGGATTTCGCCCAGCCCGCCGCGCGCGACGTGGCGCAGGGCCGCTCCGACCGCGGCATCCTGGTCTGCTCCACCGGCATCGGCATGGCCATGGCCGCCAACAAGGTGGCGGGAGTGCGCGCGGCGCCGGCGCAATCCGAGGACGAAGTTCATATGACGCGCGAACACAACGACGCCAACGTGCTGACGCTGGGCGCCAAGTACCTGGACGAGGAGCGCGCCATCGATCTGATTCACGTTTTTCTGAACACGGAATTCGCCGGTGGCCGTCACGCGCGCCGGGTGGCGAAGATCGCCCAGTTGGATTTATTTCGGTGACAGGCTACGAAACCCCGAAATGCAAATCGGTGTGCGGAGCGGAGTTTCGGGGTTTCGTAGCCTGTCACCGAATTAGGAGTTGTCAATTATGACGGTGACGGAACGAATGTCGCGGGGCCTGGCCGAAGTCGATCCCGAAGTCTATGAGGCCATCCAGCACGAGGTGGAACGCCAGCACTCCCAGCTCGAGCTGATCGCCAGCGAGAACTTCGTCTCCGACGCCGTGGCGGAAGCCACCGCCAGCGTCTTCACCAACAAGTACGCCGAGGGCTATCCAGGGAAACGCTATTACGGGGGCTGCGAGTTTACCGACATCGTCGAGAACCTGGCTCGGGAACGCGCCAAGAGGCTCTTCGGCGCCGAATACGCCAACGTGCAGCCGCATTCCGGATCGCAGGCCAACCAGGCGGCCTATGCCTCCGTGCTCTCGCCCGGCGACACCATCATGGGCCTCAACCTGGCCCACGGCGGACACCTCACGCACGGCCATCCGCTCAACTTCTCCGGCAAGAATTACAAGGTAATTCCCTACGGCGTGCGCAAGGACGATGAGCGCATCGACTACGACGAGGTGGAACGCCTGGCGCGCGAGCATCAGCCCAAGATGATCATCACCGGCGCCAGCGCTTATCCCCGCACTCTCGATTTCCCCCGCTTCCGCCAGATCGCCGACGCCGTGGGCGCCGTCTTCCTGGTGGACATGGCGCACATCGCGGGGCTGGTGGCGGCGGGGTTGCATCCCAACCCGTGCCAGTACGCCGACATCGTCACCTCCACCACCCACAAGACGCTGCGCGGCCCGCGCGCCGGCATCATCCTGGCAAAGGAGAAGTACGGCCCGGCCATCGACAAAACGGTCTTCCCCGGCGTGCAGGGAGGGCCGCTGGTCCACGTGGTGGCCGCCAAGGCCGTGTGCTTCCAGGAAGCCATCGAGCCGCAGTTCATCGACTATCAGAAACAGGTGCTGGCCAATGCGCGCGCGCTGGCCGAAAGCCTCATCGACGCCGGCTTCCGCATCGTCTCGGGCGGCACCGATACGCATTTGCTGCTGCTCGACGTGTTTTCGAAAGGCCTGCGCGGCAAGGAGGCCGAGAAGGCGCTCGACCGGGCGCGCATCACGGTCAACAAGAACGCCATCCCATTCGACACCAATCCGCCGTTCAACCCGAGCGGCATCCGCCTGGGATCTCCAGCCGTGACCACGCGCGGGTTCCAGGAAGCGGAGATGCGCGAAGTGGGCGCGCTCATTGCGGAAGTGCTCAATCATATCACGAGCGAAGAGACCATCGCGGCGGTGCGGCAGAAGGTGGAGACGCTCACTGTCCGGTTCCCGCTCTACAATTGGAAGCTCGACGCCGTTCGGGCCTAGCGCAAGATGCACATCGTCATCGACGCCCGGCGCATCCGGGATTTCGGTATCGGGACCTACATTCGAAGCTTGGGCCACGCCCTGGCCGCCATCGATCGCGCGAACCAATACACCCTCGTCTGCGGACCGGCGGAAGCCGCGCTGCTGGCCCGCCTGCCCGAGAATTTCCGCTCCGCCATTTATGCCCGCGACGATCACAGTTTCATGGATCACATGGCGTTCCCCCTTTTCCTGCGCGGTCTCTCGCCCGACCTGGTGCACATCCCCCTGAACCGCGTCCCCCTGCTCATGATCCGGCCCTACGTGGTGACCATCCACGATATGGCGAACCTGTTCTACGAAGAGAAGCGCTCCCCGTTGCGGATGCAACTGCGGCGCTACCGTTTCCGGCGCGGCCTGTTGCGCGCCAAGCGCGTGATCGCGGTTTCCGAAGCCACCAGGCGCGACGCGGAGATTCATCTGGGCGTGCCGCCCAATTCCATCCGCACGGTCTACAACGCGCCCGACCCGGCCTTTGTCGCCCACGGCGGCGCCGACCAGCAGGAACAACTGCGCATCATGGAGCGCTACCAGATCGATTACCCCTTCCTGCTCTACGCCGGCAATATCCGCAGCCACAAAAACGTGCCGCGCCTGGTGGAGGCGTTCGCCGTAGTGCGCGGGCAGCTCGCCGCGCATCCCGTCTACAAGGACCTCCACCTGGTGATCATCGGCGACACCATTTCGAAGTACCCCGCCCTACGGCAGACGGTGATCAAGAGCCGCGTGGAACATCTGGTGCGGTTCCTGGGCTTTGTGCCCTTTGAGACGCTGCGCTGCTTCTACGAATCCGCGGCGGCCTTCGTGTTCCCCTCGCGCTACGAAGGTTTCGGATTGCCGCCGCTCGAAGCCATGGCGTGCGGTGCGCCGGTGGTCACCTCCAACGTCAGCTCGCTGCCGGAAGTGGCGGGCGATGCGGCGGTCCTGGTGAATCCCGAGAATGTCTTCGACATTGCGCGCGGCATCAAGGAAGCGCTGCTGGATGAAGCTTTGCGCGCCGAGCTGATCCGCCGCGGCCTTGCGCAGGCCGCGCGCTTCAGTTGGGAAAAGGCCGCCCGCCAGGTGCTGGAGATTTACCACGAAGCGGCGGCCGACATGGATTGACAGTCTATGAAACAACAGTGCCACATTTCGATGATTTATCTCACCTGGGCGATGTACGCCGGAGGGCTGGTGTATTTTGGCTGGCGCGGGCAGTGGGTGCTGGCCCTGGTCTGGCTGGCCGGCGTGCCGCTGTTCGAGTGGCTGTACATCCGCAAGTTCCCGAGCCTTTCGCGGTCCATGGGCTACGGCCCCATCGTGGACGAAGGCGCTGAAAAGGCGGCGAATGCGCCAGTGAAGGTGGTGCTTTACACCGCGCTCGGCTGTCCCTTCTGCCCCCTCACCGAGCAGCGGCTGGAAGACCTGCGGAAGCAGATGGGTTTCACGCTGGAGAAGATCGACGTGACGCTCCGCCCGGACCTGCTGGCGGCCAAGGGTATCCGCTCGGTTCCCGTGGTTGAGGCCGGCGCCCGATTGCTCTTCGGACTGGTGACGACCAAAGAGCTTGCGGACGCGATCACCGAGGCACAAGGGACGATCGCCAGGGGGTAGGAGGGAACTTGAGCCAGTTCTTCCCAGCCACTTTGTTCCTGCTCTGCTGCGCGGCGTTCCTGCGCGCCCAGGGCAACTACGAGGTGCAGGTCTACGGCTCCGAAATGGTTCCACCCGCCCGGACCATGGTGGAACTGCACTCCAACTTCACTTTCGAGGGATCGAAGACCGCCGTGGACGGAGTGCGCGCGGATGAGCACGCCCTGCACGAAACAATTGAAATCACGCAAGGCTTCACGCCATGGTTTGAAACCGGCTTCTACATTTTCATGAGCTACCGCGCGGGCGAAGGTTACCAGTGGGTGGGCGACCATATTCGCCCGCGAGTCAGGATCCCCGAAGCCTGGCACTGGCCCGTGAATGTGAGTCTGTCGACCGAGGTTGGCTACCAGCGCCGATCCTACTCCACTGACACCTGGACCTGGGAGATCCGGCCCATCATCGACAAACAACTCGACCGTTGGTATCTGGCCCTGAACCCCGCGCTCGAACGTTCCTTCCACGGCCTGGAAGTGGGCAAGGGAGTCACTTTCTCACCCAACGTCAAAGTGAGTTACGACGTCACCAAGAAGGTCACCGTGGGCTTTGAATATTATGGCGCGGTCGGCAGCATCACCGGTTTCGATCCGCTGCGCGACCAGCAGCAGGCCATCATGCCGGCCCTCGATCTGAACCTGGGTCCCAACTGGGAATTCAACCTCGCGGCCGGCGTCGGTGTGACCGGAAGCACCGATCATCTGCTGGTCAAGATGATCATTGGGCGGCGGTTGAAGCTCGGCAAGAGATAGCGGCCCGGCGGCTCATTGAGGCAGCTTGTCCGGCGCCTTGATCTGCTGCCAGCCTTCGCCGCTGAGCGATTGCAGAAACTCCACCAGGTTGGCCTTGGCCGGCGCATCCAGAAAGAAAGGCGCGATCCGGGAATCGAGGTAGGAACCCGGTTGGCCGCCCTTCCGGTAGAACTCCAGCACATCGTCCAGCGTCTTATAACGGCCGTCGTGCATGTAAGGCCCGGTGTGGACCACCTCCCGCAGCGTCGACACCTTGAACTTGCCCTCGTCGCGCCGTTTCCCGGTGATGCCCGCCAGGCCAAGATCGGGCGGGTGCCCGTCCGGGCCGATGCCCAGGCTGGCGAACTTCTCATCGGTAAAGTTGTAGCCACTGTGACACTCCGTGCATTCTCCGGAACGTTCGAAGATGTCCAGACCACGCCTGGCGCCCGGAGTCAGCGCGTGTTTATCCCCATTCAAGAAGCGGTCATAGGGTGAATTGCCAGAAAGAATCGTCCGTTCAAAAGACGCGATCGCCTTCACGACGCGATCATACGTAACCTGGCGGTCTCCGAATGCTTCTTCGAACAGCGGCGCATAGCCCGCGATACTCGATACCGCGCTGGCCGCCGCCTGTGGTGACGCGCCCATTTCGTCCGGAGCTGAGATGGGGCCGGCGATCTGCGCTTCGAGTGTGGCGGCGCGCCCGTCCAGAAACTGGCTCCGCCCGTAGGCGCGGTTAATCAGCGTCGGCGCGCGCCTGCGCAGCGGCGTGCCCGTGACCCCGCGCGGGGGCGGATCGCCGCCGGCAAAAGCGTGCTCCGGCGGGTGGCACGTGGCGCAGGAGACCTTCCCGTTCGACGACAGGCGGGGATCGAAGAACAGATTGCGTCCGAGTTCCACGCGGGCGGCGGAGTACGGGTTATCGGCGGGCCAGATCACCGGCGGCAAGCCGAGCGGAAGCGCTGGCGGCGCCGCCTGCCCCACCGCACCGCTCAGTAGCAGGCAAACCAGAACTGGACGCACGAAGGTCATCCAATTGGATGTTGACAGAACAACCAAGGAGGCTGCAAGGGGAGTAGGTGAAGCAGCAGCATAGTTCTCACCCCGATGCGAACAGTTCTCCACTTCTGCGACTCTTAGCAAGTGTAGGGACATGACCGAGCCTTGGAACATCGACGGCCTGGCGGTGGCGCGCGCGATCGCGGGCGACCGTGAAGTTTTGGGAGGCGTCCTTGGTGTTGTCGAGCGTCCGCTCTACCGGTACATCTCGAAACTGGTCACGCGTCGCGAGATGGCCGAAGACGTTCTCCAAGAGGTGCTGTTTCGAATTTGCAGGAAGATAGGCTGGCTGCGGGATCCCGAACTTCTTCGCCCCTGGGCCTTTCGTATTGCCAGCCGGGAGTGCTTCCGGCAGTTACGCTCGGAGAGATGTCGCGGCGAGGAAATATTGAACCTGGACACCCTGAAAACGGCTGCCAACGAGGGCATCACGCAGGAATGGGAACCCCGTCTTCTCGATTGGATCGACGACCTGCCGCCGGCGAGCCGCGCCGTCATCGTCCTGCACTACCTGGAGGAGATGAGCCTCGATGAAGTCGCCGCGGTACTCGAGATTCCGCCGGGAACGGTGAAGTCCCGGTTGGCCTATGGTCTCGCGCGGTTGCGCGGGCGCGCGGCCAGTTCGCAAATGAATGCTGGAGGAGAAACTCAACTATGACCGAACAACCCTGGGATACCGCTCGCCGGGACGCTTTGGACCGGATTGATCGCTCTGAAAGGCGCTTTTGCCTGTTCGTGATCTTGCTGGTCGCGGTGGAAATGCTCTTTCTCTGGGGATTTGTGCGTTTGGCGGAGTTCTCAAATCCCGTGCACGTGCTCATCTTCTGGTCGACTGCCTCCACTTACACGTTGCTGATGGTCGGTCTGGCGATACTATGGGGCCATGTAAGCCGATGTACGAGGCTTATACTGAAGGCCATCGATCTTGCCACGCATCGGTTCGACCAGAAGGATTAGCTGGCGCCGCGACCCAGAACGGCCGCGGGTATACTGGCTAGAGGAGAACAATTGGCCACCGCGACCAAACCACGACGCCCTACCGCAACTGTGGCGCGAGGGAAGAACGGCTCGAACCCGCGCGTTTCCGCGGAGTTCGCTGCCGGTTCGCTGGAGGGGGAGTTGTCTGCTATTGGGAAGGCGGTACCGGCCCGAGAGTGGGCAAAAGTTCCCGCCGACTACTTCTCCAACCTCGACCACTACCTCCACGGCGCACCGAGAAAGAAGTGAGGCTGGCCTTCGCGGACACGCTGTACTGGGGTGCGGCACTTCATCCACACGATCAGTACCGTGCGCAGGTAATCCGCGCTCGGGAGGCGCTTGGAGAAGTCCGCCTGGTTACCATCGACGAGGTGCTGACCGAACTGCTGGACGGCTTGGCTCAGCGCGGCACGCATCTGCGGGAGACAGCCGCTCGGGCGGTCCGTAGGATCCTGGACGACCCGCGCGTGACGGTTCATCCGCAGTCGCGTGAATGACGACGCTGCGCCGCCAGGGGATTCGACAGCTTCGCAGAATACAGCGACGGCGGCGGTTGCCAACCGCCGCGCAGGCTGCCAGCCTTCCCCACAACTGCTGTCACGCTGGGGGTGAAGCCACCCGCCGCCGCGCTTCCACCCACGCGGGAAAGACTTCGGGGTTCTCCAGCCAGACCAGCATCCACTGCGCCATTTCTTCCTTCCGCGCCTTCTGTTCCGGCGCGGCGCGCGGGCTGCGCGCCTGGAAACGGGCGCGGTCCTTGGCGCCGATCACCTGCCGGCGGCAATAGCGGGCGCGCTGCCGGTCGCCAGCCGCCATGGCTTCCTCGTAGACGTTCAGCATCTCGCGCAGCGATTGCTCGAGATCTTCGAAGGTGTGCTGGCGAATGCCGGCGTAGGGCTGCTCGAAGGGAAGGCCGGTCGCGCGCAGCAACTCGCGCAGGTAGCTCTCGGACACCGGCGCGAACCGCTCCAGCAGGTCGTTCCATAGGGCTTCGGTGATGGCGGGCGGCCGCTGGGCGGCAAGATACTCGCTTAACCGCCGCTTGACGGGCTCACTTCTTGCGGGCACGGCGAAACCTGGCGGCCGCGGCTTCGTGTGCCGCGCTGTTGCTGGAGAACTCGTGCGCGCCCGAGCCGCCGGGCCGCAGCACGAAATAGAGGGCGTCGATATGGGCGGGGGCTTCCACCGCGCGGATGGAGGCGAGGCTGGGGCTGGCAATGGGGCCCGGCGGCAGGCCGGAATGGCGATAAGTGTTGTAGGGGTCGTCGCTATCCAGGTCCGACCGGTGGATGACTCCGTGGTAGCGGCCCTCCAGCAGCGCGGCGTAGATGGCGGTGGGGTCGCAATCCAGCTTCATCCCGATGCGCAGTCGGTTTTTGAAAACGGCGGCGATCTTGAAGCGGTCCTCGGGCAGTTTGCTTTCCTTTTCCACCAGCGAGGCCAGCGTCACCGTCTTGTGTACGTCCTCGTTGGGCATGCGGCTGGTGGCCCACGCCTCGCGGAACTTCGTGGTCATGCGGCGGCAAAGGTCGTCCGGCGTAGTGTGGCGGCTGAGTCGGTAGGTGTCGGGATAGAGGTAGCCTTCGAGGCTGGGAGCCAGGGGGTCCAGATCGCGGATTAACTTGGGGTTGCGCGCCGCCGCCAGGAACTGGCTGGCTTTGAAGAGGCCGAGATCCTCCACCGACGCCGCGATCTCGAATATGTTCTTGCCTTCGGGCACCACCAGCTCGTAAAAGAAAATGTCGCCGCGCGCGAGGCGGTCGAGCACTTCGACGGGCGAGGCCGGTTGGTTGAAGCGGTATTCGCCGGCCTGCAAAACGCGGCCGCGTTTCACCAGCCGCGCCAGCAGGAAGTCCCAGCGGCTGGGCACCACGCCGGCATCGGCCAGCATGCCGGCGATGGTGTAGGTGGAAGCGCCGCGCGGAATATCGACGAAGACCGCGTCATGGAACCCCTGGTAAGGACGGTTGAGACGGAAGGTCGGGAAGCCGCCGGCGAGAACCGCGAGCAGCACCAGCTTGCCGGCAGTGGGCGCAAACCTCATAGCGAATCCAGATAGCTTTGCAGCAGGATGACGGCCGACAGCCGGTCCACCGCCGCCGCGCGTTTTTCGATGCTGATGCCGCTCGCGCGGAGCACGCGGCCGGCCTCCACGCTGGTGAGACGCTCGTCCCAGAGCTTCACCGGAAGACCGGTGCGCTTTTCGATCGCCTGGGCGAACTCCCGCACCCAGCCGGATTGCCGGCCCTCATCGCCGCGCATGTTGATGGGGTTACCCATAAGGATCATACCGACCTGGCGCTCGCGGAGGATCTGCTCCAGGGCCGCGAAGTCCGTGCGCTTGTTGACGCGCACCAGGTTGGGCAGGCCCTGGGCGGTGATTCCCAGGGGATCGCTGATAGCCAATCCGATTCGTTTCTTACCCAGATCGAGGGCCAGGATGCGGGCTTGCAAGGGCATCAAATCAATTTCATTATAGACGGCGGCGTGCTACATTCGTGACAGGGCCGTCTTCGATCGTGGCGCTGACCGCCAAATCTCTCACCAGCACAACCGAGGCCGCACAGGAAGCGCGGCGTCTGGCTTCGCCGATTGTCGCGATGGGCGTGATCATTGCGATTTTGTATTTCGGGCGCGTGCTGTTCATCACCTCCATCATCGCCGTGACCATCGCGTTTATTCTGGAGCCGTTCGTCGGGCTGCTCATGCGGTTGCGTCTGCCCCGGAGCCTGGCGAGCTTCGTGGTTTGCACCGTGGCGCTGCTGTTTCTTTATGTGGCCGGGCTGGGCGCCTACTCGCAGCTCGCCGGCCTGTACGAGGACCTGCCCCGGTACGGCCAGCGCATCGGCGATATCGTCGACGGCGTTCAGCAAAGGATTTCGAGCCTGGAAGAGCAGACCTACCGCATGCTGGTTCCCGCCCGGCAGCGCCAGCAGGAAGAGGCGGATCGGCTGCGCGCGCTACAGACGAAGGGAAAGGGCGCGAAGAAGGGGGCCGCGGCCGCGCCCGCTCCGGCCGCCATCCCCGGCGCCATTCCGGAGGTGCGGATTCACGAGGAGCGCACGGCCGTCGGCGACTACATCCAGTCCCACCTCAGCTCGTTCTACCAGATCCTGCTGATGGCTTCCTTCATTCCCTTCCTGGTGTACTTCATGCTGAGCTGGCGCGACCACATCAACCGCAGCTTCCTGCAATTGTTCCAAGGTGAGGACCGGCTGATTGCCGCGCGCAGCATGCAGGGAATCGCGGTCATGGTGCGCGCCTTCGTGGTCGGAAACTTCTTGCTGGGACTGCTGCTGGCCAGTCTGAGCTCCGTGGTTTTCTGGTCCATGCGTCTGCCGTACCCCCTGCTGGTGGGGCCGTTGAGCGGCTTCCTGAGCCTGGTGCCGTACGTGGGTCTGCCGATGGCCACCATTCCGCCGCTGTTCGCGGCCCTGGGGATCAACACCGTGCCCCTCTATGTGGGGGTGGTGGTGGCGGTGGCCGTGCTGCACCTGGTCGCGCTGAACCTGCTGTATCCCAAGATTGTGGGATCGCGCGTGCATCTCAACCCGCTGGTGGTCACGTTCTCCCTTATGATCTTCGGCTTTCTGTGGGATGCGCCCGGCCTGCTGCTGGCCATTCCGCTGACGGCGGCCCTCAAGGCCGTGTGCGACAACGTCAAAGGCCTGCGGCCATTCGGGAAGTTCCTGGGCGATTGATTCGCGCTATCGCTCGGGTGGCGGAGGTCCGCCGGGCTGACCGCCGCGCCCACCGCGCCCGCCGCCGGGACCGCCTGGGCCCCCGGGACCTTGTCCTGGAGGAAGCGCTCCGATGGCAATGTAGATCAGCGGATCTTTGGGGCTCTCGTCAAACAGGCCGTGCTCGTCCCGCCGGGGTGCGCCGCCCGCATAGAATGCGTCGCCCTGCCTGGCCTGCATGATCCTGTCCCTCAGGATAATCCGCGCTCCATACGTGCGGCTGTCCCGCGGTGTTGCCGAAGGTACCGGGGCCACCCACAAGTACATAATCTGATGGTCTCCACCCGAGTGCACCATGTTGACGGAGCCGGGATTGCCCCTCATCAGCCACATATTCCGGATCACTGAGCTGAAACCGCCACGGAGCAGCATTTTCTGGTCGCATCCCGGGCCATGGGTGTTATTCGGAACCCACTCCATGTCGTCCGCGCGTCCTTTGGCCGGCTTCGTGGCGGGGTTCGCAACGGTCAAGGGGGCGGCGTACATCAGCAGTTCCACCGGCTCGCTGCCGTTGTTCGCCATCCCGTACTTGGTGCCGGCCGGAACGCCGTAAGCGTCGCCGGGCTTGGTGTCGATCTGCTCGTCGCCTAGCGTAAACTTCCCGGTTCCTTTAGACACGAAGAACGCCAGATCTTCCTTGGGAGACGTGGTCACGGTGAATTGCCCGCCTGGGTCCACTTTCACCACCCACATGCCGCGAATCAGGTCGTCCAGGAAGACGTCTTTGGTGAACACCGATCTGGTAGACGTTCCTGGTCCATAAGTGCCGGCGCCTCCCCAGGCGATTTCATCGGTGTGGACGAATCCGGTTGGTAGGACGTACGTGGGTTGTTGGGCGATCGCGCCGCCCACGCATATGGCTAGCAGCATTGCCGCGCATTGCATCTTCATAATGCACTGAGTGTAACAACTTTCGGCGAGCCTGCGCGTCTCTCACTTCGGCATGAACTGGAAGTCGGAAATCGCGATCTCGTCGTTTCCCTGGATCAAGAATCCGAACTTGCCCTGGGAGAAATCGCGGCCCGCCTCGACGAAGGTATCGAGCACTTTCCACTGGTCGCCCACGCGCGCCTTCTGCACCAGGCGGTCCGGCGCCACCTCGATCTGAATGGTGAACGCCTTCTGATTTCCCAGGTTGTGCGGCGCCTTGACCCGCTCCAGCCGCGTCCCCTTTTGGACCACCCCGGCCCAGAAGTTCTTCCGGTCCATCTCGTAGAGCAGGTAGTTCTTCGAGTCCAGATACTGCAGGCACCACCGGATCTGGCCTGCCCGGAACACGCCGCCGCCTTTGAGCAGTTGCACCGTAAAGGTGAAGACGCCCTTGGGCGGCAGCTTATAGGGAACGAATCCGCCACCCTTGTGGACCCAATTGTCGCCCTCCTTTTTCCAGCTCTGCGCGTCCTCGAACTCCGCCATTCCGCTGGCCACTACCGGTGGAGGCGCGGCCGGACGCTCGCGAACCAAGGTGAAATCCACTTCCCGGTTTTCACCGGCGGCCAGTTGCACCCGTGTTGTGGTTTCGGCGAATCCCGGTGCGCTCGCCGAGAACGCGTAGCTCCCGGGCGGCAATTCAATCTGGTTCCCGCGCGCTTCGTGCGATTCCGTTTCCTCGCCGCGGCGGTAGGTTATGCTCGCCGATGCCGGGTTGCGCGTTAGCCTTAGGGTCCCATTGGCGGCATCCAATGCCACCTCCGCGCCCGCCAGCACCACGGCCTGACCCGCATGGAAGGTTTTCTGCACGCGCTTCGGCAGGTACTGTTCGCGGCGCAGTTCGATGGTGTGGTCGCCCGGTTGGATTTCGCCGGCGCTGAACGATCCGTCCGGCCCCACCGTACCGGCGCTCTTCCGATCCACCAAAACCTCGCTGCCGGCCATCGCGCCGTGGATTTCCAGCGAGCCGAATTGCGGCTGCGGTTTCAAATCGAATTGCAGGCGCACTTCCGCGCCCTTCTTCACATCGACGGTTTGCGCCGGCTCGTCCCGATAGCCGCTCTTGGCCACCCGCACCGCCAGCTTTCCGAGGGTCTGAATGCGCAACTGGCCGCGCTGGGTGCGCCGGCGGTACTCCTTGCCGTTCAGAAACACGCGCACATCGTCCTGGCCGGTTGCGACAATCAGCGTGCCCGCATTGACGTCCGTTTTCAGGAATGCGGTCAGCATGGGCGCGGCCCCGAAGCTTTCACTCATGTTGCGCTGGTCCCGGCCCTCGCCCATTACGATCTCATTCACACCAAGTTGAAAGCCGGTAAGATCCGTCCCGGCCGGACCGGCATCGCCTTGCGGCTGGCCGTTGACCGCCAGCTTCCAGGGGCCCCCGCTGGTCTCGACGCGCGCCTGCTTCCCGAAGCTGGCCACCAGCACCGCGATCATGTTCCGCGCGTTCACCGGGCCAGCCAAGGCCGGCAGCCGCCCATCCGCCAACTCAACCGAAAACGAGGCGTCCCCGTTCGG
>Ga0209039_10001395_pt1 | contig 22544 bp, 20 predicted proteins | sample BogFormECP12_OM1_FD_188238 | JGI IMG/M metagenome (GOLD analysis project Ga0209039, IMG submission 188238) | Bog forest soil microbial communities from Calvert Island, British Columbia, Canada - ECP12_OM1 (SPAdes) (version 2) | ecosystem: Environmental > Aquatic > Freshwater > Wetlands > Bog ... | reverse complement strand
GACAGGCTGCTACTGGAGACGTGGTGGTCTGGTACATGAACGGCACGACCATTACTTCCGGTGCCTACATCACTACCATTCCTCCTCCGTGGCAGATCGTAGGGCTGGCCGATTTCAACGGGGATGGCAAACCCGACATCCTCTGGCAACAGGCTGCTACTGGAGACGTGGCGGTCTGGTACATGAACGGCGCGACCATTACTTCCGGTGCCTACATCACTACCATTCCTCCTCCGTGGCAGATCGTAGGCATACACTGAGAAAACAAAATCGGGGTAGGTTGTTCGCTACGACAATGCTCTCGTGACGTTTTGCCTGCCTCGAAACAATGATTTTCCTGCGTGAAAAGACGCTTGCCGCCGTATCCCTCCTCAACGCTCGGCTTAGGCCAGTGGCATAGCATCCCATGCTTTCGGATGGTTAGCCTTTTTCAGGTTCATCCTTAGTTATTGCCCGAACTTTTACGACCGCTTGAGAGAGCAGTTACTCACTATTTGGTTGTCTTTTGGGAGGATACGATATATATAATCGAATGCAGGCCGCATAGAAATAGTGGCAGCTGACCCGCTTGCGGTCGGGTCTGCAAGACGTGTCAGAGCAAAGGGAGATCGAACATTGAGCTTTGAAATTGTGCAGGTTCCGTGATGGATGATCTGATCTCCGTCGTCATATTAAATTTCAATGGCAAGGCCTGGATTAAACGGTGTCTGGAGAGCGTCTTGGCGCAAGACTACGCTCATCTTCAGACCATCGTCGTTGATAACGGCTCTGTCGACGGATCACCGGCGCTCATCAGGGAGAAATACAAAGACGTTCTCCTTGTCGAAAATGGTAGAAACCTGGGTTACTCGGCAGCGAACAACATTGGCATACACTACGCGCAGGGTGCCTATGTAGTCATTATGAACAACGACACAGAGCTGGAACGCAGATGCATAGGCACGTTGAAGAGAGCAATAGACAAAGACCCGAGCTATGGGGCCTCTGCTTCCAAGATATACCTGGAGTCAGAAGACGACGTACTCGATGCGGCAGGGATTGTGGTTTTCCGAGATGGATTGTCGATAGGGCGAGGAAGGCTGGAACGGGCGGATTTTTATAACCGGGAGGAAGAGGTCTTTTTTGCTTCCGGATGTTGTCTCATGGCCCGGAAGAGCATGCTGGAAGACGTGAAAGTGGGGAATGAGTATTTTGACGAAGATTTTTTCATGTATGCTGATGATACTGATCTTGGCTGGCGGGCACGCTTGCGCGGATGGAAGACGATCTATACCCCGCAGGCAAAGCTCTCTCATGCCCACTCAGCGGCAGCCGGGACCTACTCGGCATTAAAGGCCTTTCACGTGGAGAGGAACAGAATCTGGATTACCATAAAATATTTTCCTCTTGATCTTCTCATCTATAGTCAACTCTATACACTGCAAAGGTATTTCTTTCAGGCCTACGGAGCAGTAACGGGAAAAGGAGCATCAGGCGCGTTCGCGAGAGAGCATTCGAAAATAGAGCTCCTCTGGATATTGGGCAAGGTTTACGCGGCTGTCGTAAAGGGCCTTCCGAAAATGCTGGCAAAAAGGAAGGAGATTCAGAAGCGGCGTCTCATCTCCTCCCGCGATATGCAGACTCTCATGACCCTGTATGGAATCAGCGCGAGGGACATCGCGCTGAAGGGATAGTGTCAAAGATGAAGCAAACACCGGTACCTGCCCGCGGATGTTGGCTCATTCTCATCATGATTCTTGCCTTGGGCGTACGTGGGCTTAACATCATATACGCCCGCGCTATTGAGATGGACGGCGTTGCTTACGCACAGATAGCAGAGCATTTTGCGAGCGGAGCGTTCGGTGAGGCCCTCAAGAATATCTTTCCACCGTTTTATCCGCTTGTCATTTCCCTCTTTCGCGTTGTTGTTCCCGACATGGAGCTGGCAGGCAGGCTTGCTTCCCTTGTCTGCGGGCTTCTGCTTGTATACGGTGCCTACCTCGCCCTTAAGCGGTTTCTTGGTTCGGCGAAGGCGCTCTGGGGTGCCTTCTTTATAGCTGTTCATCCGTACCTCATTGGCTGTTCCGCGCAGGTTCTGTCCGAGTCTCTCGCTACACTGCTTTTTGCAGCTACAGTGTTCTTTTTCTTCGTTGGCTACACGGAGAAGAGCAGCTGGAGAATCACCCTTTCAGGATTCTTGCTTGTGCTGACATATCTGACCAGGCCTGAATATGTCGTTTATTACGTGCCATTCGGTGCCTTTCTCGTGTACCGGCGGAGGTTATCGCATACCGCCGCTCTTTTTGCTCCCTTCATGCTCTTGGGCCTTGCCTATATTGTTTATCTGCGTGTCGCAACCGGACTCTGGATAGTCAGCGGAAAAGCCACGCACCTCCAGTTCGTGTCGCTCCTCGCGGCCTCTGTCAATGTCCCTATAGTCGCATTCCATTTCTTTGCCGCCCTCTTTCCTCCGTTTATTCTTCTGCTCATCCCCGGCTTTGGCCGCGCGCAACGCCCGTTTCGAAACCTCGTCATTGGGCTGGCGATTTTTCATGTGCTGAGCCTTGCCTGTGTCGGTCATTCCACCCGAAGGTATTCCGTTGAATTCATCCCGCTCCTCATGGTGTTTGTTGTCGAAGGATGGTACGTGGTGAGAGCGTACGCTGAGCAACTCACACACGGCCGAGCCTTGTGGCTCGCGGGAGCTGTCCTGATCGGTTTGCTCGGGCTGTGGCAGGGAATAGAGCCTCCGAACGAAAGCAGGGGACTCTTCAAGAAGGCCGGCCTTATCTTGCTGCACCATGACCGGGGAGCCAATACCGCGTCCCGGCTCCCCTTGCCCTCGTTTTATGACAAGGGCACGTGGACAGACGTATCATCAACCTGCGGTCTGCTCGGGGAATGCGCTAAGTTTGTGCGTGATCTCGAGGCTAAGGGGGCTAAGTACCTGGTGCTGGATGACAAAATGGTAAGCGAATGTCCCTGGCTTGACGCGTGTATGGCTCCTTTTCCTCTTGTTGCAGCCTTTTCGTATGGAGACGACTTTGTAAAGGTCTACGTTATACCCTCCTCCGGTCCTATGCGGCGGTGAGCGCGCCTCGCTGCTCGCCAAAGCAGCGATGTATCCTTGACATGGGTCTACCAGATGGCTATGTTTGAATAGGAAAATTAAGTAGTATGAGCTTCGACACTGTTATCGTCAAATGCCCGCGGTGTGGCACAAAGAACCGTGTTCCGCAGGACCGCTGGGGTGAATCGGCTGTCTGTGGCAAGTGCAAGGCCCCGATGGATGTGTCAAACCTTTATCCGGACCGTCCCCTTCAAATCTCTGACAGCATGTTCAGACGCGAGGTCATGAGCTTTCCAGGCCCGGTATTGCTGGAGTTTTACTCCCCACGGTGAGGCCACTGCCAGAGGTTGGCGCCGGTTCTGGATGAACTGGCTTTTGCTTACGCCGACAGGATAAGATTCGCGCAACTGAACGTAGACGTTTATCACGCCACCGCATCTCAGTTCAGGGTGAACGGTGTGCCCACGCTCTACTTTTACAAAAACGGCAGCCTCGTTGATAGCGCGCAAGGCGCCCTTCCAAAGGCTGAAATCGAAAGACGCTTGCAGACGCTGCTGCGGTAAACGGTCGGAAAGAAATTGCCTGCGACGGATAAGGGCGTGTGTGGGGGTATTGCGAAAAACTGTGGCGGGGTTAGCAGGTTTTGTTGGAGTGTGTTGACTCGTGGAAGGGGCGATCTTTGGAGGGCTTCATTTTTCGGCGTTCACGTACGTGGTCGAAGCGAAGACGAAGGAATTGCGCTTGTCGTGGAGACGGTAATCTAATGGTTTCAAAACCATGCCCGCGGCGTGAATGAGTATTCTCAGTGGTATGCTTGCGATGCCTGGCAGGTACTCTTGTACGAACTGCGAGCTCAAGTGGACGGCTGTGTACATAGGTCCGACACACGTGCCGGAATTTGTCACTTTAAACTGATTCTTTTCGTACAATAACCGATGGCCCGTCAGGGTGAAGTTCTGGTAGTGATTCGGGTAGCCGTGATAGGCCTGCATGAATGGCACCACGGAGAGAACCTTTCCACCCTTTTTTAATACCCTGTGAAATTCCTGGACCGCTCGTTGCGGCTCGGAGAGATGCTCTATCACCGCCTCGCAGAAAATGGCGTCCACGCATTCGGCTCTATACGGAAGGACGTGCGCATCAGCAACGATGTCGACATTAGGAAACGGCCCGATGTTGACGTTGGTAAAACTGGGATGCTCCCTTTTTGGACCGCCGCCGATAGAAAGGACGAGCGAGTCATCGTTGGTCAACGGATCAAATATCTCGTTCACTAATGACATGACAATCCTGGAGCGGAAATCTTTGCTCACGTACGCCTTGATTTTTCCGACAACGCCAGGTTCCCGATTCTCCGGCGCGTATTCCTTTGTCATGTGTTCGGAAGACGACGAGTACGTCTCTGCCCATTTTTCGTCAATGAGCAGGATGGGGAGCATCCGCCCTTCGTGGATGAGACAGCGGTAGGTCTCCGTACCGTCCTCAGTCTGAAAGCGATTGGTTTGCCGGTCCAATGAAAGGCTCTTCCCGGTTCGCGGACTGATGAACAATCCCTTTTCAATCTGCGTAATGATTCTCATGGCCTGCCGGGTCTATGTGCGAGAGTGAGCCCGCCATCTCTTGAAGAGGTGATAGGCGAGGGAACAGCGCCACTTGATTTGCTGGGAGACTTTGAAACCCTGGAAGCTCCTGTTTTCAGCGTGCCTGCGGTACTTAATCGTCTTCTGGGGTACGAAATCTACCGTGCCGTACAGTTCGCTTAAGAGGCCGAGCCAAGAGTCGTGCATGGGTATGCCGTTGGGGAAGGGCAGGGCAATGTCAAGGAGTTCTCTTGTGAAAGCCATACAGCAGCCCATGTAGGTGTTGTCGTAAAGGTTTTTCAGTAACCCTTTCCGCGAGCCGATGGTCTCGAAGATCGATTTGGCGATAACCGAGCCGTCATCGTCGATAATCTGACCGTCCAGGACCAAGGTGTAGACCCTTGACGGTTTTACTTCAAAGTGACTGCGGATAACCGCAAGTTTGTTGTCGAGCCAGATATCGTCCTGATCAGACAGGACGATTACATCCCCCTCCACGTTTTTCAGGGCATTCTCAAGATTGTACATAGGGTTAAAGAACGTGTTACCGGGAAGGACTCTTATGCGGGTGTCGTGGAAGGAATCAATGATTTGAAGGGTGGTATCAGTCGAGGAATCGTCCGAGATAACCAACTCGCCTTTCTCGCCAAGCTGCTTGACGATCGACTCAAGTTGAGCAGCGATGTACCTCGCTCCGTTATGCGTGGCCATGCACACGCTCAGCTTCATCGCGCCCTAGTCAGCCACAATGCGGACTTCTTGAGGACCTTGTAAAATGGGTAGAGGATAAGCAGTGCGGCAACACCCAATCGGCCCCTCTTCTGAAAGAGGAGATCAACAGCCAATTTCTGGTACAACGTCCAGGAACGGGATGAAACGCCTCTGTCATCGCACTTGGCTATGACGTGTTCCACCCTACGCCAGTGCCGATGTGCCAGAGCGTTGAAAAAGATATAATCGGAGATGGTCACCCCTTTGCCGACCAGGTATCTTCCAACCTCTTCGTGAAGGCGCTTGCGGTAAAGGAGTGACTGGTGGATGACCCTCATCTTGAGGTGGTCGCAGGTCAGCAATCTGCCACGGGTACCGTAAAACCAAGCATCGCCATACACAAGGTCTACGTCGTCAGTGAGGTATCGCGCTGTTTTCATGAGCGTTTCTTCATCGAAAAATTCATCTCCGGCATTCATGAAGATTAGCCAATCGCCTGAAGCGAGATCGACCCCCTTGTTCATTGCATCGTATATGCCTCGGTCGGGCTCGCTGACCCATTGGGTAAGCTGACTTGCATACTTGTTTATGATGTTGAGTGTACCATCCGTTGAGCCCCCGTCTATGACGACATATTCTTTAGCCGGGTAATTCTGACCCAGGACACTCTTGATTGTTTGCTCGAGACAGTTCTCTCCGTTTAGCACGACTGTGATAATACTGATAGAAGGGTGCGCCATTAAAGAGGTCTCAGAGAGGATGATCTGGCCTGGTCATCAAAAGGGTCCGCTTTGTCGCCCCACGCCATCCGCGACAATCTCCACTTGAGTTGGGCATCAGCTACTGCATAAGCCTCGGTCTGGTTGTCGGCAACCAGAAGATTATTCTGATCGCCCTGGCGGAACGTAAGGCTCCTGTGCCAATCCTCCTTTTCGTAAGCGTTACCGTCCTTCCCAACGACCAGGGGCGTATACCCCGCCTTTATGATCTGGCGCGTGAGGCTCCGCCGGCCGCTTTCGAACCGATAGACGTCCATCTTGCGTTGCATGCTTCCAGGGCTAACCCTGAGAAGGAGATCTCGGCGCAGCATAAATGCGTTCGTGCGGATGTGGTAGTTAGGGAATGTCGGAAAATGTCGTTTGAAGGCCATCAGCTCAACAAGAAGGCGCCGACGCTGTAAGATAGATGCTCCGTCCCCAATCAGAGACCATCCGTCGGCTTTCACCGTTGAATATAAACTCTCACAGGAGGCAGTTGCCCCAACGATCCCCACATCCTTTCTCAGGGCGTGATGATACAACTTTTGCAGCCAGTCCTTGTCCAGAATGAGACTGTAGGAATTCAGAAAGCAGTAAAAGCCGTGGTCGAAGTTGCTGGCGGCCGCAAAGTATGCGCTGATATCGAACCCCGTGTCAGGTACAAAGAAGGTCTGGTGAGGGAAGGGGGCGAGCAACCGCTCGTACGCAGGGGGAACCCGATTCTCTTCGAAGCCTTTCATGATTACGAGAAGGTTGTGCTGCTGCCCCGCAGGGTTTCTTTCGTATGATTCGAAAAAACGCGCCACTGGATCTATACCGTTGGCGCGCCGAATCAAATGAGTGACGCAGACATCTGTCATCCAATATCCTATCTGTTAAGCTTTTGGCCGCACGCGTCATCCCGGGGTGAATCCCCACAACCGTGCGATAAGTGTCCGCCCGCAACAGCGCGGCGTGCACTTATTGGTGACTCAACTCCCAGTCAAGGTATTTGGCCTCGTCCTTTATCAGTATATCGATGAACTGATCGAAGCTGATGTCGTAGTGCCACCCAAGCTTATCGCGCGCCCTTGAGTTGTCGCCGTAAATGATGTTCAGTTCAACCGGCCTGTAAAGCCCCTCATCGATCCGGATGTATTCTTTCGGCTCCAGGTGCAGGTGGGTAAAGACCGCGGTCGCGAACTCTTCGAGGCTGTGAGGCTCGCCGGAACAGATTATATAGTCCTCGGGTCTGTCCTGCTGAAGCATCATCCACATGGCCCGGATATACTCCGGTGTGTACCCCCAGTCCCTGCATACACTCAGGTTGCCGAGAGTGATATACTCAGCCATTCCCCTACTGATCCGCACACTAGTGCTGAGGATTTTTTTCGTAACGAAATTCTTTTCTCTCAGAGCTGATTCATGGTTGAAGAGAATGCCGCATACAGCGAAGAGTCCGTAAGCTTCCCGGTAATTGACTGTTACCCAGTGAGCCGTTGCCTTTGATATTCCATAAGGGCTCACCGGATGAAAGCTGAACTCCTCATGGATGGGGAGCTCCTCTCTGGGGACCTTGCCGAACATCTCGCTGCTCGACGCCTGATAGAAGCGGGCCTTTGAATGGAGAATTCTCATGGCCTCAAGTAGGTTTGCGGTGCTCGTGATATTGAATCCCAGGGTGCCGATGGGCTGATCGAAGGAGAGGCCTACCGAGCTCTGCGCCGCAAGGTTATAAATTTCGTCAGGCTCGTATTTTTCAAGCAGCCGTATGATATTGGAAAGATCGAGAAGGTTTGTTTCCACAATTTCAACAAGTCCGTCGATAGACAGGTAGGTGAGGTTCTTCAGGTTACCGTGTGAGGCATTTCTGGTCAGCCCCACAACAGTATAGCCTTTCTCAAGAAGAAGTTGTGCTAGGTAAGCACCGTCCTGTCCTGTAATACCGGTTATGAGCGCTCTCTTCACCTTGTCTCTCCCTCTGTCACCAACTCGGCTGCCTGCGTTTCGTTGTTATTGTCCCGGTTTTGATTACCTTTTGTCCTGAAGAAGCAGCTCTTCCTCGTCGCTTAAGGCTTCCCCTGCCACCTTTCGGTAAATGGCCCGGTACGACCGTGCCGTCCTGTCCCATGAAAAGAGCTTTATCCTATCCGAGCCCCTTTTCGCGAGATCCTCCCTTAACGATGGATCAGCATACATACGTTCAAGTGCCTTGGCAATCGACTCCACGGAGTTCGGATCGAAGAAGAAAACGGCATCTCCTGCGTACTCAGGAACGGAAGTGACGGTTGAGGTGGCAACCGGCACGCCTTCTCTGAACGCTTCCAGAATGGGGAACCCACCGCCCTCGAAAAGACTGGGGAAAATCATGAAGCTGGCTAGCCGGTAGAGGGCCTTCAGTTCGACAGAAGTTACAAAACCGGGGAAGGATACCTGACCACCGAGTTTCAGTTCCTCAAGGTGACGTTTTATTTCGGGCCAGAAAAAATTCTTGCTTCCGGTGCAGACGAGCTTCAGATCAAACCCTTTTTCCTGTCTCAGTAGGGCAAATGCGTCGAGAAGGCGCTTATGGTTCTTGTGGGGCCATGTTTGAGCCGGGTAAAAAGCGAATGGTAAATCGAGCGCGAACTTCTTCTTTGTCTCAGAAAGCATTTCGGAGGTGACAGGCTCGTAAAGTTCTGTCGGGGACCCCCAGAGGATCGCGTACATCTTTTCCTTCTCGAGGCCGTACCTCTGCCTGATATCCTCTTTTATCCACGCCGATTCGGTGACAACTGCCTTTGAGTTTGCGCATCCTTCGCGAAAAACGACTTCGCGCAAAGCTATCTCTTGTCTTGTAAAAAATTCGGGAAAATGCAGGTGTTGCAAGTCGTGCGGATTATATATCGTCGGCAGGTCGCTGAGGATAAAATCCTGGTGAGGGAAGTGGAGTACATCTGCCCCCAGCGATTCGTGGAGCCCTGTCGATCTGGGCGTCTCCGGGGATACGAGCGGGTGTGAAAGGAGTACTTGCAGCTTTCGGTAAAGGTTAGCCAACGGGGCACGAACGGGCCCGAGCATCTGTTTGAAATGTTCGGGGCTGCCCAGCGAAGGTCGCGGCGCTGCAATGAGCCTCTGGTTGCGACCGATAAGAGGAACCAGCCAAGCGTTGTCTCGTGATGGACCCAGCACGATATACTCTTCCGTGCCGTCTTCAAGCTGACCGAGGGCGTGGATGAGGCTCGCCGTAAATTGTTGCACTCCACCCCTGCTCCCGTCGCCGGGCATCTGTGCGTCGATTATGATTCGCAAAGGTCTCCCCGTCATGTTAACTATTGATGGCAACCCTGTATGCTCTGATGGTTTCTTCTACACATTTTCCCCAACTGAACAGAGCTGCTCTTGCGAGCGAACGTTCAGACATGCGAGCCCGGAGCGCAGAATCTCGAATAACTGTGAGCAGCTCGCGGCATAGCCCATCTTCGTCCGTGGGGGAAATCATTATTCCCGCGTCGCCTACAACTTCCGGGAGGGAAGACGTGTTGGACGTGATCACCGGCACGCCACATTTCATTGCCTCCAGAGGCGGAAGCCCAAAGCCTTCATAGAACGAGGGATAGACGAAGGCCAGCGCACCACTATACAGAGGGGCGAGATCCTCAAAGTCCACATAACCGGTAAGGACAATGCGCTTTCTCAAAGCCGGATACCGGTCTAATTCCTCAAAGACCTTCTCGTAATCCCAGCCCTTTGTTCCCACCAGTACCAGGCACAGGTCGTCAATCTTTTCTTGGAGCACCGTTTTGGCAAAGCATCTGACCACACGGTGGATGTTCTTCCGCGGCTCCAACGTGCTAAGCGTAAGCAGGTATGGCGCATCCGGAATGGCATATTTCGCTCGTGCAGATGCCATCGTTTCAGGATCTGTGCAGGGATAGAAATCACTTGAGGCGCCCAGATGCGTGACGAAGGCTCGGGAGGGATCGAGACCTTTCAGGTAGTTGCAGAGATCATTCTTGGTCGACTGAGAGATACACAGAGCCCATCCGTCACGACTCACATCGCTGAATGCCTCCTTGAGCATGCCACCTTCCCTCGACCCAAAGAACTGGGGGAAAAGGATAGGGATAAGATCGTAGACCGTCAGGAATTTCTCAACGCGCGCCGCACTCCTTACCCGGCGATCAAACGGATAAAAGGAAGAGTGGTAAATGTCTATCCTCCGGAGTACCTCCGGATCCAATCCCAAGATGGGGCCGAGGAGTTTCACTGAAGTAAACGTGAGAGAGAATCTCATGCAGCGTAAGAGTAAGCGCTTCAAGCCCGGCCCGGTATTTGCGATCCCTGTATCAAGCCTGCGCCAGGTCTTATATATCTCTGTCCATGGTCGAGACAGGGGAAGGTGCGCATCGTGGAAGCGGGCGCTGGACTCTATGAATCTTGCGGTTTCAGCCAGGTTGCGACTGGCACAGAGAGTCAGTTCGCATTCGTCACGGTGAGCGAGAAGCTGCACGGCGACGTTCTCCGTGACCGTAAAGACGCCGGTTCTTCCCCTCGGATTATAGTAGCCTGCGCCAAGCACGGCCGCATCGTATGCAACGCGTATCATCCGTGGTTAATTTCGGCACCCTTTGATGCCCGTTGGGTCGGCGTTCTCATCAAGGTATGTGAGACGCATCCTGCCTATGTTAGTCGGGTCTTACAGGTTGGAGGTTACAGATCTTCAACTTAAAATCAGGGGGATTTGTTTCGAGGTGGACGCTGTAGTACGGGTCCTTACCCTGAAAGTCCCACGACTTCTTGAAGAGCTCGTATTCCTTCATTTCCACCTCGGAAGCCGATTTGCCCCGCGTCTTTGCTTCATAATGGAAGAGCTCGGCATGCGCAGCAAAGACAACACGGTATCCCGCCTTGTGAGCCTTCAAACAGTAATCGATGTCGTTGCAAGTAAGTGAGAACAGTTGGTTGAAGCCGCCAAGTTCCTGGAAAACCTCCTTTGTCGTCATGAGGCAGGCGCCGGTCACGGCGAGGTAATTCCGGTTGGCTACGGAACTGCAGAAGTATCCGGGGACCGCGCGGCCTGAACCGCGAAGCACGTGTACCGGTATTCCCTCCTCGGTCAGCACAACGCCGGCGTGCTGAACTGTCATGTCCTCATAATAGAGCTTGGCCCCTACGACACCTACGCCGGGTCGTTGGCAGAGCTGGAGCATGACTTCGAGCCAGTTGGGGGAGATGACCTCGGTGTCGTCGTTGAGGAAAAGAAGGTGCATCCCCGAGGCATGGCGCGCTCCCAGGTTCATCTTTGCGGCGATATTCACCTCCCCCTCGTAATGGATGAACCTGCAGTCGCTCCGCCTGATTGCTTGAATAGTATGCTCCGTGAGATCGTTGTTGTCGACGACGACAAGCTCGTAGTTAGCATACGTCGATCTGTCAGTAATGCTGTTTATACAGTTAGAGAGCATGTCGATCTCTTTCTTCATGAGTTTTGCGCTTTTTCCCGCGGACGGAATAATGATCGAGACTAATGGGTTGCCGATGACGTCGTACCTCAGGTCGAAGCAGCCAGGATAGTCGCCGGAAATCACAGTTCCCGTCTGTTTGAGGCGTTCCAACCGATCGTTCAGAGCTTTGACCGCGAGATCATCTTTGCGCTGTCCCGGTTCTTCTGAGGGTGCTGCAGCATTGGTCCGGCTTACGCTCCGGTGGTACAGAATCTTGGCGACGTGGCCAATCTTCTGGGTTTGTTCGGTAAAGCGGAGCAGGAAATCGTACTCGCACGCGCTTTCATATTCTTTCCGGAAGCCCCCACCGCGCTTTGCAATCTCTTTCCGGTAACAGGCAAAGCGGCCCGTATACATGAAGGCTTCGACGTACTCGGGCGACCACTCAGGCTTAAAAAAAGGTTCGAATCGTCCCCCGTTGGCGTCCATTCTATCTTCGTCGCTGTATATCATGTCCGTGTGTGGATGACTATTGAGGAGGCGAGCAAACTCGAACAGGGCGTCGGGGGAGATCGCGTCAGTGTTCTCCATCAGGCAGACAAAATCACCCTTTGCAAACGAGAGGGCTCCTTCGAGGGTAGCTGATAACTGACCATATCCGGCGCAGCCTGTTGCCTTGATGCGCCGGTCTCTGGCTTCATATGACTGAAGGATTCTCATGATTGAGGGCTTGGTGATGTCATCATCCACGATAACGAGCTCCCAATAAGGATAAGCCTGGGTAAGGACAGACTCAACAGAGCGCTTAACGGAGTATTCTTCCGCGTCACGCGCCGACATCAGTATGGAAAAGGCGGGCTTGAGCGGCAGTTCGACTGAATGCCGCGCCATTTTCTGGAGCTCTTCAACGGTTGGTGTATGCTGTTTTATCCACAGGCCGTAATGGTGCTTCTGAATGGCCGCGACTGCTTCGATCCGCTCCAGGGCATGGGCGCGCAGCCCTCTGCGGCCACCTTCCCGTAATGCTGAGAGGGCTCCCAGTAATGCCCCGAAGAAAGCCCGGAAAGAAAGGTTCTCTCTTTCCCAAAAATAGTTCCACGAGGTCCAGCCGAGAACCTCAATCTCTGTCAGCTTCTTTAATCTTAGACGTTTTATGAGGAAGCGGGTAGGGAACTTGCCGGGATCCAGCCGCAGCGCGGACACGTCGGGATCGAGCAGCATGAGTGCTGTATAAATCTTTTCTTTATCGGACACGGAACCTACATCAATCTTTTCCTTGAGAAATCCGTCTTCCCCGTAAACGTAAAGCGTGAAGTCGACGGGGGTCTCGGATGACGCGATGAAGCTCAGTTTTACCCAACCGTGCGGGATCTGCTCCAACCGGAACTCGGGATCGGACCCGACTGATTCCCATCGGTCCGGTGCTAGGCCCGGAGTGGATCTGAGCTGGTTTACGGGTATGAGCTTTGGTGTATAGCTCTTTCCCAACATGATCTTCGCGATGGGTCGGACTTAGCTTCCTTCGGTAGCCCGGTCGTCGCCTTTTCTAAAAACCATAGTGTAGGCGCTACCCAGCCCATCTCTCTGTTCCAGGAATCCGGTCACTCTGCCTATCCAGTGGCCGATTTTTTGGGCGTGTGCTCCTAACGGCGATTGCGCCAGCAAAGAGATCATAGATGTTTCCCATCCGGGAGAGTTCAAGGCCAGGCTTCCTTTGTCAACGTATGTCACCGGGAGTCTCTCCAAGCCTAATCTATCCATCTCGTGATCAAGCAAGGCGGACGGGATCAATTCCAGGTGGCGCGGCGCGTCAAGATGGAACCAATAAGGACCGAAAATACGAAACTGCAGCGAATCCGGATTCGGGGTGGCAATTATCAGCACGCCTCCCGGAGAGAGACGCTGCAGATGTTACAATGCCCAATTTTATTCTCCAGAACGAGTCTTGGATTGCGGTTTGCAGGCATGAGCGAGGCCCAATTCAGGCGTTACCCGCTCAAACACTTCGAGAATGTTTTGGAAGTGACTCGGGCAGCGGTAAGGTACGAATGCTGGATAGGGACTTTCCAGGCCGAGCAACCTCAGTGTCGCGTCGACCGCCTTCCTGCCAAAGAAATGTGCTATAACCCCTGTGAGGTTCAGCCACATGCGGTACCAGAGCTGCTCCGTCGGCGAGAGTCGACCAAGAAGCTCCTTCCTAAGCCCGGCAAAGGCCCTCGGGTTTTGGTAATATCGTTGAAAGAGGTGGAGCACCTGCAGCGATCTGTAGTGCCTGTAGTTGATACGAAGTTTGGATTCTTTGTCATAATTCATCCTGATGGTTTCCATGGCGAGCAGCCACGAGGTATTCATGTTGGACCCCGGCAATAGAAGTGGCTCCAAGTGCTTTAAGGATTCCGGAACGGAAAGATTGTTGAGAAACTCTACTCCCTGTTCTTCGTGATCGTTGTAATAGAAAAAGCCGAAAGACTTTGGGCTTATGCCAATTGTCACCAGAGGTGTGGGGCAGATGAGGATCCGGCTCCCTTTGAGGAAAAGCGCAGTAGTGGCATAGTAATCCGGGTAGGGTGGTTGGAAGAACGGGGCGTCCAGGGTGTCAGCAAACTTCTTTTTGACGACAGAATATTGCATGTTGTATTCTAGCGGCAAACGAAAATCCATAGACATGTGGACAACGTTAAGGGCGACGCTCCGCTCGAGAAAAAAAGGCTCGTCGGACCAGACAAAGAACGGTGCACACCCGTTAGTCTGGAGAAAGCCATCCGGTGAATCGGGGAAGACGCCGGGATATGCATAAAGAAAAGCCCGCATGTAGATGAAATCGGGCTCGTTGTGCTCATTAATAAGACGGTGCAACGCCGAGAGACACCCTCTCATCAGGCAATCGTCATCGCCGAGCATAATAAAGTAGTCGCCGGTGCTGCGGTGAAGGGCGTTGTTCCAGTTCTCCGTAACGGGAAGAAACCGATCCGTCCGATAATATTTGATCCGCTGATCGGCAAGTGACTGGACGTACCCTGCGACGTCCTCGTTCGAACAGTTGTCCGACACGATGACTTCCCAATCAGCGTAGTCCTGCTTGATGACCGTCTCAATCGCGTATTTCAACAGATTCAGACGGTCACGGGTGGGGAGCAGGATAGAGAACCTCATTTCTTCCTCTGGAAAACTAGCGTGTAGGCACTCCCGTAGCCTTCCATTCCCTCAAGGGGTTTAAGAAGGTGACCTACCATGATTCCTGCCTTTCGGGCATAGTGTTTCAAGGTGGGGCGCAAAAAAAAGTTGGACAGGGAATATTCCCATCCGAAACTGTTCCAACCGAGACCCCCCTTGTCTGTGGTGGTGTTCAGTATGGTGTCCAGGCCCAGTGACTCCATTTTTTCGGCAAGCAGAGAAGCGGGAATTAATTCTACGTGGCGCGGAGCATCAACATGGGTCCAAAAACGTCCGAGGATCAGAAACTGGATAGCCGAAGGGTTTGGGGCCGCAATTACGGCTATACCACCGGGTAGGAGCGCTTCTGCGATCGCGGGTAGTGTACTCCAGGGGTTGCTCAGATGCTCGATCACGTGCCACAGCGCAATGACATCGTAACCGCCTTCCCGCCTCAAGCGCTTGTCCACATCACTCCCCTGTATTGCGCGAACACCAACCTGCTCGCTTAAGAACTGGCAACATCGTGCATCCATCTCCATGGCCTCGGCTTCGAAGCCTGCCTGTTTGGCCAGATAGAGAAAAGTGCCCCAGGACGGGCCAATCTCGAGCAGCCGGCCGGAAGAGACGAACGAGCTGACTAAATCGATCTTGTACTGTTCCGTCTGAGCCGCTATCTGTATCTCGCCGAGCGTGGGCGTCCCTGAATGGTAAGTTTCGGGGTAGTAGTCTCCGAGGTTGGAGGGAATGGGGGAGAGAAAAATCAGGTGGCAGGAAGGGCAGCGATAATAGGTAAAAGTCTCCTCTGAAATTTTACGGTTGAAGTCCTTTGTCTGAAAATAAAGAGGTGACGTATCTCCGCAACGCGGACAGGTGGCCCGCCCGAGAGCGGCATCGCTTTTCAAGGAAGGAAACCACCGCCTGATTACGTTCAAGGGCACGGCTCACTTTTCCGTGCGTCCGCAAAAAAGCGAGGCGACAGTCCTCAGAGGTCTCGTCCATCTCCAGGTCTTCGAATTGAGTATCTCCTCCAGACCTATCCGATGGTTTACCGTACCCATCAGGAACGGGCGCGGGTTGACGCGTATATTCTCTAAATACAGATTTTCATGGTTACGAAACACCTGAACACGCATATCAACCATGTGTTCCTCGGTTGCTGATCTCTGCCTAGACCCATCGGTGATTCTGTAATAGAATGACACTTTGGGTATTCTGTACACTTTCCTCCCCAGTTCAACCAGAGAAAGCCAGAACTCCCAGTCTTCGTAACAGTATTTCATGTTAGAGTTAAACCCGTTGACTGCCTCCCAGTCCCTTTTTTTGAAAAGTGCGCAATTACAAATCAGGTTGTCCAAAAGCAAGCCTTCAAGCGAGTAGGGCGGAAGCTCCCAGAGGCCCGTTTTGTCACCAAAGAATTCGGCAAGACAGTACACAATCCCGACATCAGGATCCCCATCGATCACCTTCACGGCCTCTTTCAGGTACTCCTTCCCTATCTTGTCATCCGCATCGAGGGGCAGTATGAATTCTCCGCTGGCTTCCTCAATAGCCCGGTTACGCGCTCTGGCTACCCCCTGGTTGGTGGTTTGAATGACCCTAGTCTTAGGTCGGGAATAGTTGCTGAGAATGTCATTGGTCCGTGGGTCTGTGGATCCGTCATTCACGATAACAATCTCGAAGTCTTGATACGTCTGAGCAAGAACGGAATCTACCGCTTCATCGATGTATGCCCCATCATTGAAGCAGGGGATTATGACTGAGACTCGGGACACCTAACCACCTCCCCCTGCTCTCAGAGTCTGTAGCCCATGACTATTTTCGCTACCGTTTCACTGACGTTTGTCACCATATATTCTGAAGGCGGCGACCAGGTGCCGGCCTTACCAAGTACCGTACTAACACATCTCAGAATGGATTCGGGTTCCCCTCCGCTCAGCATATTGCTGCCGCATTCGATGGTTTCCGGTCTTTCGGTCACGTCTCGAAGGGTTACATTCGGTACTCCGAAGATGCAGCATTCCTCCTGGACCGTGCCGCTGTCGCTCAGAACGCAGGCGGCATTGCGTTCGAGACTGACAAAATCGAAAAAGCCGAAGGGTGGCAAGAAACGAATCCTGCGGTTCTGCAAGTCGATACCAAGGGAATCGATCCTGATCCTGGTGTGGGGATGGGTGCTGACGATTATGGGTAAACCGTACTTACGTTCCAGGAGATCAAGGCCAGTGATAAAACCTGTGAGGCGCTCCGCAATATCGACATTTTCGGCTCGATGCAGCGTGACGAGAAAGTATGCCTGTTTTTCGAGGCCGAGATCGTGATGGATTTTGGATGCCTGTATCGGGCTGTCATAATGACTAATCACCTCATAGATCGGGTTCCCGGTGACATAAATGCGGTCGCCCGGGATACCTTCGCACAGCAGATTTTTCCGGCTTCGTTCGGTATAAGGCATGAGAATATCACTGCTGTGATCAATGATTCGTCGATTGACTTCCTCCGGAACGCGGTCGTCATAGCAGCGATTCCCCGCTTCCATATGGTATACGGGGATACGGAGCCTCTTTGCCATGATCGCTGCGAGGCTGCTGTTTGTGTCGCCCAGGACGAGAAACCTGTCAGGCTTCTCTTTCATCATCACCCTTTCGCTCTCTGCTAAAATGGTGCCTATCTGTTCGCCAAATGTACCTTTCGCTCCGAAATGGTAGTCGGCCCGGCGTACTTCGAGTTGTTCAAGGAAGATGTCATTCAAATTGGTATCGTAATTCTGGCCCGTATGCAAAATCACCTGTTCGCAAAGGCTATCAAGCTTCTTGATGATGAGACACAGGCGAATTATTTCAGGCCGTGTTCCTAGAATTGTCATGATTTTCATGAGAAAACAGCCTCCATCCTGAAATTGAACCGGGCCATCTCGGTAACCATCTCGGCAACCGTCGGAGGGGAATGGTATCCGGCCGATTTCCATATCTTCTCGTTCAGATCGGGTTTCTCCGTCGACAAGACCCGGTTGACCACGGTCGCGGCCTTGACCGGGGTGATCGTGATGTCCGGTCTCCCGTAACTTTCCGCAAAGCACAGGAGGAGGTCAGCCTTCGAGATAGTATCACCCGGAATCACGTGCTGAATGTGGGGAAGATCGAGGTCGTTCTTGATGATGCCGTGACAGATCTGCGCAAAGTGCAGGGTCGTTACGCCGTTCCAGTGGTGGTTGGTAAATCCGTTTACCTGCGCGCCCTTTGCCTGTCGTCTGAACCACTCGAGTAGAAAGACATAGCTTTTTGGCTCGGGCCCGATAATAGAGCAGCGCAGATTGTATGCGTTCGTTAGGTAACATTCCCCCAAGCTTTTGGTTTTCCCGTACACGTCGAGAGGATCGTGCTTGTCACTTTCCACATAATCGCCTTTTTCACCCGAGAACACACAGTCGGTAGCAATAGACACGACTCTTGATTCCTTTCTTTGAGCAGCCATTGCCAGTCCGTAAGGGAAAAGGGCGTTCACCTTTATAGCTCGCTCTATCTCCTCAGGATTATCGTCGTGGGTATATGGTTTGGTTTTACCTATGCAGTTGATAATCCATGACGAGTTGTTGATGATTTCATGGAGCAACGCCGGACTGTCTTTTTCTACATCAAAAACGTGCCACTTTATTTCCGGGAAATACTTCTGCCCTTTTTTTGCTAGCGTGTCATTTCGCACCGTTACCCCCAACTCTACTTGGGGGTTCCTCGATAAAAAATCCGTGACCATGGAACCCAACATACCGGAAGCCCCAACAACCAAAGCTTTTCTCATCGCCATATTCTTTCTGTTTCCTTTCGTTATTTTATCTTTCAATAATGTTCCAGATATCCCAGTAGTGGGCATCATACCGTACGTCGTCGTTCCTTGCCTCTTCGATCGATGCGGTAGAAAAAAATATAATGCCCGCGTCATCAGTCAGTGATTTGAAACCATTTGCGTATCCGGCAGGGACATATAGGATAGAAGGTTTTTTTGCGGAAAGAACATAACGATGCACCTGGGCCGTTTTAGAAGGTTGCTCCCAATCGTCGATCTGAACTGCACCGACTATGGCGGCCCCATTCGTGACAAATACATATTTCGCTTCATGTCTATGTGCATGCCAGGCCCTTACAAAGCCCGAGGCATGATTGGAGACCAAGTAGAATCGCTTTACCAGGGCGAAGTCGAAATCATTTACGAACGAGAGTTGACCTCGATCATCCACAGCAAGCCCGCCCTCTATGAGCCGAGGCGTCTCATTCTGTTTTTTCATTTGCTCCTCCCCCATACAAGCTGTGTGTGTTGAACATCGAGAGAAAGGCCTGGTTGGTGTAGCGAGGGTTATCTACCGTCTTCAGGCGATGGGTGATCAGAAGCTCCTTGATCTCCTCAATGCCGTCGTCAATCAAGTATCTCGGCTTGAAACCGAGCGTCTCCTGGGCCTTGCGGCTGGTAACCCGATAATTTCTTGCGTCCTGGAATTTTATGTCCACGGGCTGGATAACCATATCCGGGAAATGATTTCTCACCTGGTAGGCAAGATCGATTATACGCACATTCTGTCGGTGAAGATTGAATATACCCGTGTGCGTGGTGGTCAAGTGATCGACGCACGCCTGGGCCGCATCGCGCACATGAAGAAGCGGTCTGAATTGATTTCCTCCGTAGACCGTGATCTGCCCATCCTGGTACGCCCTGACGGTCAATGTGTTGACGACGAGGTCGAGGCGAAGGCGCGAGAAAAGGTCGCCCACACCGAAAAGAGTGCCTAGGCGGAAAATAATCGCGTTCTTCCGTTTCAGATATCCTTCGGCTGCCAGCTTGGTCGCTGCATAGACAGACAGCGGGTTCAAGAGCGATTCTTCGTCAAGTTCGCCATCTTGCGCGCCATAGACAGAGCATGTGGATAAGAAAACGATGCGGCCATCAAAATGCTCGGCAAGAAATTTAACGGATTCCTGGTTGATTTGAAGGGTGACGTCAGGATGGAGTGCACACGCCCCGTCCCCCACAAGCGCTGCCAGCCAGATCACTGCATCCGCCCACTTGAGCTGTTGAAGCAAAAGACCGTGATCCCTTACATCGCCGTAAACGAAATTTCCCGGTTTTCGATAGCATTCCTCGTACAACAAGGCATCCAACACACGTACCTCATGACCGCTGTCTCCGAGTATATCAGTTACCGCGCCGCCAACGTAACCAGAGCCGCCTGTTACTAAAACTTTCAATCTGTCCTCCTTTTCTACGCAATTTGCTATAGCGCCAACAGACGTTGTCTGTCCTTTCAGCTGCTTTGGATAAAGCTAGTTAAATGAAGAGTATTACCCTTAATGGGGACATCTCATTCCTTCTCTTAAGGGAAACACCTTGCAGAATGGCACGAGGACCAGGTATGCCTTTGGCCCTATAAGCGCGGATAAAATAGGGAAGAGAAGTCTTTCCCGGTATTCTTGAAAGAGATACTTGGAGGGTGCCGATGCCAGCGCTCTCACAAAATACCACTTTTTCAACCGGGGCGACGAATCGCCCAAGTTCAGGCTGGCCGTATAATAGGCGCTCCCAAAGGCCTCGCGCTTGACCGCTGCCACATCAGGTGGTAAATTCGGCATCGAAAAGAGCTTTCTTGCGAGCCTGATGTGTTCTTCGGCCATCGCTATACCCTGATCCTTTGACGATGCCCCATCTGAATGCCAACGAAAGGTTGCGAGGGTCTTGGGGACGCGTTTGAACGAACCTATTAAGCCTGCCCTCAGCCAGAAATCGAAATCGGAGACGTAACGAAACTGAGCATCTCTCCCTCCCAACGCCCTCACGACGGATTTTCTAAAGAATGCGCCAGGGCCAGGCACGCAATGGAACCATCGGACCATGTTTACATAGTTATATTCGAATGTTTGCCTGTGCGATATTTTTTTACCCTGTGAGTCGATCATATCCCAATCTGGATAGGCTACAAGGACTTCCGGATGCCTCATCATAGTTTCGACAACACAACTGATTGCTCCAGGGAGGAGGGGGTCATCGGAGTTTACGACGCAGAGTATCTCTCCCTTGGCCATTTGAAAGCCCCTGTTGACAGTCCTTGCTTCCCCCATATTTGCATGGGAATCCCAACGAATAAGGCCATCATATCTTGCCAGGACTTCCTTGGTACCATCTTTGGAGCCGTCGTCGAGCACGATGTACTCGAGATTCGGATAGTCCTGCCCGATGACGCTTAAGATGGTCTCCTCGATAAACGGCTGCCGGTTGTAGGCAGGGGTGATGATGGAGACGAGGGGATCATTTGCCATCTGATGCTCTTATGGACCAAGAAGAAACTGCCAGCATTACTGACTCTTGGACAGAATATCCTGATATAGCTGGAGATGGCGACTCAGATAAAGTTCGAGCGTGTACTCGTTCTTCACCCGGTTTGCAGCACGCATGCCCAACTCCTGTCGCATCTCCGTTTGTTCCAGTAACTCCTGAATTGCATGTGCAAAAGCTTCATGGTCTTTGGACGGAACCACAATTCCACAATGAGGTGCATCAATGGTGTCAGTGAGGGCAGTGCCGTCAAAGGCGATAACGGGCGTGGCACATGCCATCGATTCTACAGCCATCATGCCAAAAGACTCTGCAATCGAGGGCATGAGGAAAAGATCGGAAGCAGCAAGGATCTGTGCGATCTTTTTTTGGTCTTCTATCCAGCCGAACTCCATAAGGCGATACCTGTCACGCAGAGAGTCGAGGGCACCCTTATCATTCATCGTGATAACGTAGGTTGGCTTACTAAGGTTTGCGCTTTTTAACGCGTGTTCTATGTAGATGGTGCCCTTATAGTCATAGTTCTTGGTCGCCCGGCAACAGAGGACATGAGCGTCATGGGGGATGCCTAACGCTTGGCGGGCTGCTGACTTATCTTGCGGCTTGAAGATATTCGCATCCACCCCAAAAGGGATCAGGTGGCATGGAAGATGAGAGAGTATCGGGCTCCTCCGGACGCGGTCATACATCCATTTCGAGGCGACGACGAGAGTCAGCCGGGAATTTGCCATTACCCACTTCTTCAGCTGCCACTGGAAGGCTGTCGTGTCTTTCCTGATAGGAAACAGACCAGTAAGATCTGGACACTCGCCGCATCCGGTCAGCCATCGATTGCAGTCCAAAGGGTGAACGCAATGCCCGCTCATGGGCCACGGGTCATGTAGAGTCCACACCACCGGACGCCTTCGACTCATGATGGGAATGTTGAAAAGGCTGAAAAATGATGAAGACTGGATCAGCTGGAGATGAAGAATGTCTGCATTTCTATAGTAGGAGGAACAATAGAGTCTTGCTGTGGAGACGGGGAGTAAGGCATAGAGGGAAAGGCGCTGTTCAAGGCGGGTCAGAATAAGGTCTAGAGCCGATGTCCCTCCCCGGCGTATCACATGGATTCTAGGTTTCTCTGACTGCCGCCATGCTACAGCCATGTCCGATTGGTGTCCGAGGCTTTTCATCGACTCATGGAGCAGGTAGCCATTGAACTGCTGCCCCATGAGATCAGTCACACTTATGTATAGGAGTTTCATTTTGTTTTGTTCACTCACAACGAGCGTCGGAATCTGTGAAAGAATAGAATAACAAAGTCCTTGGTGAAAGGGAGTCGTCAGGTTTCTTGTTACAGCCGTGGTCCATGCAATCTACCTCATCAATAACCTTCGACATATATCGCCCCACTTGCTGAGCCGGGTGAACGACTTGTTTCTTATGTGAATATTGTACCAACGAGCACCGGTAGGGAAATCCTGCGGTAGGGAAACCCAGGTTATCTTACCGCCCGAAGTATTGACTAATTCATCTATCATCTCCAGGCTACGACAGACCCCGCCCTCTTTTTGCGCGTCCAAGGTTT
>Ga0209039_10001394_pt1 | contig 22576 bp, 17 predicted proteins | sample BogFormECP12_OM1_FD_188238 | JGI IMG/M metagenome (GOLD analysis project Ga0209039, IMG submission 188238) | Bog forest soil microbial communities from Calvert Island, British Columbia, Canada - ECP12_OM1 (SPAdes) (version 2) | ecosystem: Environmental > Aquatic > Freshwater > Wetlands > Bog ... | reverse complement strand
GGTTCATCCTTCGGCTGATCACAATCCTTCAGCCATTTTACATCAGGATGAACTCCTAATAATTAGTCCGCGGAGTTATTTCTTTACAAGCCCTTAGTTCGGGGACGGGGAATCTTGTTTCCTTCGACCATGTCACTGCAAACGGGAATGGAACTGTTACCGGTAGCGGAGGTGGCGGTGCTTTGATTTCTACTGGTGGTAATGTTAATATTAATTGCAGCACCTTCAATAATAATTCTGGAGTCGGACTCGAGGCAGATACGTCCAACACAAGTACGATTACCTTGAACGGCGCGACCCTCGATGGCAATACATCGGGTGCCACCGATATCACCGGCGGGACGTTGGTCAGCAGCACTGGCAATTGTGGTTCAGGAAGCAAGGGAACAACTCCAATCGTGGGCGGTCCCATCATCCCAGTTACCGGCGCGTCCCTCAATATCATCAATGTTCCGGATAGCGGTGGTCAGGGCTATGCACTCGATTGCACTCAATACAGCGGCACCGAACTGGTCCTGCCCAATGGCGATCACGTCCTCCTGCCCTGCCCGATCGGTAACAATGCCACACTGACGCATGTTGCGAACAACAAACTGCCTGGCACATTGGATAGCAAGTCCACCTACATTTCAGCGATGGATTCGGAAGTAACGCCGTCACCACTGAACGGAACGGCGATGGTGAGCTTTGCAATCCCGTCCGGCAAGCAAGGCGCGAACTTTGCGATCTTGCACTGGGATGGCACGAATTGGGTGAAAATCGGCGGCTCGATCAACCCGCCGGGCTACTTCAGCGTTACTACAAGCCTGACCGGCGAATTTGTGCTCGTCACCCAATAGGTTTCAATGTTAAAAGCGGAGGGATGGCTTAGGAAAAGCCATCCCTCTTTTTTTGGATGGATGAAGTGAAATAAGGTGTATCATTGAAAAGATATAACCGTCTTCCGTGAAAGGATGGATATGAAGAAAGCAATTCTTCTTTGGATGACAATTTGCACTTTTCTGTTTCTATCGGCTTGCAGCAAGCTGGCACCCGCAATCCTGGTTACCTCCACGCCTTCGGTGACGGCAACGCCGGACTTATGCAGTACAAGCAACCTGCCGAATGCAGTCAAGACCGTGAACGAATTGACACGTCAGTTCGATGATTATGCAGCGCTGGCCTCGAGTACACCGCAATCCCAGCTGGTGCAGGTCATTCCACCCTTGCAAGCCATACGGCGGGCGGCGGAAGATCAGGAGGTCCCGGCTTGCTTGAAACAACTCAAGATCTATCAGTTATCGTACATGGATACGCTGATTCAAACATTGCTGGCTTTTGAATCTAATGCGAACTCAGACGTTCTCAAAGGAGGCGCGGCCCAGGCCCAACAATATCATAATCAATATGTAATCGAGCTGGCTCATCTGCTTGGTATGACGGTGGTCGTTCCGTCTAGCATAACGCCCGGTACGCCGGCTGCTGGAAAGACCGGCACGCCGCCTGCCCCGTCGGCGGTTACGATTACCAATCCGGGTCCGAATCCGATCAACCTGCACTCTTCCGCCTCGCTGACTTCACAGACGATTGGCACGATGAATGTGGGAGCATCCGCGGTGGCTGTTGGGAAGACTGCGGCTGGAGATTGGATCTTGATTCAAGTTCCGGATCAGAGCGGGAAGACTGTTTGGATCTACGCCACGTTGATTAGGTTTACGAATGGGGATATTACTTCCCTGCCTGTGGCGACACCCTCGCCCTAAAATTAGATTCAAAACCAAGGAAAATCAAACAGGCCGTGTGAGAAACGCGGCCTGTTCGTTCTACGTTTATGTGTAAGTTAGCGGGTAAATCCTGCAGGTAGCCGCCACTGGTCATCCTTCGATCATCTTTTGACCATCCTTCGTCGCGGCTCCACTCAGTCATATAACCTCGGGCGGTTATAGTCTTACTGGTTTTTGCATATTAAATCGGACTCTTAATCCCCAAACAGCTTTTCGATGAATCCTTGTTTCTTGGGCAATGGGGTAACGTTTTCTTTGGGCATACCCAATAATACCACCGTGATATTGTCATGACCGCCGCGCTCGTTGGCTTTATCCACCAAATCTTCCGCCATGGATTTTAGGTTACTACGTGTGGTGATGACATGTAAAATTTCATCGTCCCAGATCATATCGGTCAGGCCATCGGTGCAAAGCAAGAGAACATCGCCAGAGCGAAGCCGCATGCCTTGATTCTTCTTTGCGTCATCGGCAGATTCTCCGGGCTTGAGATATAAACGAAAATCCACGCCCGGCAACTCGACGGAACCAAGATGTCGTCGAATGACATGCACGTTGGGATGGCTGCGTGCTTCATCGGGAGTGATGATGCCTTTCTCGATCGCCTCCTGGACCCAGGAATGATCCACCGTTAATCGCTGGATTTTCTCATCCCGTACCAGATAAATGCGCGAGTCGCCAACATAACCGGTATACAATTTATCTTCAACCACCAAGACGCACACACAGGTTGCGCCCATGCCTTGTTGATCGTCCTTGCTCGCAGAGCGCGCCGCGATGGCCTCGCTAGCCGTGTCAATTGCCGACTCAATGATCTCAATCGGATTCCTGCCATTGCTTTCCGCCACGTTCTGGCCGATGTAATTGACCGCTAACTCTGCAGCGACTTCACCCGCGCGGTGTCCGCCGATGCCGTCGGCCACTACAGCAAATACCACCGGATACCCATCATCTGTTGTAAAAGATGCGATGGCATAGCGGTCCTCATTATTCTTGCCGCTTCGTCCGGCGTGACTAAGGGCAGCCACATTCAAATGGGCGCGTTGAGTGCGATTCATACCGCGGTTTTTTCTCTGGTAATCCTTGGTTCCTTGGCAGGTGGAGAATTCTTGACCTGAAATCGGAAAGCCAATTGCCCAAAGTGTATCACATCCTCGTGCCGAAGGGTGCAGCCCTCTTTTCCTATTGGCTCGTAATTAACCCACGTCCCTGCGATGGTGCCTTCATCTTGGATCTGAAAAGTGCCGTCTTCGGTTTGTGTCGCGCGGGCGTGGCGCGGTGCGATGGAGGGATCATTCAAAACGATGCTGGATTGTGCGGGGTCCGTTCCAAAGGTAATTTCATTCTCGATGAGAGGAATCGGATTTCCGGTCATCGGTTCGAGGTCAGGCCGGAGGCGGATGAGAGATGCGGGTGCATTGCTCGGTTTAATTCGTCCGCTCCGAGGACGGGTGCGTTGCTTCTTTTTGTCTGTTACAGATGTTCCAATTGCGACGGGTTGTGTCAGGGGATCGGCATTGGTGAGGCGTGTTTTGCGAGCGCTAACGAGAGCCAGCTGCAGACGTGTGATCAACAGGATCAGCAACAAGGCAATGCCTGCAAATGCGATTGCGCCGTAGGTAATGTATTGACGATATTTTGCGAACAGCGCGGATACTCCATGCGGCGCCTGCATAATCGTGAACGTGACCGGAATTTCCATGCTGGTTTTCTTCAGCCCCAATGAATCTACTGCCTCCACGGCTATGGTGTGTACCCCGCTCATGGTATAGCCGCTCAGATCCCATGAGAATTTATCAAAGGGCGGCTTCGTGTTTTCAGCCACGGCTTGACCATCCACATATAACGCGGTGCTGGCCAATGGCCGCGTATGCCCATCCGGAAATTCAATGATGATATCTATCTCTTGGGTGGCCGGCACAAGGAGTTGCGTATTATAGGGATCGTTTGCTGGCGGCTGGCGCGTGATCTGCAGTTGCGGTGAAACCAGAATCGGATTCGGAGGCTGGATATCCAAAGAGAATGTCTGCTCAGCGGATTTGATCACCGCTCCGGCGTTTGTCACTTGCACGCTCAAGGTGTGTTGTCCGCCTGCTGATATTGCCGATGCATATTTGAGCAGATACAATTTCCGCAGAGGAGCGAAATAAGATTCGGGATCAGGAAAATCTTTTGTAGATGAAAAATAAAAAGCGCCGCCTGTCTGTTCAGCCAGCTGGCTGAAAGCGGCCGCGCTGGTGGTTGCCTGATACGAGTCCAGATCGGCGAGCCACACGAAGACATGAATACGGTTTTGAATGGCGCGTTGAATGAGGGGTTGAAGTTCACTGTCCACATTGGGATCGTCCATGTGCGGTGTGATGAACAATACCGCGCGCTTCGTACCCGAATGCGCTCCTTGAGCTGCAGCAGCGTCCAATGCAATCGAAAGCGATTGTAAATTCGGCGTGGTTGAATGGAAGTCAGGTTGGAACGAATCTAAACTCACCAGCCAGTCTTTAACATTCGCGTGCGCAATGATTGGCCCTGCAAGCGTCGCCAGGCTGAGATCATCCTGTTGACTCGCGGGCAGTGCCTGGGCCCATGTGCTGAGCGTCTGCGCAATCCATTGGAAGCGTGAAGCGCCGGTTGTATCGCGAAGGCCAAGCACAGGTCCGGGATTGACCGCCACCACAATTTGAATGGGGATGTTCAACTCGGTCAGAGCTGTGATGGGAAGCGGCTTGCCATCCTCAACTACATTTACGTTCCCCGGTTTGAGTCCACTAACGAACGCGCTAGAGGCGTCGAATACATCCATAAACGCAGAGACGGTTGGAAAGCCTGTTACATCAGCGGGATAGAGAATCGCCGCGGCTTGACCTTGCGCACGAACCGGCAAGCTCCAACCAAGCAACAGACTCAGGCCAAGTAGTACGATTAGAAATTTACGCATTGGTCGGCGAAGCAACCGGCGGTTGTTCGTCCTGTTTTAGCTGGGTGATGCGGAGATAGGTCAATGTCCATACCGATTGCAAATAGGTTATCACGATTCCGTTGGCGAGCCATGAAATGGGCGTGTACGCACAAACAATGCACACGAACGCAACGATCCACGGCGTAAATGAAAAGTTTAGGTTATTCATATTTGCAATGAAGGCGATTACTAATGGAACCAGAACAACCAAAAGCGGCAAAGCAATGACGATGGCGGCTACAAAACCAATCGCGGCAGTGATTAACCAAACAATCAAAATGGGGCCGAGATTCTTTGTCAGCACTTTCCAGCCGCGTCTAAATCCATCCAGGATGCTTTTATCCTCGAGCACAATGGCCCTCTCCGCTTGTGTCACAATAAAGCTGATGACAATTCCGAGGATAAGAATGACACATAACAATACACATAGAACGGGCAATAAGATCAAAAGGCCTGACATGTTGGAATTATTACTAGCAAGCGGAATCATTGTGATAACAAAGCCGATAGCAATGCCGATGATCGCAATTGCGAACGGCGCGCCGATCAAAAACGATAACCAAAACACGCGCCAGAAATAAGGAGTGCTTTCCTTCCATAATCCGCCGAAGGTCAATTTCTCCGCGCCCGTGTCGGCCTCGGCCGATCCTTTGATCAAGCCGATGCGGCCAATCGTGCCGAGAAAAACTTCCACGAGAACGATCACGCAGATGACGGCGAGCACTGCCGCCACAAATTTCCAAATGAACGTTGGGTTATTGAATAAATACGCGAAGCGATATAATTGATTCATCATTGCCGGAGGCAGATTGGGCGTTGAATTGGAGAAACCGCTTCCATTGTTCTGAAAACTATTATTGAAGTTGAAACTGCCGCCCCGACTCTGACCACAACTGGCAAGGATGCCAAAGATCCACAACACCTTGAACTTCCATGCGATCTTCCATGCCTTGCTTAGAACTTCACCGTAATCCATTGTTCCCTCCACCAGATTCTTGATATAAGATGTGCAACTTTTTCGCGAATGACTTTTAGCGCGTAGAAAACGCTGATTTCGGAATTTAGAAAAAATCTGCGTCCGTCAGGCTAATCAGCGTCCCATAAAACAAATATTGAAATTACTCATTCGGTATTGATAGTACTTTATTTCTATTTTGGGTTCATATCAATGATTTCATGTTCATCATTATTGCCGGCTCCATTCCTCGACGACGGCAGCTGAACCCATTGGTGCAGACCAGCCCATGCCAGAAACATCCCACCCGTTGCCGTACCAGTGACAGAGAAAGGCACTCCAGCAACAATTCCCATGACGAGGCCCTTGGCAACGGCCGGACCCCATTCATCTTTTGCCAAATAGCGTTGGACTAAAGTTGTTGCCACAAAGCACAATCCACCCACAAGTGGAGAAGTAATCATCCACACTTCCGGGCCAGCCAGTTCTGGCAGGTCAAAAAGATTGTCCAGTAAGATCGTGACTAAAGCGGACAGCGGATGGATCGGTGAGGCTGGAATCGGACTATGGTTGATCGGCAGCCGAGGCCGGCGGGGTTCGATTTGGTTGGTCATTCTTTATTCTCCAATCATTAATCCTATTAACAATAGTAAATAGCCTATTCCCATTCAATCGTAGCGGGCGGCTTGCTGGTAATATCATACACCACTCTATTGATTCCGTGGACTTCGTTCACAATACGATTTGAAACTCTCGCCAAAAGATCGTTCGGCAGACGCGCCCAATCGGCCGTCATAAAATCCTCGGTGGTCACCGCGCGGATCGCAGCGGCTTCCTGGTACGTGCGCTGGTCGCCCATCACGCCGACGGAATTCACCGGCAGTAAAACAACAAATGCTTGCGATAATTCTGAACCTTTGCCAATCAATCCGGCTTTGGATAATTCATCTAGAAAAATTGCATCCGCCGCGCGCAGACGATCCAAACGTTCAGCATTCACCTCACCGAGACAACGTACGCTCAAACCCGGACCCGGAAACGGCTGCCGCCAAACCATCGCTTCCGGCAATCCAAGCACTTCGCCAACCGCGCGCACTTCGTCCTTAAACAAATATCTCAGCGGCTCGACCAATTCAAATTGCATGTCCTCCGGCAGTCCACCGACGTTGTGATGCGTCTTGATGCGTTCTACTTTGTTTCGATCTGGTGCGGACGATTCGACCACATCAGGATAAATCGTTCCCTGCACCAGGAAACGCGGCGAACCTAATTGCTTTGCTTGTTCTTCGAAGATGCGAATAAATTTTTCGCCGATGATCTTTCTTTTTTGTTCCGGTTCAGTAACGCCTTTCAGCGCATGGATAAATTCATCGCTGGCATCCACTGTGATCAGTTCGGTGTGCATCTTCTCGCGCAAAGTCGAGATGACTTGTTCAGGTTCGGCTTGCCGCAGCAAGCCGGTATTCACAAACACGGCGACCAGCTGATCGCCAATCGCTTTATTAACCAGTGCGGTCGCCACCGATGAATCCACGCCGCCACTGACCGCCGCCAGCACGCGCTCTTTTCCAACTTGTTTGCTAATGCGAGTGCCTGCATCTTCAATAATGGAAGCGGGAGTCCAATCTGGGGTAGCTTCGCAAATCTCCACCGCAAAATGTTTAATCACCTCATTGCCATTTAACGTATGTTTCACTTCAGGATGGAATTGCACACCGAAATATTTTCTTTGCATGTCGCCCATGGCTGCGAAGGGACTGTTTCCGCTTTTTGCCAATGCAATGAATCCCGGCGGCATTTTCGTAATACGGTCACCGTGCGACATCCAAACTGTGGACAAAACCGATAATGCTGATGGTATCAAAGGCTCAAGAGTTGCCAGGCCATATTCGCGTTTCGCAGATGGATCCACCTGTCCGCCCAGCGCATGAGTGAGCGCCTGCATTCCATAACAAATGCCGAGAATGGGCAGGCCCGAATCAAAAATATATTTTTGAATTGTTGGAGCGTTCGGTTCATAGACTGATTTCGGCCCTCCGGAAAGAATAAAGCCTTTTGGCTTGATCGCCAAGACGGTTTCCGCGGGCGCATCCCATGGAAAGAGTTCGCAATAGACATGCGTCTCGCGCACGCGCCGCGCGATGAGTTGGGCGTATTGAGAACCGAAATCCAAGATGGCAATCGAGTCAATCATTGGAAGAGGATCTTTCCTTCCTCCATCGAAGTGATGCGTGCCAGCGATTCAACGGGAAGGTTCAAATGCTTAAGCGCATCGCGTCCGCCCTCGAAGCTTTTCTCGATCAAAGTGCCGATACCAACGATCTTTGCGCCCGCGGCTTCTGCGAGACGAACGAGTCCGAGGATGGTGGCACCGGAAGCGAGGAAGTCGTCAATGATCAGGACTTTTTCTCCACCCGCGAGATACTCCGGCGAGATGATCAATTCCACCATGCGACCTTTGGTGTGCGACGGTGCCAGCGTCAGGTAGACTTGATCGGGCATGGTGACTGGCTTTGTTTTGCGTGCGTACACCACCGGAAGTCCGAGATGAAGCGCCGTGGTCAGCGCGGGAGCGATGCCGGAGATTTCTGCGGTCAACACTTTCGTCGCGTTGAGATTCGCAAATCGCCGCGCGAATTCCTTTCCGCACAAATCCATCAGTGCCGCGTCCACTTGATGATTGACAAAGCTATCGACCTTCAGAATCCCATTATCAAGAACCCGCCCATCGCGTAGAATTCGTTCTTTCAATTCTTTCATGACCTGCCTCCTGAAGTTTTGGTATAGACATATTGATTTTACAACACTCGCGCTCTTTGAGCCAGCACGACTCATTGGGCATTAAGGCTCTCCACCGGGTCTGTGTTAGAATTTATCCGTGACAAAACGAACGGTGCTCCTGCTTGCATCCAACTCGCCGCGTCGCAGAGAGTTGCTTTCGCTCGGCAGTTGGGTGTTCAGCGTCTCGGTCTCCAACGTAGATGAGAGCCAACGAACGGGCGAAGCGCCTGCAGATTATGTACTGCGGCTGGCTGAAGCGAAAGCGCGTGCAGCGATTCCGAATGCGCAGCCCGAACATGTCGTCATCGCCGCCGACACCACAGTTGTAGATGGGAATCGTATTCTCGGCAAACCCAAGGATATGATGGAAGCCACCGCCATGCTCAGGTTGTTACGCGGACATGCCCATCAGGTTTACACAGCTTTAGCGGTTTTGCGGATGCACGATGAACAGCTTATCACCGACTTATGTGTAACTGATGTTCCGATGCGGAACTATAGCGATGAGGAGATCGAAGCGTATGTTTTAAGCGGTGATCCGCTCGATAAAGCCGGAGCATATGCGATTCAACATTCGGAATTTCATCCGGTCGAAAATATGAAAGGTTGCTATGCTTCCGTGATGGGATTGCCGTTGTGTCATCTTATCCGTGTCCTGCAAGGAATGGGAGTTTATCCTGGCGCAGATATACCTGCAGCATGTCAATCTCTATTGCAATATCAATGTCCTGTTTCGCCTGCCATTCTGCGCGGCGAACTGGTTGGATGAAAAGGTAAAAGAATGAAATCAACCCGCTTGATCATTTGGATGATGATTTTTCTTTTGTTAACGGCCTGCACACCGGAAACAAATGGAGGCAGTATTATTCCATTCTTCGTTCCGTCGCCGACATTGCGGCCGCCTATGGTGACCATCATTCCAGCACCTGATGCGAAATCTGCCATGACCAGGTATCTTGACGCCCTCAAGAATGGCGACTATGCCACGATGTACTCCTTATTGTCGAAGGCCAGTCAAAATGCGATTTCTCAAACGGATTTTGGCAAAAAATATGATAACGCACTCAATACTATGAGCGCAAGCAAGTTGGATTATCAACTTCTCTCGGAGCAGCTTAGTCCCACTAAAGCGCAAGTCAACTTTCAGATCACATATCACACCGCGCTGGTCGGAGATATTCAACGCACCATCATTGCTAATTTAACCCTCGACCAGGGTCAATGGCGCATCCAATGGGACCCAACCTTGATCCTGCCCGAATTGACCGGCAGCGATCAGTTAGCAATGGATTACCAAATCCCTTCGCGTGGCAACATTTATGATCAGAATGGAAATCCAATTGCCCAGCAATCGGACGCGTATGCGATCGGTGTCATTCCCGCTCAATTGGGCAAGGCCGCAGGAACGGTGGATGTTGAATTGGGCAGACTGATGGGGATCCAGAACTTCGATGATATTCATAGCTTGTGGGAAAATCAACCTGCTGATTCTTATGTCGGCATTACCGAGGCTGCACCGGACGAAATCCAAAAGGCACAGTTGGATTTAACTCTCCCCGGTCTGGTGACCTCCAAGTATACTTCCCGCTTTTATTTCGATCAGGGCATTGCGCCGCAAGTGGTTGGTTATACCCAGCTGATTTCGCCTGATCAGCTCAACGCCTATCGTCGTCTTGGTTATCGCGGGGATGAACTCATCGGCCAGGCTGGCATTGAAAAATCCATGGAGCAATATCTGGCTGGCAAACACGGCGGCACGCTTTACGTGACCGATCCGAACGGTCAACTCGTCACCAAGGTCGGCTCGAGCGATCCACAGCCCGCTGATTCAATTTATCTGACAATTGATAAGAATATGCAGTCTTATGCCCAGCAGGCCCTCACTGGCTATAACGGTGCGATCGTTGTGATGGAGATCAACACCGGCAAAGTGCTGGCGATGGCTTCGTCGCCGGAATACGATCAGAACCTATTCAATTCCGCCAATGCCAACAGCCAGTATCTTTTGAATGATCTGCTTAACCGAACCGACCAGCCGCTCGTCAACCGCGCCACACAGGGACAATATCCATTGGGTTCGGTGTTCAAGATCCCGGCGATGGCGGCCGCGCTCGAAAGCGGCTTATATACGCCTCAGACTACCTACGAATGCGAATATCATTTCACGGAACTCAACGGGCTCGTCCTCAATGATTGGACGTGGGATTTCTGTCAGCAGCGCCTGAAAACAGGCAAACAATGCGATACGGTTTCGACCAAGCCCTCCGGCGTGATCACCCTCCAGCAGGGTTTGATGCGTTCATGCGACCCGTATTTCTGGCATATCAGCGTTGATCTGTTTAATAATAATCGCGCGGCGGACATCTCAAACATGGCGCGTGCCTTCGGCCTCGGCTCGCCCACCGGAATTGGCGCGGTGGCGGAAGCCTCAGGAAATATCTCCGTGCCGACTACCCTGATACAGGCAACGAATCAAGTGATTGGTCAGGGCGATGTACTGGTGACACCGCTTCAGGTGGCGCGCTTTGTGGCGGCGGTTGGCAATGGCGGAACGCTTTATACCCCGCAATTGATTCAAGAGATTCAATCTGCGGATGGCAAGCCGGTCTCTGAATTTAAACCAGAAGCCGCAGGTACCCTGCCGATTCAACCGGACCGTCTGGCGGCCATCCAGCAGGCCATGCAATGGGTGATCTCCGACCCGCGCGGCACCGGCTATTATGCGATGCTGGGATTGACCGTTCCCATGGGAGGCAAGACTGGCACAGCTCAGGCGGCAACGTCACAACCGGATGCGTGGTTCGTAGGGTATACCCAGGATGAACAAAACTCCCATAAGCCGGATATCGCGGTTGCGGTCCTTATGGAGAACGCGGGCGAAGGTGCTGATTATGCCGCGCCGGTCTTCCGCTGGATGATCGAAACATATTATTATGGTCAACCGCAAACTATTCCCCCAGTACTTGGTCCAATTGGCAATCCGTATACACCCACACCGCTGGGCGGCATCCCGACCAAAACACCGCAACCGCCCAAAGCCAAACCAACGTCGTCTCCTTAAATATTCTTTGTGAATACATGATCTTTTATCAATTCGAATAACAACTGCGGTAACAATAATCAATGCATGCGCTTCGATCAGGTTTGATCGTCAAAGCCCAATCCGGTTTCTTCACCGTTGATGCCGGAGGAGAATTGATTATCTGTCAACTGCGCGGTAAGTTAAAACAAGGCAGAGCAAAAGGTGATATCGCAGCATTAGGGGACCGTGTACATATTACGGTTTTGGAAGATGGAAGCGGAGCGATCGATGAAGTTGAAGTACGGAAGCGCGCGATTGTTCGACTCGACCCGAGGCCACAGGGAGATTATCAGCAAGTTTTGTTGGCGAATCCGGATCAAGCGGTCTTTGTCTTTGCATGCGCCAATCCAGATCCCAAATTGCGGATGCTCGATCGTTTCCTTGTGATTGCTGAAAAACAACACATCCCTGCGGTAATTGTTGCAAACAAAAGTGATTTGATGGGCAAAAATGAATCACAAAAAATATTTGGATTGTATTCTTCGTTGGGATATTCGGTGATTTACACTTCTGCAAAAACCGGTGAGGGTATAGATGAATTCAAAGCGTGCCTTGCAAATGAAATTAGTGCGCTTGCTGGACCCAGCGGAGTTGGAAAATCAAGCCTGCTCAATTCGATGCAACCCAGGCTTGAGTTGGCGATCAACGATATCAGCGCAGTGAATAAAGGTAAACATACCACCGTGACGCGTGAACTATTTGCGGTTGAGGGCGGCGGTTATATCGCCGATACGCCCGGATGGAAATCGCTGGCTTTGTGGGATACTGAGCCTGAAGAGATCGACGCGTATTTTCCAGAGCTTGCGCGGCTTGTGGCGCAATGTCAGTTCAATGATTGCACGCACACGCATGAGCCCGGTTGCGCGGTGCTTGCTGGAATAGAAACCGGCAAAGTTCATCCGCAGCGATACGAGTCTTATCTACGCCTGCGTGATGGTCGGGAACGATGATCGATCATAATTGGAATTTGATTGGAAACGAATGGGCAGTGGAAATGTTGCGCCAACAGATCACACATGGCACGACTCGTCATGCGTATCTTTTCGCGGGACCTTCAGGCGTGGGACGGCGTACCCTGGCTTTGCGACTCGCCCAGGCTTTGAACTGTACTCAACCCATCGAGCCGGGAATCCCATGCGGCCAATGTCGGGATTGCAAACAGATCGAAGCGATAGGGCATCCCGATTTGACGATCATCCAAGCGGACAGCGAAGGCGGGACATTGAAAGTGGATCAAGTCCGTGAAGCCCGGCGAACGCTGACACTTAAGCCTTATCAATCCAAATATCGCGTGACTGTTTTTCTGCGCTTTCAGGAGGCGAATGACAGCGCGGCAAATGCCCTGTTGAAAATTCTCGAAGAAGCACCATCGTATGTTGTTCTCGTTTTAACGGCCGATTATCCTGAACAGTTATTGCCAACGATTGTTTCGCGGTGCGAGGTGTTGCGTTTGCGACCTTTGCCACTTGAGACCGTGGAATCATTTCTCAGTGAACATGGCGCAAATCATGATCAGGCGCGGCTGATCGCTCATATCAGCAGCGGACGATTGGGATATGCACTTCGATTGATGCAGGATTCATCCGCTTTGGGGTTTCGAGATGAGAAGTTGAATGATGCGCGATTGTTTACAACTGCCACGCGCCTTGATAAATTCTCGTACGCCGAGAAACTTTCCAAAGATAAAGATGTCATGCGGAATGTATTACTGCTATGGCTTTCGTATTGGCGTGATGTGTTGTTGTGCGCGGGAGGATCGTCTGCGCCGATGGCAAATATAGATCGGGTGAAGGAAATTGAATCTTTAGCCGAACGCGTTTCAATGTCTGATGTGCGGCGCGTGGTTTCCGAGTTAGAAAACTCTTTGTCGCAGTTGGAGTCCAACGTCAACGCTAGGTTATTAGCCGAAGTGATTCTGCTCGATTGGCCGAAGACATAATCTTCAACAATGAGGTAAACATCATCAAGACTTGGATTGATTTCCTTCTTGTTGGTTTGGCGGCTATCGCGGCCGGATTGGTGAACGCGCTGGCAGGCGGTGGAACGCTGATTACGTTTCCAACACTGACGGCGCTTGGCATTCCAGCTGTCGTCGCCAATGTGACTAACACAGTAGCGCTTTGTCCCGGTTACATCGGAGGCATTCTGGGCCAATGGAATGATTTGCGCGATCAGATGAAGCGATTATGGCTGGTCGCACCCGCCGGTATCATTGGCGGATTGATCGGCGGCTACTTATTACTTCACACCGGTGAAGAACTTTTTCAATCCCTTGTGCCGTTTCTGATCTTGCTGGCATCGGCTTTACTGGCTGTTCAAGACCCGGTACGCGCCTGGCTCGTGCGTCGCGCCAGTCAGAAAAAATCAACATCGAATCAACCATGGATAGTTGATCTCCCGATTGGACTGGCCGCGATCTATGGCGGATATTTCGGTGCAGGATTGAGCGTAATCGTGTTATCCGTGCTGGGCCTGACGATGGACGATACCTTGACGCGGCTCAACGCATTGAAGCAGGCCGTCTCTTTCAGCGTTAATTTTGCGGCGGCGATTTTCTTTTTATTTTCGGGGAAAGTGATTTGGTCGGTTGCGCTTGTAATGGCGGTCGGCGCGTTGATCGGCGGGAACCTGGGCGGACGACTGGCGGGCCGCGTCCAGCCCGCGACCTTGCGCTGGATGGTCGTGACCATCGGCGTTGTTGTTGCGATTATTTATCTGGTGCGCAGATAACGATTTCGTAAAGCCAAGTTTTCCCTTTGTACTTGTTCTCCCAAACTAAGCGGTTTATAATCCATCTATTATTTTATTTTCATCTTGATCTAAATGGCGGAGGGCCCGATTTGACGAAAAACAATTTGCTTTGTTGCACTAGCTAGCGCGAACGTGATTGTTGTGCTTATTATGTTTCTTTGGGAACAGCCATTGTTGCTCAAGCGGGTGGTGTCTTGATTTGCCAATCCTGTTTGCTGGACGATGATTTCTGGTGTTGGAGGAATATATCCTGTGTCTAAATCATTTCGTTTGTTAATTTTATCTTGCATCTTGATTTTTTCCGTGTCTTTGTTCCCGGTTACCTCTGCCCATGCCTTGACTTTTCCCGCAGAGATCAACCAGAGTTTTGCACCCATTGCAATTGTTTCAGGTGCTACTTCCGTATTGACAATTACTATTTATAACCCAAACACCAACCAACTCACAGCCGCGACTTGGCAGGATGATATGACTTTGGGAGGCACACAACTTGGACTTTCAATTGCATCGCCGCTGAATGTCACCAGCACTTGCGGATCAGTAACCGATGTGACAGCAATAGGCGGAGGCGCTTTGGCCTCCGGCGGGACAACGCTTCAACTAAATAATGGAACGGTTCCGGCTTATGATGTTATCCATGGGGTTCCCGGCAGTTGTTATGTGCAAGTGACTGTGACCTCCACCAAACCGGGCAACCTGATCAATACCATCCCGGCTTATGGCGTCGCGCCGCTTGATGGCGGGCAAGGTTTGACCGCAACCACCTTGGATAGCGGTACGCCGGTTACGATTCACAACACCACCCCCGCCAGCGCCACGCTGAACGTGATCCCTGTCCAGCCACCTTCGTTGAACAAAAGCTTTAGTCCCAATACGATTGCTGTGGGGGGTACCAGCACGTTGACCATTAACGTCCTTAATAACGATGCCAATAACTCTCTCAACCAGGTCACATTCTTCGACGTTCTTCCTACTGCCGGAAATAGTGATGTGGTTTTCACGAACTCCAACCCACCCACCACCTCGCCGACTCTAACTGGTTGTGGTTCCGCCACTTTGACTGATAAGGATGGCAATGCTTTGGTCAGCGGAACCAGCACTTCTATAAAGTTGAACAATGCAACCATCCTAAAGAACTCTACCTGCAAGATTACAGTTGTTGTCACTTCTTCAAAGCAGGGCGCATATACCAACACCATTCCTGCCGGGCCAGCTTCCACAAATCCCGGCGCCGTTCAAACCCGCGAAGGCGTGACCAATGCCAGCCCCGCCAGCGACCAGTTGAACGTTCAGGCATTTAACCTGACCAAATCCTTTGCCACCTCGCCGATTGCGCCCGGTAGCGAGACCCAGATGACCATTGCGATTCAAAACATTGCCAACATGGATTACACTGGTGCGACGTTAAGTGACAAACTGCCGGCGGGCCTGGTGTATGATCCTTCTGGTACACTATCAAATAGTTGTGCCGTGGGGAATCTTGCGATCACTACTATAGCAATCACGAATGATACTCTTAAACTGACGAGCGGCACAATCCCAGCCGGTTCTACTTGCACCATAACAGCTACCGTCATGGCGCAGATGAGTGCGGCGGAAGGCACATACACCAATCAAATTCCGGTTGGCGCCTTAACCACTAATGAAGGTGCTAAAAACGAAGCTGAAGCTGACTCCTCTTTGGATGTCAAGTCGCTCTGGATTTCAAAGGATTTTTCGCCGACTACTTTTGCGGCCGGTCAAACCTCCACCCTGACGATCACGATCCACAACCCATCTCCCAATCCTTTCACAAACGCCAGCCTTTCCGATATCCTCCCAACTTCTCCCAACAGCGACTTGGAATTTACCGGGACTCCCACTACGAACTGTAACCCTGCTTTTCCTTTTCCTCCCTCTGCTATAGTTTCTCTTTCCGGATCGCCCACCCGAGAGGTGGACTTGACGGGTGGCTATATTCCCGGCGGCTCGCTAGCCAGCCCCGGTACCTGTTTCATCACGTCTACGGTTACAACCTCAGCCAACGCTCCGGCGGCCGATTATACGGGTGCGAATGCGAATACCATTCCGGCAGGCGCATTGAAAACCACCGAATTAGGCACCAATAAGTCGCCTGCCACCGCGCCGGTTTCGGTCACCACGATTAGCGTCGGCAAGGCCTATTCACCCACAACGGTTTCTTATCCGAATGCCAGCAAACTGACTATTACCATCACCAACCCCGCCACCGGAGGCGCACTCACGGGGATTGGCTTCACGGATACTTTAAATACTGCCTTGGAGATTGTTGATCTCACACCGCCATCTACGGATCCGGCCACTACATGCCGTGATATTGGCAATCCTGCTAACCCTGTGCCAACCTTGACAGCTACTGTTGGTACTCAAACCATAACCTTGGCCAATGGTTCGCTTCCTGCCGGACCTAGCAGCTGCACCGTCACTGTCTATGTTCGACCAAAGTCTACAACATCGAGTGGCGCTTTTGATAATACGCTCAATCCGGGGGACGTGACCACCACCCAAGGTCCGAAAAACAGCAACACTTCCACCGCTACCCTAAACGTCAGTAGCGTAGGCGTTAGCAAAGCCTTTACCTATTCCAGTTTTGAGGCCGGGGCCACCGATACTCTGACCATCACTTTGACCAACTCCACCGGTTCGGATTTACATATTACATCAGCCAACCCGTTTTCGGATACGTTGCCAACCAATCCAAACAACAATCTTTACTTTACCGGAACGCCCACTACGACTTGTTCGAGTAACCCGTTGGACGTTTCATTAACGCCAACAACGCGTACTGTGACGCTAACTAACGGCACCATCCCAGCAAACAAATCTTGCAACATCATCGCTACGGTTACTACCGATGCTAGTGCTTTAGCGGCTGATTATATAGGAGCAGACGCGAACACCATTCCGGTAGGCGCGCTTGTCACAACGGAAGGTCCCAGCAACACAACGGCAGCCACGGCGCCGGTTTCAGTTTATGCTAATAAGGCTGGTGTAACTGCCACCAAAACCTTTACGCCCCCTACAATCGGTCCCGGTGGAAATTCCAGGCTGAGATTGACTTTTACCGCGCCTCCTGATACCGGCCTGACCAATTTTGGATTTACCGATACTCTACCGGCCGGGGTGACCGTCAGCAATTCGACTCCCGCAACCGACCCCGGATGCGGAACGTTGCTTAACTGGCCTCCCGCCACGGGGGCGACTACAATTAATACCGAAACTGTGCCCAATACCGGGACTGGGACCGGTACTATTGCGATAGATGGAATGTGTACTGTCAATGTTTATGTGACTAGCAACATCGGCAGCGGACCCGGTATCCAATATAAAAACACCATCCATACTACGGATATCACCGATACCGAGATTCGGAGTATCCCAAGTGATATCAGTGCTACTTTCACCGTGCAGACGCCCAGCACGTTGACCGTTACCAAGGCTTTTTATCCAACGGCTGTCAATCCGGGCGGCCTCTCAACTTTGAAGATCACCCTGACCAATACCAACGCCAACAAACTGACTAATGTGACGCTCGATGATCTACTGCCTGATTCGCCCACCGATGGTGTAATCGTTGCCCCGGCTTCAGCCGGGCCGGGAGAGCCGAATGCCAGCACTACCTGTACTGAAACGGGCAACGCCGCGACCATAACTTTCCCTACTTCCCAAACCATTCAATTGAATAATGGAACCATACTAGCGGATAAGGGAGGCATTCCGGGCATTTGCACCATCAATGTGGATGTACAGGGTACCTCCACCAATGGGTTAAATGCCGTGACCCATCACAATACCATTCATACCACCGATGTTACGGCCACCATTAATGATGGTTCGGGTTCAACGATGAATGCCACTTCCGATGCCAAAGCGGACCTCACAGTAGGCAACCTGGATTTGGAAGTGGTTAAGGGTTTCGTCCCACAACTGGTCTATGGCGGTGCGAACTCAACGATGAGCATTATTTTGAGGAACCCAAATACCTCGACGGACCTGACCGGCATTCAATTTACCGACAATATGTTTTTCGCAGGCACGCCACCACCACCCGATTATCCGGAGGGTGAGATGATTCTCACCGACCCACCCAATTTTGATCCATCAGCCTGCAATCCGCCTTCCGGGCCTCCGGCTGTGATGACCGCCGGCACCCCGGACGCGAAGGGATACATCAGCTCTTTTACATTCAGCGGCGGCTATCTGGCCGCAGGCGCCCAGTGCACAATAACGTTGGATGTGACGATGACGGTCAATGGTAATCTCACCAATACGATTCCAATTGGCGGCGTCACATCGTTCAACGGGGCATATAACCATACCGCAACTGCAGCCTCCCTGACCAATGAAGCGGGTGCCAGTATCAGCAAGAGCTTTGCTCCCAACCCCCAATCCTCCGGTTTGAATAGCTATTCTATTTTGACCCTTACCATTCGCAACACCACCAACGTGGGCTTGACCGGCGTGGGTTTGGTGGATGACCTGCCCACCACGCCCGCACCCGGTTTGCAAGTGGCGGGCGGTTCCGCTCCTGCGCCGGTGAATGGCTGTGGAGGCACGCTCTCAGCGGCCCCTGGCGCGACCGTAATCCAGCTATCGGGCGGCTCCTTGATAGTAGGATTCAGTAGTTGCACCATGACGATTCCCGTCACGGGTGCCCAACCCGGCACTTATACAAACACGATCTTGCCGAGCCAACTAACCTCGGATCAAAAACCGGATGTTCGCCAAGAGGCGGTTGATACGCTGACCCTGACTCCTTATAGTTTGGGAAACCGCGTGTGGTACGACACGAACGACAACGGCATACTGGATACTGGCGAAGTCGGTGTCAGCGGTGTGACGGTAAAGCTTTACCTCGATAACGGCACAACACTAGGTGTGTGGGATTCAGGTGATACCTTGGTAGGTACCCAGACCACCGATGCCAACGGCTACTATCGTTTCGATAATTTGGGGGCAGGGAACTATATCGTGGTCATTCCCGCCTCCAACTTCAACAGCAGCGGCGCGCCATTGGCAGGCTATCTAAGCAGCGGCACAAGCCTGACAGGCACAACGGTCAGTGATACGATTGCCTACAACCCGAACGATACCAGCCCGAATACGGATAACCAGGATCACGGGGTAAGCACCTTCAACGGCCTGGCAGTCAACTATGTTTCTTCAAAGGTGGTAACGCTCGGTCCGGGCGGCAACGCACCAACCGGCGAGACCGACAAGCCAAGCCCCAATCCTGCGGGCGAGGCCGCGGATAACCAGAGCAACCTTACAGTGGACTTTGGCTTCTATCGTTTGCAATTGGGAAACCAGATCTTCGCAGACATCAATGGAAAAGGCAACTATGACTGCGGCACCGATTCACCGTTGCCGGGTGCTACGGTGGAGCTGTTCGCCAGCGATAATACGACACAGATCAACGTTGGGCCGGACGGAATTCTGGGAACTGCGGATGATGCCCCCGGTGGAGTGATATCAACATCAGGATCATCATGTTCTAATGGAGGAGGAAATTACTTATTTAGCGGCTTGCCGGCCGGGAACTATATCGTGAAGGTTCTGCCTACCGGCTATCCCAGCACTGTCGATACCTACAATTCCGCCGACACAGCCAACCCGAATGTCAATGCCGACAACAACGACAACGGCGCCGGAACTGGCGTGGGTACGGTCTCCAGCAACATTGTTACATTAACGCCCGGTGGCGGTGGCGCAAACAACTTAGTCACGAACTCCACTGGCACAACCAATAACCCGACACTGGACTTTGGCTTTGTCACCTCTCTTGGCAAGAAGATGGTGTCCACAAATCTTGCCAACACCTCAGGTTCCAATGTGGCGATTGGCGAGATCATCACCTATGAAGTTGACATGTCCATACCCGCCAACGCAACTTTCAATAACGCAACACTGGTCGATATTCCGGATTCGGGGCTGGCCTTTGTGCATTGTATTTCTGTTTCCCTGCCGCTGGCAGGCGTCACTATAAACGGTTTCACTACCTTTACCTGCAATGAAGGCACGACCGCAGGCAGTAATCCGTTAGTCTCGAATTCCGGCGGAACTGTTGCGTTCGACTTTGGCACGATTAAGAGTATCTCGCCTACTACTCAGATTATCAAAGTTCAATACTCCATGGTCGTTTTGGATATTCTTGCGAATCAAAACGGTGACAGCCTGACCAATCACGCGGTCTGGGCATGGACCGGTGGAACAGCCACCACCAGTGCGCCGCCCGTCAAGATCGTTGAGCCCAAGATGACCATCAGTAAGAGCGCCAATCCCGCCATTGCGAGCTACGGCAGTACCGTCACGTTCACTATTGACATCGCCCATTCTGCACAGAGCGAGGAGGATGCCTTGTATGAGGTGGTAACGGATCAAATCCCCACCAGTCTTTCATTTGTTACTGGCAGTCTGACTGTTACAGGCACGGCTCCGGCTCCCACCTCCTCGAATTACGATTCTGCCACACATACCCTGACGGTGAATTGGAATGTTTTCCCGCTTGGTAAAGCGGCCCAGATTTCCTACCAAGTGGTCTTTCTAGGGCCGCCGCCCGTGGTCAATGCGGTCAGCGCGGAATGGACTAGTCTGTTTATTGATCCAGTTCCGACCCCACCGCAGCAGTCGCCTTACAATACCAGCTCAACCCAACGTTGGTACGCACCTTCTACGTCGGCCGGCGTTGACGACTATGGCTCAAGTTCGTCGGCAACGATCAATTCTCCATCTAGTCACAAAGCCGGTAGCATTAATGAAAGCGCCTTCGCGGGCGTGGAGCCTGTAACACCTCTCACTGGTTTCGCGCCGGGTCAGGTCACGCTCCTGCCGGCTCAACCTGAGGATAAGGCATATCAGGACCTTGGGAACTTCTGGGTGGAAATCCCGCGCTTGAAAGTCAAGATACCGATTGTCGGTATTCCTTTGAACAAAGATGGTTCATGGGATTTAACCTGGCTTGGCGATCAAGCCGGATATCTGGACGGTACCGCTTATCCGACCCATGATGGCAACTCAGTCATCACGGCTCATGTCTACATGTCGAACGGTTTGCCAGGCCCGTTTGTCAACCTGCATACTCTGCAATGGGGAGACCAAATCATCATCCATTTTGCGGGTCAGCGTTACATCTATGAAGTACAGGAGAATAACATCGTCTCGCCGACTGATATTTCGGCTTTCAAACATGAAGATCAAACTTGGCTGACGTTGATTACCTGCAAAGACTATAATGCCAGAACCAGTACCTATGCTCACCGAGTAGTGGTAGGCGCAGTCTTGATAAAAGTGCAACCGGATACGGGTTCCAACGGTAAGTGATGAACCAAAAGATGCGGCAAGCTGAAAAGGTGCCGCATCTTTCTTTTCCGCCGCTGGACGGTTGCTTGATCTTGATGTCGCTGGATAGTTGCTTTCCATCTTGGACGCTTCCTTCCCGTCACTGAATGTTTTCTACCCATTGCTGGACGCTTCCTACCTATCGCTTGACGGTTCCTACCTGTCACGAAGCGCTTCCTACCACTTGCCTAACGCTTCCTACCACTTGCCTGACGCTTCCTTACCCTCGCTGGACAGTTCCTTTGCCTCGTACAACGCTTCCTTACCGTTGCTGAACGGTTCCTTGGCTTCACCCACCGCTTCCTTGTCGTCGGCACAAGATTATAATTGGCAAATAAAGCCATTGAGGAGCCACCATGTGCCGAAGCATCAAACCTTTACGTTTACCGGATCGACTCGCCACCGAGCAGGAAATTCAAGAAGCCGCATTGCAGTTCGTGCGCAAGGTGAGCGGATATCGCAAGCCCTCGCGTGCGAATCAGCCAGCCTTTGACGCGGCAGTGCAAGAGATCGCCGCGGCAACACAGAAATTATTGGACGGGCTGAATATTCAACGTAATGTTTCAAATAATTTATGAATTATGCCACGAGGTATATTAGGAAAATACACTGGGATTTGCGCCATACATTGATTGAGCAAGGTGTTTCCTCCACAACCCGTAGATTAGAAGATAGGCCCCATGTTAGTTTGGCTGTGTTTCCAAATGTCAATTGCGATGACCTTATTTCTGTTACAAAAGATTACGCAAATGTAATTAAATCGTTCGATTTTCAGTTGAGCACAATTGGTTCATTTCCAACAAATGAAATGTCTTATTTTTATCACTAGTACATGTGGGCGTAAATGATGAATAAGGTGGCGTAAAAGGTTGACGAGCGAGTTGGCAGTCAGTAAACTATGCTAAAACTGAAAGCAGGAATCAGAATGCCAA
>Ga0209039_10001393_pt1 | contig 22601 bp, 19 predicted proteins | sample BogFormECP12_OM1_FD_188238 | JGI IMG/M metagenome (GOLD analysis project Ga0209039, IMG submission 188238) | Bog forest soil microbial communities from Calvert Island, British Columbia, Canada - ECP12_OM1 (SPAdes) (version 2) | ecosystem: Environmental > Aquatic > Freshwater > Wetlands > Bog ... | reverse complement strand
CCGCATCGTCCACGTCGTTTGTGTCCCGGATGATGTTGCGGGACCCTCAGCATGACCTGGACAGGATAGCACATTATTTATCAGTTGTCTACTATTATTTAGTAGGTACTAGTTTCGAAACTGGTACTCGCTCGGAATGCGAACCCCAAGACCCAGGTTCCCAAACCGAACCTGGGGCACCCTCCGTGGTTGTTCGGTTGGAAGAGACAGCGAGTTGGGGAGGTTCGATCTACAGCGACCACCTTAGGAAGAAAAAATCTAGAATCTGGGCCACCCTCTATGACTGTGTCGGCTCTGTCAAGAGACACGGGTAGTGTGCGAGTCGCCAGGGCTCGTTTTTTCTTCCTCTAAAAGGGACTCTGCTCTTTCCTTCATTTCGACCAAGGCCCGCTTTGTGAATCAATGGTGGACTCTGGTTCCACCAGCCATCTATTCGATCTTGCTATTCCCGATCATGATTCATTCTTCAGATCCCCTGATCCCTCAGGGGAGCAAGGTGCTCAATCAGCCTAACGATGAACTTGCGTCCATCAGGGTGGCCCCCGAGCTGCCTTGCATGCGAACCAGCTGCGCGTACGCTGCTCCACTACGCAGCATCCAATACATACGCACAGCCAACTTGCGCGCGATGGCCACCTTTGCCACCGCGTGTCCTCTACGGAATTTCAATCGCAGATAGTCCTGCCGCAGCGCGGCATCCTTGCGCACCGCAGGATACACGGCTTCGATCAGCAACCAACGCACCATGGTGTTGCCCTGCTTGCTGATGGCCCCGAGCCGTCTCCGTCCGCCGCTGGAATGCTCGGTCGGATTCAGCCCGAGATAACTCGCGATCTTTTTGCTACGAGAAAAACGAGTGATCGGGCCGATGGCCAGAACAAACGCCAGCGAGGTAATCGGACCAATGCCTGGATGAGTCATCAGCAGCACGGCATCTTCGCGGCGATGGGCTTCTTCTGTTACGGCGCGTTCCAACTCGGCGATCGGAGCATCCAGTTGGTCGAGCAGCTTCAGAAGTTCGTCGCGCCGCCGGCTGGCCCACGGAGCAAGCCCCAAGCGCAGCAACTCCATGCGGCCTTTTTTGGTGAACAGTGCTTTCTTGCGGCAGAGTCCCTGGCTCATGGCCAGCGCGTGCAGTTGGTTGCCCAGCATGGTGCGCAGGCACACGAGCTTGTGACGATGCCAGAGCAACTGCCGCAGATCCCGCTCGGCTGGTGTGGGCACCCAGATTTTGGGAAAGCGATTGGCGAGCAGGAGATCAAGAATGAGCCGGGCATCGCGTTCGTCGGTCTTCTGTTTGCGGACTTCGCTGGCGCGAATCTTCGCGGCGTCCCCGATCCATAATTCGTGACCGAGTTCCGCGAGCAAGCGCTCGAACCAGTGAATGGGACCAGTCGATTCGATGCCTACGCGCACCGGACCTTGCAAGTTGCGGTAGAACGCGTGCGCTTCGCCGCTCGCGTGATCCAAACGCCGCTCGAGAAGCAACTCCCCAGTTTCGTCGTTGGCCATGGCAATCTGTTGGTAGCGTGTGTGAAAATCACAACCTATAATAATCATTGCTCGGCTCCTTTTTCCGAGCCTTGGTCGTCGAACAGCTACCAAGTCTACTCGGGACCAGGAGCCGACGCAGTCATCCAATCAGCCAAGTCAGGTACGGTGAAGTCTGTGTCGAATCGTAGGGGCGTCCCACGCCGAGAGCTTAGCGGGGAACCCGGCCACGCCAGCGGAGCCAGGCGCACATGCAGCGATGGGCGAAATCGACGGGCTGGCAATACATGAGCGGGCAGCTGCCCACGATGCAGGGGATGCCGGCGCGGGCGCACTCCTGGGTTGCGGCGGCGGAGACGCTGCCTTGGCCAAAGGAGCGGTGGAACCAGATGCGGCGGAGGTTGCGGGCGGCGGCTTGTTGCACGACTTGCTGGGAGACGTTGGGATGGGTGGCGATGACCAAGCCATCGAGTTCACCGGGGATGCTGGCGAGGTCCGGATAGCAGGTTGCGCCTTCGACTTCGGAGGCGTTGGGGTTGACGGGGAAGACTTCGTAGCCGGAATTGCGGAGTTTACAGAACACGGCGTTCGCGGCGCTTAGCTTTCCGCGAGAAACGCCGGCGACGGCGATGCGCTTTCCGCTGAGAAAATCCGCGATGCGCGCGGGGACTTGTGGCATGGATGACTCCTCGGTGAGATTCAATCACAGAGGGCGTGCCGCAACAAGTGGCAGAAAAGCCTGACTAAAGTCGTGCACCTACAAAACCCAAGCTGGCGGAGTCTGCGCCTGCGTCATTGCGTTTTGTCTAAGCGGAAGGCGGCGGCCTGGAAGTCGCCGTGCAACTCGGGTTCGAGGCCATGCTGCATCCAGTAGCGGCCAGAAGCGGATTGCGGCGTGCCCTCGGCAGCCTTGCCGGCGATGGAGGTCAGCGTGTAGTTTGCATCGGGATCGAGGCCCTTCAGATACAAAGTTGGAAAGGGATAGCCCATCTGGCCGGAATGAAGAAAGGCAAAGACGACAGCCTGGTTCCTGTCCGGCGAAACCGATTCCGTGGCGGAGAACTCGCTTCCGTCGCGCGGCGAAAACAGGCGGTAGAGCGAGCCATGCTGCACCGTATCGCGCACCACTTTGTAGGCGGAGATCAAGCGCGTGGCGGTGGCAAAGTCCTCAGCCGCCCAGTTGTTGAGGTTGTCGCCGACACCCAACGAGCCTTGCATGGAAGAAAGGAAGCGGTATTCAAGCGACGTAGTGCGCTGGTTCTCCCAATTGGGCGAACCCGTAACCCACGCCACCATCAATCCGGGGGAATAGGCCTGGGTGAAACCATCCTGAATCGAAAGGCGATCGAAGGGGTCGGTATCGTCGGAGGTCCAGATCTGATCGGTGTAGTGCATGATGCCAAGATCGGCGCGGCCTCCTCCACTGGAGCAGGATTCGATTTCGAGGCCGGGATGTTTGGCGCGCAGCTCCGCAAGAATGGAGTAAAGATTTTCGGTGAACTTGACGTAGACCTTCTGTTGCTCGCCGTCCTGCGTAGCGTTGGCAATCGCCGGCCAGCCGGGTTCAGACCAGCTGCGGTTGTAATCCCACTTGAGAAAGCTGATGTCGTTTTCCTTGAGCAGAGTATCGAGAAAGTGGAAAACATATTGGCGAACGTCCGGACGAGCGAGGTTGAGCACAAGCTGCTGACGAGCTTCGGTGCGCGGGCGGCCGGGAAAATTGAGAACCCAGTCGGGATGCTTGCGATAGAGGTCGCTGTCCGGATTAACCATTTCCGGCTCGACCCAGAGACCGAAATCCATGTGCAGTTGGTGCACTTTGTCGATGAGCGGCTTCAAACCGTTGGGAAACTTTTTGGGATTCACATACCAGTCGCCGAGTCCCGCAAGATCGTTGACGCGCTGGCCGAACCAGCCGTCGTCCATGACGAACCGTTCAACGCCGATTTTGGCCGCGGCTTCGGCAAGCTTAATCTGCCCGGTTTCGTCCACGTTGAACTCCGTGGCATACCAGGAATTGTAGAGAACGGGGCGCGGGCGTGGCTGCGGGGCCTGGGGCAGAATGTGCGCAAGTTCGAAACGATGAAGCAGGCGTGAAGCTTCTCCGGCGCCGTTGGCGGAATAACCGGCGTAGAAGACAGGAGTTTCCAGATGTTCGCCCGGGGCGAGCGCGTAAGCAAAGTCGAAGGGGTTGTAGCCGCCGGTAACGCGCACCTGGCGAACTTGATCGAGTTCGACGGAGATGCGCCAGGAGCCGCTCCAGGCCAGGGCTCCAAACCAAACGTCGCCGGATTCTTCGTTGGCGAAATCACCGCGCGCAATGGCGAACCAGGGATTGTTTTGCTGGCCGGTGGCGCCGCGGCGGCTCTCGAGGAGAGTTTCGCCGGGCTGAATGCGCTGCTGGTGAAGAAGAAATTCGCCGCCCCAGCGCCCGGCCAGATAGCGCAGGCTGTAATCGCTGCCGTGGGGGAGCGTCCAGGTGGCGGCGGAAGCGCTGTTGACGACGATGCGAACGGTGCCGCGGTTTTCGATGAGGGCGGAGCGGCCGATGATACCGGTGTCGGCGTCAATCTGATAGCGCAGGGAGACGAAGACGCTGCGCTCGATATCTTTTAGAAGGACCGTGAGGGACTGCCCGTCGATTTTGTGCGAGACGTAGTGGAGCACCAGGTCACGATTGCCGTCCGGGAAAGTGACCTTGAGCGCAGGCTCGGTGTACAAGCCCTGGCCCCAGCCGGCGAACTCCTGCGGGGTGGTGCTGGTGCTGGGATCCTGCGAGGCGACGCCGGGATCGGATTTCGCGGGGCCAATGGGGTCAGTGGGAGGTAGAGCGGCGCCCCAGTAGAGGGGTTGCAGTTCGCCACGTTCATTGATCCCGAAAGCGTAGGTGACACCCGGGGAATCGAGGCGGAAGACTTTGCGCGCTTCGTCAAAGTGGACGGCGGCGTGCGTTGGGACGATGGAGGCAGCAAGGCAGGCAGCGAACAGGAAGCGGGCAGCAGCTCTGATGAACATGGTTGCGTGGCTCCGATGATCCGCGGCGCAGCAGGTTGCGAAGTTCTTGCGACGCCGCAAAACGATCTTACCGTGACGCGGCCGGAACAGATGCGATTTGTTCAAAAGGCCGCGAACGGATGGGCATAGTCCCTATTTCATCCTGGATGGCAATTTGATGTGGCGCCCGGCGACCATGAATTCGCCGCGCCCGCAATGATGAATCGTGCGAGGATTTTTCTTTGCGGGATCGATCCAGGCTTTCAGGACCTCGAGGATAAACAGGCAGTATTTGTCCGCCATGCTGGCATCGGCCACTTTGCATTCGAGATTTGCGTAACACTCGGAAATTAGCGGCGCGCTGACACATGCGGCAGGCAGCGGCGTGAGGCGAAATTTCTTGAATTTGTCGACCTCGCGGCCCGAGGTATTTCCGCAGGCTACGACTTTCTTTGCCAGTTCAACAGTTGGGATGCTGATCACACATTCCCGCGTTTCCCGTAAAATGTCGAACGTGAAGCCGCGATTGCTGATCACGCAAGCAACCAGTGGCGGCTCGAAATCAACCATCATGTGCCACGACATGGTCATCACGTTCACTTTTCCGCCGCGCGCGGAACTGACCAGCACAACCGGCCCTGGCTCGAGCAAGCGGTAGACCTTTGATAAGGGAAGCGCTCTCTTCTTCATCGTTGCGAACTCCTGCGGCGCACACTTGGCGCGCCCGGCAGAGAACATCGTACTGCTCGGTGGGCGGTGGCTGCACGGTTATACTTGTGGTGGATTGTTTATGGGCGTGCAGATGACCAGGGAGAACTTTCGCGTGCGAGATTTGCGGATTACAGTCCTAATAGCACTGGCATGTTTGCTTTGCGCGGCTTTTGCTTTCGCCCAGGACCAGGGCAAGCCGCCGGCCACCCCGGAATCCGCAAAGAACCCGGCCAATCCAGCGCCACCCAAGACGCATCGCTTCTGGGACAAAGAGAACGACTGGCTCTTTGCAGGGGTCGGCGCGTCGCGTGCGCTGGATTACTCTTCCACGCTGAACTTTCGCAGGCGCGGCGACAATGAGGTGTTGTTGACGAATGATGTGGTGGACAATCACGCGGGGTTCGCCGCCATCGAAGCGGGAGCCACGGGACTATCGATCGGCGTGTCTTACCTGTTTCACCACTATGGCCACCATAAACTGGAGCGCTGGGTCTCCATCGTACATATAACCGCGGCCACCATCGGAGATGCGCACAACTATGCGCTGCCGACGGTGCACACGGGGACTACCGCATCGCAAGTTGCGGGGCGCCACTGATGCCGGAGGCCGGCGCGGCCCTGGCCGAGTGCTCGTCGTTGAAACACAAAAAGGGCGATACCAGGATTCCGCCGAGCAGCGTGCGTCGCTGCCAGCCGCCTGCTGTTATTCTGGAAGAGCAGCGAATTGAAGATAGAAAAGCCAAGGAAGAGCGGGACACTTGCCACCGATTATTAGCGCACAGGGATTGTCCAAGCGGTATGGCGCAGCACCGCTGTTCGAAAATATTTCGTTTACGGTGAACGAAGGTGACCGCATCGGGATCATAGGGCCAAACGGGTCCGGCAAATCCACCTTGCTGGCGATGCTGCACGGGCAGGTGATTCCCGACAGCGGGGACGTGGCCATACGCAAGGGCATGCGGCGCAGCGCGGTGCTGCAAATTTCGGAATTCGCGCCGGGAGAAACGATTCGCACGGTGATCGAGAAGGCGCTGGATCGCGCAGGCGTTGCGGAAGGCGAGCGGCTTTCGCGGATCGCGGAGATTTTGGGGCGCGCCGGGTTCACCGATCTGGATGCGGAAGCCGCCACGCTTTCGGGCGGGTGGCGGAAGCGGCTGGCGATTGCGGAAGCGCTGGTGCAAATGCCGGATATTTTGCTTCTCGACGAGCCAACAAACCATTTGGATCTGGCGGGGATCCAGTGGCTCGAAGGAGTTTTGCAGAATGCAGCGTTCGCGTGCGTGGTGGTCAGCCACGACCGCTATTTCCTGGAAAATGTGGCGAACGAGATGGTGGAGCTCAACGCTGCCTATGACGATGGGGCGCTGCGCGTTTCCGGGAACTACAGCACGTTTTTGGAGGCAAAGGAAGCGTACCTGCACGCGCAGAGAAACCGGCAAGAAGCACTGGAGAATCGCGTGCACACCGAAATCGAGTGGTTGCGGCGCGGACCCAAGGCGCGGACTACCAAATCCAAGGCGCGCATTGATAAAGCGCACGAAATGATCGGCGAGCTTTCGGAGTTGAACGCGCGCACGCGAAGCACCAGCGCGCAAATCGATTTCGCTTCCTCCGGGCGGCAGACGAAACAGTTGATCACGCTGGACGGCGTGACTTATGCGATGGGCGAACGGACGCTGTTCAGCGATGTGCATTTCATCATCACATCGGGGATGCGCGTGGGGTTGGTGGGCCCGAATGGCAGCGGCAAGACGACGTTGCTGCGGCTGCTAAAGGGCGAACTGAAACCGACCCGGGGGAGCATGCGCCAGGCGGCGGCGTTGCGCATCGTGTACTTCGACCAGAATCGCGAGCTCGATCCGGAGACGACCCTGCGGCGCGCGCTGGCCCCCGACAGCGATGCGGTGATTTATCAGGACCGAATCATCCATGTGGCGGCGTGGGCGGCGAGGTTTTTGTTCACCGGCGAACAGCTCAATCAGAAGGTGGGGCGGCTATCCGGCGGCGAACGCGCACGCGTGCTGATTGCGCAATTGATGCTGCAGCCCGCGGACGTGCTGCTGCTGGATGAACCGACCAACGACCTGGACATTCCCACGCTGGAGATTTTGGAGGAGAGCCTGCTGGAATATCGTGGGGCGCTGGTGCTGGTGACGCACGATCGTTACATGCTGGACCGCGTGTCCACCGTCGTACTGGGGCTGGATGGGCTGGGCGCCGCGGAACGCTTCGCGGATTACCAGCAGTGGGAGGCGTGGCAGCGCGCGCAACAGGCTGCGGGAAAGAGCAACGCGTCCGTGGAAACGCAGAGCCCAAGCAGGGTGACCGGTGCGCCGAAAGCTTCGCTGACGAGGAAAAAGCTGTCTTATAAGGAAGCGCGAGAATTCGAGACGATTGAGGAGCGCATCGCGGCGGCTGAAAAGGAATTGCAGACTAAACACGATGCGCTGCTGGACCCGGCGATCATGAGCGATGGAGCACGACTGCACGCGGCATCGCTGGAACTGGACGCGGCGCAGAAAACGATTGACGCGCTCTACGCGCGCTGGGTGGAGCTTGAACAGAAACTGAAGTGAACCCAATCCACATGCACTCCCGGCTTGCGGATCCCCCCGGTCCTGGACATCGCCGGGTAGATTGTTGACACGATTGTCTGCAATCACTAAGCTGGAGCCATGGAAGTGCGTTTGAAGCGCGACTTGCAGGAAAAGCTCGCCCGGTTGGCGGACCAACAGGGCCGCGACAGCGAGTCGCTGGTGGTCGAAGCCGTGGAACGCCTGGTCAGCTACGATGAGTGGTTCGCCCAGGAATTGGAGAAGGGGATTGCCGCAGCCGACCGGGGCGAATTCATCGCTCACGAAGACATCAGAAAATTGATTGACGGCCGTTATCTCGGCTGATGCGTATCCGCTGGACCCAGCCCGCCGCCCACGACCTTACCCAAATCTGCGATTACATTGAGAAACATGGAAGCAGTGCTACCGCCCGCCGTGTGGCTCTTTCTATCCATGAGCGCATCAGCACACTGGCGGAGTTCCCTGAGCGGGGCCGGCTGGGGCGCATGCGGGGTACGCGAGAACTCGTACTCACAGGCTTGCCGTATCTTGCCGTCTATCGATTGAAGGACAACGAAGTGGAGATATTGCGTATCCTTCATGGCGCGCAAGTCTGGCCCAGATAGATTGCAGGTTGCCGGTGAAAATACCGTTTCGGGAGGAGTAAGGTGATGCGCAATCTGAGGCTGGCTGTAGCTTGCGGGATATTGGCATGCAGCGTGACTGCGGGATGGGCGCAGGAGAAGGCCGTGGCGCCGGCGAAGAAGCCGCTGACGGCAGAGAGTTTTCTGGAATGGCGTCATGTGCAGGACCCGCAATTCTCCCCCGACGGCACAAAGGTGGCGTTTGTGGTGAGCGATGCGCTGAAGGGCGAAAAGCGAACGCGGCACGTCTGGCTGTACGACAAAAGCAGCAACGCGACGCGGCAATTCACGTACTCGGAAAAGACCGAGTCCTGGCCGCGGTGGTCGCCGGACGGAAAGCAGTTGGCGTTTCTCTCCAACCGCGGAGGCGACGAGGAGCAAATTTTAATTTTGCGCAGCGAAGCCGGTGAAGCCGCCGCGGTAACAAAGGAAAAAGCCAGCGTGTCGGGCTTTGAATGGTCGCCGGATGGACAAACGATCGCGTATCTGGCGCCGGATCCCAAGGGCGAAGCGCTGGAAAAGAAAGAGAAAGAAAAGGACGACGCGCACGTGGTGGACAAGGACGAGAGACGCGCGCGCCTGCGCCTGCTGCATCTTGCCAATCACGAATCGCGCGCGTTGACCGATGGCAATTGGGAAGTGAAAGAGCTTGCGTGGCTGCCCGATGGGCAGAGCATCGCCGTGGTCGCCACGAATCGTCCGGCTTCCGACGAATTCACGGACCGGGTTTACCTGGTCAACGCCAAAGATGGAAAGATGAAGGAACTATTCGCGCCGCACGGGCCGATAGGCGATTTGCGCGTCTCTCCCAATGGAACGACGCTGAGTTTTACGGGCTGCCGCGAAGATGGGCCTGAGCCGCACGACATCCTGCTGCTGCCTGTGAGCGGCGGAGCGGCGCGTAATTTGACCGGAGCGAGTTTGGACCGGCAGGTCATGGACTACCACTGGGCCAAGGGCGGTTGGCTGATCGCGGATTACACGGATGGATTCACCAGCAAGTTCGTGGGCTACAACAGCGAGGGAGAGAAGAAGGATTCGCGAGAATTGCCAACGAATCCGGAGCAGTTTTCGGTGGCCGCAACGGGAGAAATTGCATTTGTGGGCACAAACTCCACGGCATTGCCGGAACTGTGGCTCCGGGACCTCAAGGGCGAAGCGCAGCCCGTGACTCACTTCAACGATGGCCTGAAGGATTATGCGGTTGCTGCCCCGGAACTTTACAGATACAAATCGTTCGATGGGCTGGAAATCGAGGCAGCGCTGTTGCGACCAGCAGGCTACGACAGTAAGACAAAATTGCCGCTGGTCGTTCTGGTGCATGGCGGCCCCACCGGCCGATGGGGAGACAGCATCGATTCCTGGGGGCAGTTGCTGGTGGCGCGCGGTTATGCCGTGTTCTACCCGAACGTGCGCGGGTCCACGGGGTACGGCCAGAAATTCGTGGAGATGAATCGCGCGGATTGGGGCGGCGGGGACTTTAAGGACGTGATGGCGGGCGTGGATGATCTGATTGCCAAAGGAATCGCCGACCCGGAGCGCCTGGGAATTGGCGGGTGGTCGTACGGCGGATATATGGCGGAGTGGGCCGTGACGCAGACGACGCGATTTAAGGCGGCAGTCTCTGGCGCGGGGATGTCTGATCTGATTTCGGAATTTGGCACAGAGGAAGGCCCGGCGTATGACCAATGGTTCTGGGGCACGCCTTACGAAAAACCCGAAGGATTCCTGAACGGTTCGCCTGTTCTTTATGTAAAGAACGCGAAGACGCCGACACTTATCCTACAGGGCGAGGCGGACACCACCGATCCTCCCGGCCAGAGCCAGGAACTCTACCGCGGCCTGAAGCACTATGGAGTTGCCACGGAACTTGTGATGTACCCGCGCGAGCCGCACGGCTTCCATGAGGCCAAGCATCGCGTGGACGTGGAGAGCAGAATGGTGGAATGGTTCGATCGATACCTGAAACCGGCGAAGTAGCCGCTTTCTCTTGGTTCCTGATCGCTGATATCTGATAACTGATATCAGTAATCAGCGATCAGATATCAGGAAGCACCTTACACAACGAGGCTCTCTTGCGCCAGCACCGGCTCAACGCTGTCTATACCGCGCTCACGATGAAGCGCCGGTATGAAGTGTGGTTTCTGCGTTGCGGACTGGCGGATGGCAGCGGAGCGTGGTGGTTCCGGTATCTGGTGATGAACCTGAGACGCGGGCGGTGGGGTGGCGAAGCGGCGGCGATGCCAGCGCAAGTGTGGGCTACATGGTTTCCTCGCGATGGAGAGCCGCGAAGTTTTATACAGGGCTACCCGGTAGAGAAACTGGAACTGAGCCCAAGCGGAAAGCTTCCGTTCCATTGCCGGATTGCGGAGAGCGGAATCGAAGAAGGAGTGTGCTGGGGAAATATGCGCGTGGACGGCCACGCTGTGTCCTGGCACCTGCAATTGAATTCGGCATTTGGAACGACGCTGAGCGATAAAGGCTGGATCGGATTTTGCCGTTCGCCGCACTCCGATGCGGCTTTTTCCGGTGAAATCGCGCTGGACGGACGAAAGTTTGCGGGGTCGCCGCTGGGGTTTGGCGTGCAAGGGCACAATTGCGGTTACCGGCACCGCACCTACTGGCGTTGGATGCACGCGTACTTCCGGCAACCGGGTGGCGCAGCGAGCACGCTGGAGGCTCTGGTATACGACCTGCCGTTCGGAATGGTGTTTCGCCACGCGGTGTTGTGGTACCAGGGAAAAGTTCATCACTTGCGCCGCGTGAAAGAGCGCGCGGTTGTGCGCGACGCGCAGCGGCTGCAGTGGGCCTTCGAGGGCGTAACACCGGATGCTACTCGCGTGGAAGCCATGGTGGAAGGCCTTGCGCCGGGCATTCACCGATCGCCCTATACAAGGACCGACGGCAAGAGCACGTTTCCCGTGTCCAACGCGAGCCTTGCGCGAGCAACGCTGCGTATCGGCGAAAACGAGCTGCTGGAAACGGATGGTGGCGCGGTATTGGAAATAGGCGGCGAATAGAAAACAGAGCAGTGCCATCTGAAATGCACAAAGGGGAATATGGGGAGTATGGCCAATGGGTGATGGACTGCCGGCGATTGCGTGTGGTCGCGAAAAAGAGGTGAGCGCGGCAGTCGCCGGGGCCAAGGTCGGCGCGAGAAGCCAACCCGTAACACAACGGCGAACCAATGAGACTTCGATACTCCGTAAAGTGCAAGCCGAAGGAAGTACGAGTAAGTCGAAAAATATGAAGGAGTTTCCGGGTGGTAGGGGTGCTTGTGGTGTAGCACAAAGTGCCACAATAGGTAGAGTAGGGCTTTACAGGGGCAGGGGGTCATGTTAGTCTTAGCTCCCGTACCGCCATCTTAGCGCCAGGCGGCTGGGCCTCTGAACGAGAACCTGCCAAACGTGTTTGCTTTCTGTCTGTTACGGACAGGAGCGTCGCTGGAAGAACCCTCCCATCGAGGAAAGGAAAGTCGTCTCTCTTCGCGCGGAAGAACTGTGGCCGTTTTGCAAGAGCGCGCCGCGGTTCGCTTGGGAATGGGTTGCGCGCCGGGTTTGGGGATAAAAGTAAGCCGCGAAGTGGAAGTTTACGACAAAAGGGGACACCTTGCTTAAGCTCCGAAAAGTGGAAATTGTCGGTTTCAAGTCCTTCTGCGAGCGGACCGTGGTCACGTTCAGCGGACTGGGCAGCACCTGCATCGTCGGGCCAAATGGCTGTGGGAAATCCAACGTCGTGGACGCCATCAGTTGGGTGCTGGGCGAACAGAGCCACAAGTCCCTGCGCGCGGAACGCATGGCCGACTGCATCTTCAACGGTACAACCAAACGCCCACCCCTGGGCATGGCCGAAGTCACCATCACGATGGAAGATCCGGAGCTTGCAGAAGCGGCGCGGTTTGTGTTGCTGGCGGAAGAAGAGGCGGAGAGGGAAGATCTAGCCACAGACGGCACTGACAACTCGGCGATTACTGAAAACGAAGTGCAATCGGGAGAAGAAGTACCCTTTTCGGGTGAGTTGAGCCAGGAAACGACCCTGCAAGCCGAGCCGTCGCAGGAAGCAGGGGAAGCAGGCTTCAAGGGCAAGCGCAAGAAGAAGGCGGAGAAGCCCGCGCTGGTAACGCGCCCCGGCGAAGTCGTGGTGAGCCGCAGGCTGTATCGCAGCGGCCAAAGCGAATACCTCATCAACGGCCGCGTAGCCCGCTTGCGCGACATCCAGGAAATGTTCATGGGAGTGGGCCTGGGACCCGACTCCTACGCCATCATCGAGCAGGGGCGCATCGGGCAAATCCTGGCCACGAAGCCCATGGAGCGCCGCGCCATCATCGAAGAAGCCGCGGGCGTAACCAGATTCAAAACCAAGAAGCGCCTCAGCGAGGCCAAGCTGGAATCCTCCAAGCTGAACCTGGCACGAGTGAACGACATTGTGGTGGAAGTGGAAAAGCAGTTGGGCTCCTTGAAGCGCCAAGCCGCCAAGGCCCGGCGCTATTCGGAAATTCGCGAGCAGATGCGCGGCATCGTTCGCCAGATGCTGGCCGGAAAAGCGCGCGAACTGGATGCGGAAGCGGAACGCCTGGGCACGCGGCTGGCGGAATTGACGGCGGCGGAAACGCAGCAGGCGCAATCCATTCATGAAGAGGAAGCGGAGCAGGATCGCCTGAACCAGCGCATCTACGCGCTGGACGCGGAAATCCGCCAGAATCAGAACGTGCTGAATCACACGGCCCTGGAAGTGGACCGCAGCGAAAACCGCATCACCTTTAACCACACGCGCGGCGCGGAATTGGCCGGCCGCAATGAACAAATTAACGCGGAGCGCCAGGCCCTTGCGGCGCAGACGGCCGAATGGGAAGCGCGCAACACGGCACAGCAGCAGGTCGTGGAAACGGTGCGCACGGAGTCCGTCACCGTAAACGCCCGCGTGGAGGAACTGGGGGCGCGTGCCTCTTTCCGCACCACGCAAATCGCGGAATCGGAAGCGCGCGTGGAAGCGCTGCGCCGGGCCGCGACCCAGGCGAATGACAGTTTGCTCTGGCTGCACGGCGAGCAGAAGCAGGCCGAAGAGGCGCTGGTGCATCAGAGCGAGGCGCTGCGCAGGCTGGAAGAGCGCGAGGGCACCCTGCTGGAATCTTCCATCACCGTGCGCGGCGACGCCGAACGCGCCGCCCAGGACTGGCAGAGCGCCACGAACCAATTGGGCATCCTGCAACGGCAGGCCGCGGAAGTCCAGGCGCGCATGGCGGGATTCCGCAAAAAGAGCGAAGAAACACGCAAACATGCGGATTCCCTGCGCGACTCGCTGGCCGGGGTGCGCGCGCGCCACTCTACGCTAACGCAAATCCTGAATGATCACTCGTACACCGGCGAGGCCGTGCAGAAACTTTTCGCGGCCAACGAGCGCCATGGCGGAGATGATTTCCGCGCCGTTGGAGTGCTGGCGGATTACGCCGAGGTGCAGGAACAACACGAAGCCGCGTTCGAGCAGTACATGCGCGATGAACTGGAATACGTGGTGGTGGAAACTTACGATCACGCCCGCGCCGGCGTTTCGCTGCTGCGCAATGAAGTGGGCGGGCGTGCCACGTTCTTTGTCGATTCCCTGCGCAACCTGAAGCTCGACGAGTACGAACCCATCGTGCATTTCCGCTCGGAAGACGGGGTGATTTCGCGGCTCGATAAACTGGTGGAGTTCCGCGATCCGCTGGGTCCAGTGGCGAAGCAGTTCCTCCCGCGCCTTCGCTCCGGCTATTTGACGGACAGCACGGTGGCCGCGGAAAAACTGGCCCGCGAATATCCGCAATACGCGTTTGTCACTCCCGAAGGCACGTGCTATCAGGGCCGCATGGTCACCGGCGGCAAGCCGGACGAGGCGGGACCCCTGGGAATGAAACGCGAGTTGCGCGCCGTGGATGCGGAAGTGATCCACCTGGAGCACCAGAGCGGCTTGATGCAGGCGGAACTCGAAACTCTTACCATGGAATTGCGCGCCTCCGAAGTAGCCAACGACGAACTTACCGCGCTGCACCGCGAAGCGGAGCGCAACCTCTTCGCCGCGAAGCACCGCCATGAGCAGATGCAGAGCGAACTGGCCCGGTTGGGGCTCGAATTGACCGTCTGCCAGAGCGAACTCTCGCGCGTGCGCAAGGAAATTGCCATTGTGCAGGAGCGCGCGGAACGTGCCCGGCTCCAGCATGAAACCGCGGCAACCACGCGAGCCGAGGCGGAAGCCGAAAGCGCCCGCCTTGCCGAAGAAGTCGTGCGGCTTCGCGCCATGGTGCAGGCCGAACAGGAGGAATTGGCCACCGCCCGGGCGGAACTTGCCACCATGAACGAACGCATGGCCTCCGTGGAAGCCATTGCGATGCGCCTGCAGGAAGAGCGAGCCGATCTGGAGCGGCGCGAGACGGCACTGCGGCAGCAGGAAGCGTCCATCAACGAAGAAACCGCGGCCATGGCCCGGCAAACGGAAGAATTAACGCAGCAATTGGAAGTGCTGCGCGCCGAAAGGACGGGGCTGGAAGAAAAACAGAAGCAGCTTGAACAGGAATGGGAAGAAGGCCGCACGCGCGTGACGCAAGCCGAGGATCACTTGCGCATGGCGCGCCAATCATTGCAGGAGATGCGCGAGGAGCGCGGCCATTTTGAGGTGCACAAGGCCCGCAACGATTCCGACCGCCAGCACTTGCGGGAAACCTGCTTGGCCGAGGTAAATGCACAGCCCGAGGATTTGATCGCCTCCGAAACCGCCTTCATGTCCGGCGAAGAACTGGCGCTTGCCGAGACGAACTACCGCGAAATGAAGCAACGCATCGAGAACATGGGCGCGGTGAACATGATGGCGCTGGAAGAGTTCAACGAATGCGAGCAGCGCTTTACGTTCCTGACGCGCGAGCGGGACGATCTGCTGCAGTCCATCGCCGATACCCAGCAAGCCATCAAGGAACTCGACCTCATCACCAAGGAAAAATTCGAGCAAGCCTTCGCGGCCATCAACGCCAATTTCTCCACCGCCTTCCACACTATCTTCGGCGGCGGCATGGCGGAGATGCGCTTGACCGAGCCGGACAGCTCCGGCGATGCGGGCATCGATATCGTGGCCTCGCCGCCGGGCAAGCGCCTGCAAAACGTTTTGCTGCTTTCGGGCGGCGAGAAAGCCATGACTGCGCTGGCGCTGCTGATCGCCATTTTCCGTTACCAGCCTAGTCCCTTCTGCATCCTGGACGAAGTGGATGCGCCACTCGATGAAGCCAACGTCGGGCGGTTTACGCGCTTGATCGGCGATATGAGCGCGCAAACGCAATTCATCATCGTCACCCATAATCGCAAGACGATGGAGACGGGCAGCGTGCTCTACGGCGTCACCATGCAGGAGCCCGGCGTCTCCAAACTGGTCAGTGTCCGCTGGGAAGGCGAGGAAGCGGCGCCCACGCGAAGGCAGCGTGCCGCCGCGGCCACCGCAGCGTAAGAATTCTTTCATTTCTTTATAGCCGGTTCGGGGCGGAAGAGTTTCCGCCCCATTCTCATTTCTGCGGCGGACCCAGGCGTCATGGTCGTTTGACACAGGGAACGTGACGCGTAACATTGACATCGGCGTGGGCTGGGATAAAATGCAGGACACTTCAACAGGGGAAGTGTTCCGTGAGCGCAACTTCTGCAGCGAAAGTTATTCGTGAAACCAATTTTGCCGGCCTGACGCCTATCGCCCGCGGAAAGGTGCGGGACATCTATGACCTGGGCGACCGCTTGCTGATTGTCGCCACCGATCGCCTGTCCGCGTTCGACGTGGTGATGCCGACGCCGATCCCCGATAAGGGCCGCGTCCTAACGCAACTCTCACTGTTCTGGTTCAACCTTCTGAAAGACGTGATTCCGCATCACGTGCTCAGCTCGACGGAGTTCCCTGCCCCGTTCGACAAGTTCCAGGGCGATCTGGCGGGGCGCTCGATGGTCGTACGCAAGACGAAACCCTTGCCCATCGAGTGCGTCGCGCGCGGCTACTTGTCCGGTTCCGGTTGGAAGGAATACCGCGCCTCGGGTAAGATTTGCGGCATTTCCCTGCCGCATGGCTTGCGGGAGTCGGATAGACTCCCTGAGCCGATCTTCACGCCGGCGACGAAGGCAGCCACCGGCCACGACGAGAATATTCCCTTCGAGCAGGCCGCGGGAACCCTGGGGGACGAACTGGCCGCGCAGGTGCGCAGCGTCACATTGGAGCTTTACCGCCGCGCCGCCGCCTACGCCGAACCGCGCGGAATCATCCTGGCGGACACCAAATTCGAGTTTGGGCTACTCAACGGCCAGCTCATCTGGATTGATGAGGCGCTGACACCCGATTCCTCGCGCTTCTGGCCCGCGGCGCAGTACAAGCCGGGCGGCGCCCAGCCCTCTTTTGACAAACAGTTTGTGCGCGACTACCTCGAACGGATCCAGTGGCCCAAAACGCCGCCGGGTCCCGACCTGCCCCCCGACGTCGTCGCCGCGACGCGTGCCAAATACCGGGAAGCCTACCGCATCCTGGTGGGACACGAATTGGAATAGCAAGCCGGCCCTGTCAATTTACGCCAGTCCGCGGAGAGTGTTCACGTGAGAGATCAATTGGAAGGGCTTGTCACCCAAATGGTGGAGCGCGGAATCCTGTTTGACGAGGCCGTCGGGGAATTCGAAAAGCGTTTCATCAAACGCGTCCTAGAACGTACCAACGGCAACCAGTCGCGTGCCGCCGAAGTCCTGGGCATTCACCGCAACACCCTGAGCCGCAAGATGACGGAGTACAAGCTGGATCACCGGCGCGGGCGCGGGCGCTAGACGGGGGTTCGCTCAAGCCACCGCAGGCCGTACCAGATCCCCGCAACGGAGAATTCACCACATTCAATAAAAAAGGGGCCGCGAGTCGCACTCGAGGCCCCTTGGTTTATTTCTCGAAAACGAATTACTGTGGCTTTGCCGCGGGCTTCCGAACCGGCTTCTTCGCGGGAGTCTTTTCCTTCGGCAAATCGTCGGCATTCACTTTGCCCTTTTCCCAGTGAATCATAAATGCGGGATCGGGATCATAGGAAGTCAATGTTCCGGTGATGTGCACAAAGCCATCCTTTTCAATCTTGCCAGCTCCGGGCTGCCCCGGAATCTTGAACTCCATGTTGGCGGTGGTAGCGGCTGCAAATTCCGCATCGGTGGTGACGAACGCGGTCTTGATGACGACCGGGTCCGCGCCGCCGGCCACTTCAATCACCTTGCCGGGGACTTCGGGGAATTCCAGGCCGCATGCGGCGGTCCAGGTCAGCTTAGCCTTATCGCCGCCGGCCTTCAGGTCTGTGAAGACGGAGGCGATGGTCATATCCTTGCGCGCAGCGTCGAGATCGGCGTTGCTATAGAGCTTGTAGCTGGCCGGGCGCTCCACGGAACTCGCGGCAAGCTGCAGAAGTTCGTTCATCTCCGCGTCGGTCAGCGTATCGCAGACCGTGCCCCCCTGGAAGTTAACCATCAGCTTGCGCAAGTAGTCCTTGACCTTCTTGGATTGCTGTTCGTTGGCACTCTTGGAGCTCGCCGCCCGCGCATAAGACCAGATCGCGTCCAATGGCTGCGGCGGATTCATGCAGGAGTAGGCTTTGCCGAGGTTATAGTTGGCCGTCAGGTCGTCCGGGGTTATCCCCAGCACGGTTTTGTAGGCATCCACGGCGCCAGAACAATTCTTGGCGGCCAGGGCAGCGTTAGCCGCTGTGAAGTAGAAAAAGACCGTGGACTGCTTTTTTTGTTCGGCGAACTTGGCGTCGTCCGCGCCTTCGGGCTTCGGCACGGAGTCGACAATTTTGGCCCCGGCGAGAGCCGCGTCATGAGCGGCATTAGAGGTCGCCGCGTCGGGATTCGGAGTGTTGTCGTAGGCGTAAGCGCGGACGGAAAAAGCCTCGTACTTCTCCGTGGCGTTGGCTTTGTCGCCCAACGCGATCAGCTTGTCGCAATACTCGATGGTCTTCGGAAAATTCTTTTGCGCGCCGTAATTCTTGTAATACAGCGGATAGATGTAGTTCAGAAGAGCCGAACTGGGATACTTGGCGACGAAATCGTCGAGGCACTTGATCTGCGCCTGCGGATTCTTTTCCGCGGCGCACGCCTGGTAAGCGTTGTACTCGGCCATGGTGTACTTCGGTTGAGCCGCTGCGGCCGCACCGGTATCCTGCGCCATCACCGGCGCCACCGTGATACAGAACAGGCAAAGCGCCGCCAGCACTGCAAGGCATGCCATCCTACGTGTAGCGTTCATTCCCTTTTCTCCTCGCTGCAACCAAATAAATTGAAATGAAATCACGCGCTCCGGCCGCAACCCATGTCACGCACCGGAAACCCAGTCTTCCCTGCGAACCAATCGATGCTCTCTCGGAAACTTTTGAATTATAGGTGCAGCCGCCGCCCGTTCGCAAGCCGCTTCCGGAAGAAAAACGGAATAGCCTGTGGACGGACGAAAGACGTCCGCGAACCATGCATCTGGACCCCGGCGCACCTCCGAGGCATCTGAAATAGGGCGGCATCCTTGGGAGTAAGATGAGTGTCGCACAAAAAGTGTGGCTTGGGCGAGGAAGAAATCAAATGGCGAACATAAGCGCGGCAAATAGTGGCGCAAGGGCGGGAAAACCCCTTGCCGGGGGAGTGGCCCTGGTCACGGGAAGCAGCCGCGGCATCGGCAGGGCCATCGCGCAACGGCTGGCGCAATTGGGCGCCGCCGTGAGCCTCTGCGGGCGCAATAAGGAAGCGCTCATGAGAACCGCGGAAGAATTGCGCGTCCTGGGGGTTTCTGTGCACGCGCAATCCGCCGACGTGACCCAGGCGGGCGAGATTGCCTCGTTGGTCGAAGCCACTGAGAAAACGCTGGGGCCCATCACGATTCTGGTGAACAACGCGGGCATCGGCGGCTTCGGGCCTGCCCATGAAAAGAGCGAGGAAGAGTGGGACCTGGTCCTGAACACCAACCTGAAGAGCGTCTTCCTGGTTTCGCGCGCGGTGGTGCCTGCCATGATCCGGCGCGGTGGCGGAGATATCATCAATATCAGCTCCCTGGCTGGGAAGAATACGTTTGCGGGCGGCGGAGTTTATTGCGCGTCCAAGTGGGGATTGCAGGGATTGGCCGGCTGCATGGCGGAGGACCTGCGCGGCTACGGGATCCGCGTCAGCATCATCTGCCCCGGGAGCGTGGCAACGGAATTCGCCGGGCGCGGGCCGAAAGATCCCACGAAGACCCTGACGGCGGAGGACGTGGCCCACGCCGTGGGCATGGTGGCCGTGCAGGGTCCGCAGAGCTTCATCAGCGAAATACACGTGAGGCCGGTGGCGAAGCCGTAGAAGGGGGGCAAGGCAGCGGGGCATTTTTGTGTTGACAATAGTCGTATGCACGACTATAGTCGGCACATGAATCACCGCAACGGCACCTCCGGCCCTGCCGTCCCCCTCGAAGACCAGCTATTCGTCGCCCTCCTGAAAACGGCCGATGGCCTTTCCCAGCAAGCTGAGCAACTTATCAAATCCGCCGGCCTGACCATGGCCCAGTACAACGTGCTGCGCATCTTGCGCGGCGCGGAGCCCGAGGGCCTGCTTTGCCGCGGCATCAGCGACCGCATGATTTCGCGCGACCCGGACATGACCCGCCTGTTGGACCGCATGGAAAGCCACGGCTGGATCACGCGGCAACGCGAAAAGGAAGACCGCCGCGTGGTGAAAACCCGCATTACCGAAGAAGGCTTGGCCGCCCTGAAGAAGCTGGACCAGCCCGTGCGTGAATTGCACAAGGGGCAATTCAGCCATATGAGTGCGTCGCAGCTTAAAACGCTGGCCAAATTACTGGAAGAAGTGGAAAAGCGTGAATCCGCCGAGTGAGTTCGAGCATGGAAACGACAATTTTTGCAGCTAACAACGGAAGAGATGTGGAAACCCTCAGGAGAAAAAATGCATAAGCCAGCAGCTACACAGCATCCTGTACATGAATTGATCCGCGAGCGCTGGAGCCCGCGCGCTTTCTCGGAAAAAGCGGTTTCACCGGAAATTCTGCAGAGTTTATTTGAAGCCGCGCGTTGGGCGCCTTCCAGCAATAACGAGCAGCCGTGGGCGTTTTTGGTGGGAACCCGAGGAGACGGAGACACCTTCAAGAAAATTCTTGGCACGCTCGTTGAATTCAACCAAGCCTGGGCGAACCACGCGCCGGTGCTGGCCGTCGCCGTCTCGGAACTCGCGTTTGCGAAGAGCGGCCATCCCAACCGCAACGCTTTCTACGATACCGGCGCCGCGGTTTCGCAATTGACCACCGAAGCCACCTCGAGAGGGCTATCCGTGCACCAGATGGCGGGGTTCGATCCCCTCAAAGCCGTCGAAGCCTTTGCGATTCCGAACGGTTGGGAGCCCATTGCCGCGTTCGCCCTCGGCTATGCGGGCGATCCGCAAACTCTTCCGGATACTTTGCGTGAACGCGAGTTGGCGCCGGGGACGCGCAAGCCTTTGCACGATTTTGTAATGAGCGGGAATTGGGGCCAGGCAGCCCCCTTTGCGCAGAAATAAGCACGACCGGGAATCCGCGCCGTCAAATCCACAGCACGCAAAGAAAGCATCGTGCCGTCATTCCGAACGGAGTCTGCGGAGTAAGGTACGGTTTTGCATCGCACGCCTTTTGTGCGATGAATCTCTCTTTTCTTGGGTTTCCGCCGAAGAGAGATTCCTCGCTTCGCTCGGAATGACGAATCAAGTCACATTTGCCGCGCTGCCTACAACCGCGGCAGGACGATGCCGCCCTGTGCCTGGTACTTCCCTTTTTTGTCCTTGTAGCTGACTTCGCAGTCTTCGTCGCTCTCGAAAAAGATCACCTGGCACAGGCCTTCGTTGGCGTAGATTTTCGCGGGCAGCGGCGTGGTGTTGCTGATTTCCAGCGTCACGAAGCCTTCCCACTCCGGCTCAAAGGGCGTCACGTTCACGATGATGCCGCAGCGCGCGTACGTGGATTTGCCCAGGCAAATGGTCAGCACATTGCGCGGGATGCGGAAATACTCGACGGACCGCGCCAGGGCGAACGAGTTGGGCGGAATGATGCAGACGTCGCCCTTGTACTCGACCAGCGAACGCGAGTCAAAGTTCTTCGGATCGACCGTCGTCGAGTTCACATTGGTGAAAATCTGGAACTCGTCCGCCACCCGTATGTCGTACCCATAGGAAGAGACGCCATAGCTGATGACGCCTTCCCGGACCTGCCGGTCGGTGAACGGTTCGATCATCTTGTGTTCCAGCGCCATCTTGCGAATCCAACGGTCGGGCTTAACAGACATCCACTCCTCCTCACACAGATAAGAGAAAATTGTGTTCTTGAAAGGTAAGAGTCTATGCGAGCGAACACTTCTTGACAACCCGCGCCACACCCAATAGCATCGGGCCACGTAGCGCCCGGAGGCCGGTGTGATCAAGCTCGACATTGTAAACGCGGTGGTAGGCAAGACCAACATCAGTCGCACCAAAGCGGAACAAGCCGTGGAAACGATCTTTGAATCGCTGAAGAGCGCCCTGGGCCGGGGACAGCGCATCGAACTGCGCAAATTCGGGGTGTTCAGTGTGAAGCCGCGCAAAACCGGCATTGGGCGGAATCCTCGCACGGGCGAAGAGGTCAGCATTCCTCCCGGCAAGGCGGTGCGCTTCAAGCCGGGTAAGGAATTGCAGGGCCTGGAAGATACCACTGTAGGTGTGGCCAAGTAGAAATTCGTGACCCCACCGGAAACAGAGCAGCGCGCTCCCGCTTTTCTGAATGCCAATACCTGGCGGGATTTTGCCGTCAGCGGGCCCTATTACGCGGCACCTCCGCCGCTGCCCACAACTCGCTCCCTCATCCTTGCGGCGATCCTGTTTTTTCTTACGCTGATCACGTGCCTCCTGGCGGGAATGCATTTTGCCATTGCCTATGCGCACAATCAGGCCGCCTCGCTTGACACTTTCTTTCAGACGTTTATTCTTGCCTATCGCCATCCCGCCACGCTTCTCGCCGGACTTCCCTTTGCCGTAACGCTGATGGCTATCCTGTTGGCGCACGAATTGGGGCACTATTTCGCCTGCCGGTACCACCACATCCGTTCCAGCTATCCGATGTTTATTCCTGCGCCGACTCTGATCGGCACGTTTGGCGCGTTCATCCTGATTCGTTCGCCGATACGTTCCGCGCGCGCCCTGTTTGATGTGGGCGCTTCCGGGCC
>Ga0209039_10001392_pt1 | contig 22603 bp, 18 predicted proteins | sample BogFormECP12_OM1_FD_188238 | JGI IMG/M metagenome (GOLD analysis project Ga0209039, IMG submission 188238) | Bog forest soil microbial communities from Calvert Island, British Columbia, Canada - ECP12_OM1 (SPAdes) (version 2) | ecosystem: Environmental > Aquatic > Freshwater > Wetlands > Bog ... | reverse complement strand
CACGGTGATGGTCTTGATATAAAAATCGCAGCCGATGGTGGCGATGTATCGATTAGCAAACAAGTTCCTCGTGAACCGGTTGGCGATGCTCGTTTTTCCGACGGCATTGCTTCCGACAAGCACGACCTTTAGTTTTTTCACGCGTCACGCCATCGGTAAAATACTTATATGCTTATATGAAATCATGGTGAATTATATTCCTCTGCTTGATCATCGTGAATTTCCTGAATTCGCGGCATCCACGGTCATTAACTCATCAGAAGAGGGCATGTGAATAGTGAAAATCGATCCTTTTCCATTCTCGCTCTTCACTTCGATTGTTCCTCCATGTTTTTCAATTATTTCTTTCGCAATTGGCAAACCCAAGCCAATACCATATGATTTCGTGGAATAAAAAGGATCGAAAATCTTCTCGATATTCTCGGATGGAATGCCAATTCCTGAATCCGTGATTTCATAGACGATGGCATCCTCGTCTCGGTGGACAGTGATGCCCAATCGACCACCACCCGGCATTGCTTCGATCGCATTTTGAATGATGTTCTTGAGCGCCACTTGCATTAAGCCAGGATCGATGAACATTGCACGAGCATCCGGTTGAACACTCCGGTTCACCTCGATTTCCTCGCCAATCGAAACTCTTGACATGATTTCATCCAATAAATTGTCAATGTTAACAAGTTCACGTTGCGGTTGTCGATTCATGGCGAAATCAAGAAGATTAGAAACGATTGCAAGCGATCTATCTAACATTTTCTTGGCAATATCAAGATGCTTTTTAACCATGTCGTCGGAATCGGCGAGCTTTGAATTTAACATGTACAAAGAATTGCTCAACGCTCCAAGTGGATTGCGCAATTCATGTGCCATGCCCCCGGCAATTTTCCCGATTGTCGCGAGCCGTTCCTGGTGCATCAATTGCTCTTGCGTTGCTATCAACTTCTCGGTCTTGTCTCGTAGCTCCGCTTCCGCGATTTTCAATTTTGTAAACGTGTTGCTGTTTTTCACTGCCAATCCCACTTGATTGGTAATCATTTCCAGGAATTCGATGAAGTCGATCGTGAACATCCCGATTCGATGGTCATTCAGCTGTATCAAGCCCAGGGTATCATTCCCGGCATGGATCGGTATCAACGCGACGGACTCGTAACCGCATGAATTGCAATAATTTCTCGTGTGGGCCTGCCGCTCGGTTTCCGTGGTATTTGCCAGCAGCTCCGTCGTGTGATTTGACCAGAAGCTCCCGCCCTTTGTAAAAAAAGGCAAGTTTGGATCGAAGCGCCCCTTGATTATGTTGCCGCACATGCATTCCAGCAAATAATTGCCATCTTGATCGAGGATGGTATTGCCGTGTCCATCTTTTGCGCACAAATGCTTTTCGTGCATGATAAAAGTTTCGTCGAAATCGCGATACACGTAATACGGATAATCACCATCGTCATGCAATCTGACAGCGATGGCCTCGATATTCGATAAACCTTGTATCCGCTTCATGATCGTGCTCAAGGTATCTTTTAATTCGATGAAGTTATTCAATTCCGAGCAAATCTGCCTGGAAACGCGTTCCCGTTCTACCATGTCACTGCATTCAATGTATGATGTCACGACGACAACTCATCCCGTAATAATCTTCCTTTCCCGCATTGAGTTAGAGATCAATTGACCATTTCATTGATCATCATTTTATTACTCAAGTCTTACGGCATAGCATGAGAATAAAACGTTATATCATTATCGAAATCCATGAGAATTGCGTGAATTGCTTTCCTGACCCAGTTTTATGCTTCATTTGATAATTCGTGCTTTAAATGATCTCGATCTTGAAAACGGGGCTTTAAATGAAATCCTCGTCTTCTCCGGTATCAAAACCGCCCTTTATCATCGCGAGACCGAGATTTTTTACTTCCTCAACGAGCTTCTCGACCGCTTCACCAACCATCTCCTTCGTCTTGGCGCCCGTGCACACGATGCGACCCGTGCTGAAGATGAGAAACACGGTCTTCGGCTCTTGCATGCGGTAAATCAAGCCGGGAAAGACCTCGGGTTCATACATGGCATTCTCCATGACGATGGACGCCTCGTTGAGATCGATGGGCACGTGCAGGTCGCCACTGGCAACGAGGTTCTGAATGGTGATCTCAGGCTCGGCCGTGATATTGACCTTCGCCTGCTTCAAGTTCTTGATGACGATGGCGACAACGGCTTCTGTTTCGCTGGCGTCGCGCAAGCCGGTTACCACCATCTTGCCGGTGCTGAATATCAAGATCGTTGCCTTGGGGTCTGCGATGCGCATGACCAGGCCGGGAAAGCGCTCGGGATTGTATTCGCACTCAACGAATTTTCGGGCGATCTGGTTCAAGTCGATTTTCTCGTCGGGCTCGAGGCCAAGTGCCACGGTCGCGACGACGTTTTCTACAGTCCAGTCCGCCTTGATCTCGGCTTGCCCGGTGGTAGCTGCATCGGCACGTGGTCGCGCGGGTCGTTTCTTTGCCATGGTTTGTATCGTGCCCAGTATCAGTTAAAACGAGCGACAACCGATCTTCGTTAGAGGGTCCCTTTATAAATTATAGTCCCGCATTAAGCCCTTTTAGGAACCACCTTGGCAATGACTTGAAGGGTATCATCGGATTCATTATTCAAATCGTTTTCCAAAGCGGAAGGATTAGAGATGCAATCATTCGGATCATAAATCAAGCATATCAAAACCATGCAATCTTGATGTTTTTTATAGCGTGCAATATCCAGGAGTAAGTCATTCCCGATCTTATTATCCTTATATAATTCACTTGCCATTTTTGCTTCAACGCTGATTCTTTCTTCTTTCAGCAAAAAGTCCATGAGGGCATATGACCCCGCATGACTCGGGGTAGGTTCCTCATGTCGTAAATCATCAAAAAAGATTTTCATCATTGCACGAAAGAGGTATTGAACATCAAATTCATTTTCAATGAGTAGTGGGGGCTTGCCTTTTCGCCTTTCGCGAAGTTGCAAAGCGGCTAAATGAAATCGTTCGCATATCAAGAGACATTTATCAATTGCTTCTTGTCTATCATTTATCTCGTTCTCAACAACTTCATTCTTATCAGATTTCATAGGCGTGCTGAATGTCTGAATTTCATTATCAAGAATTGCAATCGCTTTTTCAATTTGTGCAATAATTTTTTCTGCAGTAGAAAATCTACTAAGTCGCTCACCTCTTGTTAAGTTATCAAGGGTAACATCTAAATGTCCCATCAATTGCTCAAAATTAGACTTCAATTTCATATATTTTTTGAAAGTAGCTTCAAAATATATGTCATCAAAAGCTAGATCGTAAAATTCGGGTCGTGCATACTTCTGATAAGCATAATCTATTTTTTTCTGAAGAGATGATTCTAAAGAATTGAATTCCGCTAGCATACCTTTGAGATTAGGCAAGGACATTTTTAATAGACCTCTTTCTATAGTTTAAACTCAATTTCGTATACAACGTGTTAAAGGTTATTATTAATATTCACGACCATAAAAGTAGTCATGTTCCAAATTCTTCCCCCGCCATCGCGGGCGGGCGCATATACGTGGGAAGCTGCGATGATAAGGTGTATTGCTTGAACGCCACTACGGGCGTGAGCATATGGAATTACACAACCGGCGGTTACGTGCAGTCTTCCCCTGCCGTCGCGGGCAATCGTATATACGTGGGAAGCAACGATAACAAGACGTATTGCTTGAACGCTATCACGGGCGCCCGCGTGTGGAGTTACACCACGGGTGGCATAGTTTGGTCCTCCCCTGCTGTCGCGGGTGGCCGCGTGTATGTGGGAAGTAGGGATGATAAGATGTATTGCTTGAACGCCACCACGGGTGCGAGCGTGTGGAATCGCACCACGGGAGGTTCGGTGGATTCATCCCCCGCGATCGTGAGTGGGTTCCTGTACGTGGGAAGTTATGATAATAATGGTACTATGTACTGCTTGAACGCTACCACGGGCGCGAGCGTGTGGACTTACACAACAGGCGGTATGGTGGAATTATCTCCCGCCGTCGTGGGCGGACGCGTGTACGTTGGTAATTATAATTACAAAGTGTTCTGCTTGGACGCAATCACGGGTACGAAAATCTGGTCTCATACTACTGCCACGCCGGGTGAGTTTGGTTTGTTCCAATCTTCCCCCGCCATCGCAAGCGGACGCGTGTATATTGGAAGCTGGGATGGAAAGTTGTTTTGCTTGGACGCAACCACGGGCGTGAGCTTGTGGAATTACACAACAGGCTTTAATGTGGATTCATCTCCTGCCATCGCCGGTGGGCATGTATATGTCGGGAGCAATGATCGCAAGGTATATTGCTTGCCAATGATCATAGGTTCGAACCAATCAACGCCCTTCGATTGCTCCACGTTCTCGATCCTCATCGTTATAGGCATCGCAGGCCTTGTGGCATGGACGTGGAAGAAGAACATTACCAAGTCTTGAAGCAATTATTCCGAAAAAGCGTTGCTTTGATTTTTTAGTAAAGAATCCCTTCTTTCTCTAATTTATATCCCGTATTTTTCTTTTCCTTGTACATAAGACAAGATTATAATGAAAAATAGAGTGGAATATGGTAAGTTTTAGGACAGCTTGAAAAGCAAAATCATCCATTCACCAAATCGTGAAAACAAAGAAAAATCACTAAATGAGTCTGCCTAGACAATTAGTGAAACCTCGACATAATTATTTTGCTCACTTCTGATGAAATTTCGTAAAACTTGCGCTTCGGGAAGAGAGAGTGAAGCTTTATTCGAATACAGCAACATCCAAGATGATCTATTCGAGCGCGATACGCGAAATGACGTGCTTAGTAGATTCGATGAAAAAACCAAGCAATGAACGAAAGAACTAAAAAGAGGAACGACGGAGGTCAGATCGTGGAAGCGACCAACTTACACGAGACATCCGGCGAACCTCGTGATCAACAACTCGCCCAGTGCATAAAAGCATTGCGAGATATTGGCCGGTTATTAACCATATCCACGCGTCGTGATGCAACCGTGTCGCGCGAGCCCGGCACGGTCGAGAAAGCTAGTGCCATGATGTTAACATCCATCTTGCTTGATTGTGGGCTCGATGATGCCAAGGCGTTTCTAGATGCGTTGCAAGAGATTATGTGGGCGAATCTCACGGCGATCGCAGAAGCTGATGACCCCATCAGGGCATTGCACCAAGCGATCGAGACCTTGGATCCAGCGCGGGAAAATCACGCGTTCACCGTGCATCGGACAACGGTCTCGACCATGATCCCGCACGCGGATCGTTCCCAGCTCGACGATGAATTAACAGCGCAATACACGGATTGCATCAACGACCTGGACTTGATGGGCGTGAAGTCCTCGGCATTCATCATTGCTGCAGACGAGACATATGAGAAGGTTCGTTCAATGTACTATAATGGCAATTATAGTTATGTAATCGTTGGACAGACAAGCACGTGGGAACGTGGTTTCGTATATCCAACCGAATACGATGCCACGCATCAGCTATTCATGGGGACACGTCATCGGGATTATCGTCTCATCGATAGCGAGAAAAAGGGGTTACGACCGTGGTTGCGAGATGTCTCGGACAAATGCAAGATGGCCAGAGACCTTGGCATCGACCATGTTCTCATCGAGGGTGATAGGAGCTATTACAATGCGGAATTATTCGCATTGGCATACCTTGGGTTGATCGACCCGTTCGCGATTCCTGGCCACGAGCCACGCGTGATCGTGCCGCGGAAGTTTACCCGCGAGAAGGAGGAGTTCAAGTGGAAATATTTGCTCGATAACACGAAACCGCAAGTATTCACGGATTATATTGGTTTGAATCCATACAGTAATCCCGCGTTGAAGCATGAATGCGAATTGGCATTTGAAAAGAAATCGGATTATCGATATTCCGTACCATTCACGTGCGTAGCAGCAATTGACGAGTATGGCTCGGGAGCAAAACGAACATTGGAAGAGGTCCGGGCAAGAGCCAAGATTGTTCAAGCAGGTATCGATCACGAAACCTTGAACTTGGAAACACTAATCAAGGAATACATGATTGTTGGCCATGCTGAAAGTGGAAAGGAACGAAAGGCACCATCCTTTGGGCGTGGATCGTGACGAACCAAGTTTGCTAGTGCAAAGGAACGTCGTGCCTACGAGGCATGCTTCAAATCTCACGTCAAGCTGGAAAAATGGAAGAAGGAAAAAGCAGCATTGCTGAAATCGCTCATGTTTTTCGCGATATCCGTCGTGCCCGGCGATGACCCGGAAGGGAATCCGGACATGTTCATTGCATTTACTCGCGATTATCACGAGAGATGGGGTATCGAGAATGGATTTCGAGACGTGAAGGACCGCTTTCTTGCGAAAGGACGTTCGCGACAGCCATGCATGCGCCAATTCCGGTTAGTGCTTGGCATGATGTTGTACAATCGCTGGGAAGTCGAACGGAAACGAGTTGCGCTGGTATGGTTTGCCCTGCAATCGAACAATAAAAGTTCGCCGAGCGAGTCACGCGAATGGATCCGGCGCAAAATCGAGCAGGAATGCGATCAATTACCTACTGCCGTGGGATTTCTGGTATCTTGTTGGGGCGAGGCAATTTCGTCGCTCGTGAAAAAGATAAATGATTAGGAAAAAATAGACTCATTAAGTGAAAATAGAAAATATCTTACCTTATTGGAAAAATACCTGCAATTGTTGGAAAATTTCCTCTTTTTTACTGGCATCCGCGTTAACATCGATTAAGATTTTCCCTGCATAGAATCGCATGGTATCGCCATTCAATGCCGTGACAAAAGAGTAGAAAACTTCCGGATTGCTTTTGAAACCAAGCTCGGTCGCAAGCTCGATTGGTTCCCATATTGCCTGCTCTCCAAACAAGATATCGTGCATTCTCTGTTCGACGCCAGATAACGGAGTGGGAGATGGAGTTTCGGGCTTTGGCCTTATCGCCACTGGCTTCGGGGTTGTTTTAACGGGGGATGGAATTCTATCCAATGATTTAGTATCTGGCATCAATTCTTGCGATGGTTCCCAGGTATCCTTCGATTTACCTCGACCCTTCTTATTTACGAGCCTTTTTTTGCGTACGGACGGGATAGCAACAGCGACAGCGATGCCTACACCGACCAAGATAAAGACCAGGATCAAGATAAAGGTAATATTGGATGGTTTTGGTTGCGTAGTCACAATCAAACTAATTTTACTCGAATTTCCATTCAAGAGTCGACCCGAGATCGCCTCAATTCCGTTCCACGTGGCACCGATCGTGGCATTTTGGCTTGTTGCATTATCAGCAACCGTGATAAGAAAATCGATGGATCCCGTGTTGCTAGGAGCAATAGAAATCGAGTTTGAAACATTAGTTACTAATAAAGTAGCATAGACGCCGAAATCTGGCGCGATTGTGACACCATTCGCTGCCGTCCCTCCCGTATTTGAAAGGGATACACGTATCACGAATGACGTTCCTCCAGCAAAGGGACTCGTCCCACTCTTCAATGAAATGCCCGTGATGACAACGGCTGCTCGTGATTGAATGGCCATGGAAAATATATGGGCTCCCGAATTGCCAATTAGGAAACGACCAGAGATTGCCTCGATTCCGTTCCACGTTGCATTGAAGGTTACAGTTTGCATCGTTGCATTATCTGCCAACTTGACAAGGAAATCAATAAATCCGGAACCACCTGCAGTGATAGATATGATATTCGACGCATTTTTCAAGGCAACATCCGGATGCGTGCCAAAACTCGGCAAAGCGGTGATTCCATTTGCAGACGTGCCACCCGTGTTCGAAAACGACACCCGAATAACGACAGTCATCCCCCCAACAAAGGAACTTGTTCCACTCTTTGACAAAATGCTCGTGATTGCGACGTTGGCCTGGGATTGAATCGTCACGCCGAGCACGTTCACGCCAGCATTGCCATTTAATGAGCGGCTAGAGATCGCCTCAGTGCCCGCCCATGTTGCGTTTATTATGGCCGACGCTGTTATAGCTCCAGTCACTGCATTTATTTGGAAATCGATAACACCCGTCGCGCTTGCATCAATCGCAATCACGTTCGACGTGTTAGTCACCGATAATCCGACATAAGCCCCAAAATTCGGCGAGGCCGTGATGCCATTCGCAGTTGTGCCTCCTATGTTTGAAAATGATATGCGGATTACGAAAGACATACCCCCGACAAACGGACTGGTGCCTACCTTCAACGTGATGCTCGTAATCGATACTTTTGCTTGGGATTGCACCGCCACTCCAAGGACGTGCGTGCCTCCATTTCCAATTAATGAACTACCCGATTGAGCGGTTCCTGTCCACGAGGCATGGATAGGTACAGAACCATTGCTTAAAGCGCTAGCCGATATCGTGATATTGAAATCGATGTATTTTGATGTGTCGGCAGCAATGTTGATCGAGGATGAACTGTTGGATATGAAACTCGGATACCCACTGAAAGATGGGATTGCTGAAATCGAATACACCATGGTGCTGCCTGGATTCCAAAACATAACCCGAATCACGAATGACATTCCTCCAACGAACGGACCAGGGCCGTTTCGGGATATTATGCTCGTTATACCCACGATAGTAACATTACTTGAGAAGACATCCCAATAACCACACGAATCGGTGACATTCAAGGTTACCGAATAATTTCCTGCCGCAGCGAATTTATGTGAAGGATTTTGCAATGAGGAGCTGAAACTATCATAAAAGTTCCAATGATAGGTAGGAGAAGTGCCATTTCCTGTGAAGGTAAATTGCACGCTCTGTCCTTCGCCATAATACGCGGGATGAATGTCCGTGGTGAAATTCGCAAAGGGAAAGTTGTACTTTAAACCGACCGCAACGGTGGGTTGCGTGCTGTAAGCAGTGCGAATTCGCACCCAAAGAACGTCCCAATAACAATTTGGGAACGTCTCGTATGTGTATAACGCAAAATTGGAGAACAGATGGGCGTGCCAATTGCTATCAGAACCGGAAAGCTGTTGTGTAAGGTTGGTAATCGCTTGCAGGTTATTTCCAGTATCTGTCCATCGAAATCCGGTCTTGTAATATTTATTTCCCGAAAGCTGGAAAGAATTGGCTGCGATGTCTGAACCACCGCCCCCGTTTAATTGAATCTTTAATTGATTTCCGCCCCAATTAAAACTTGCATCATATCCATTGATGATATCGTTCGATCCGGTATGGGTACCATCTGAAAATGCCATGTCGAAACTTTGGGAAGCAGAAGTGCTTGTGATGAATGCTTCGATGATGTAATAATTAGAATCCGTAGCAGAGCTTTTGATTTTGTGGGTCGCTTGAATAAAATTACCTGCCGAATTGCTATTCAAGACCAGCATTTTCTTGTTATATTTGAAAGTCTGAATATCTGCCATCGTGTTTATGCCACCCGGGTTATACACGGTCCAGCCTCCTTGCCCGTTTATAGCGCCGAGAGAATATCCATTGAATTCATCGAAGAATGGAAAAATATTGCTACCGTTCCGCATGATTAATCCGGTCATGTTCCAGCAATCTGTCAAGATGCGATAATGACTGGTATCTCCAGGGGAGTTGATTATCGATTGTAATGCAAACCAGATTTGAGTCATGGCAAGCGAAAAAGAGGTCTCATTCCAAATATCGATCATGTCCCACCTGTTCGATGTAGCATTAAACCATTGGATTAAGATATCACGACCATTGCTTGAATATCCCATTGAAGCCTTAGTCACATTTACTGTGAGGGAGTATCCTTTTGGAACTGTCGTGCTTGACGTGATGCTAAGGTTGTAGCTGTTTTGAAAGACATAAACATTAATAATTGGACTATAACCGAATAATAACGTGCTGTTTAACCACAAGAGTTGGAACGTGTGTTCACCTGCATTAAGGTTATCAACAGATGTTTTGTAAACCATGATTCCTACTGCTGACCCATGACTGATGTTCACTCCATCCTTGAATAACGAATATTTATCATAGAAATATGGCCAAATTGACGTGGGCTTCGTGAAAGATATCAAATTTCCACTTTGACCCTTGGGATAACTGAAATCATTCGTGTAGGTCATTATCGGGCTTGCACTAGGGGCAATAACATTGATTTTGCCTAAAGTATTCCCATCATCCATTTTTCGCTTAGTCGTCGTATTCCCTAAGCCGATCGAGGCCAGACATGTTAATGCCAGGCATAATACCACGAAACAAGCTTTTTTCTTCTCCATTTTTCGCTTTCACCATTCAGATTTGAACTTCGCTGAAAAGAGGTCAGATCATTCTCGCGATTGTAAAAAAACCCGCGAGAAAGGTACCATTATTCCCTAAATTTTCCCATATTAATTTTATAGGACTACTATCGATATTGACTAATAACGCTTATAAATACTCCACATTTAGCAGCATGTAACGAATAATTATCATTATCAATGACTAAGTGTTCTAATCCTTGTATATTTAAACAACCGTGGCGGCTGGAACTCGCCATTCCACGTGACCGTGAAGCTGCATTCGCAACCGGGTCATCAACCGTTCTTTCTTCACGAGATTATTCCCTGCCTTGAAAGGTGTCTTGAATCGAACATTGTACCATTCCATGCTTGAACGACATCGTTTCGGTAAATCCGGATTCCGCTTGAACACGTCCACGAATCGATAAATCTGCGGTGCATGTTTCTTGAGGGTCTGAATGGCCGTGTTTAGCTTTTTCGAGAAGGATGGACGTTCCTGGAGATCCGCGATTTGATGACCATCGATCTGGTCAATTGGCAAGCGATAAATTTCCCCGACTTGCAGCGTCATCTCGCGATAGATGCGTAATTCTGGATATCGGCTCAAAAATCGCTCAAGACATTGTTGTCGTTCTTCTGTCATGCGTTCCGGTTGAAAAAACACGATCCAATGATCCTTGTAAAATTCAGTGTTATCTTCTTCCAGCGTGGTTCGTGCATCGAGATATATGCCTTTCACTTTTTTCAAGATTGCTTGTTTCGCACGATCCATGCCCTTCTCCGTGTGTCGTTTCTCGGGGATAGTAGGCCGAATGCCATCCACGAAGGAGCGAATGAATTCTTTTGAACTATCTTCTTTCTTGTCAAGAAACGAGACCAAGGCGCGGAAAAAATAGCCAGGGTCATCAATCTTCAAGATATCGATCAATGAGCCAGTTATTGCAGAACACGCCGAGCTCGAAGGATGACGTGGATCCACAGCCGGAAGCGTGCCTGCCACGACCATGGCGAGCGGAACTGCCACCCCTCCCTTGACCATGCCTTGAATGTCATGAATGTAGGATCGCATCTTCATTAATTCGCGAATCTCGGATTTAAAACGTCGATCACGAAAATCAAGCAAATCTCGCCGAATACCATTGTTCAATTCTTGCATGACGTGAAATCCATCAATCCCGATCACGTCATCACCGAACACGACCCCGGCGGCGCTGAGCATGCTCGGACTAAAATCGATCGTGACGAGTTCCGGGTTCAAGCCAAATCGGGTCTTAGCATCCTGCATCGCGATGATGGCGTCCTGCTCATTCTCTACTTGTACGACGTGAGCCGCAAGGTCCCATCTTTTTTCTTGGCTATTGATAAGCAACCCGCAGGCTTTTTTTTCCCGACGACATCAACCCCTGTGGTCACGAATGTGCCATCGATCGTGATGGTCTTGATGTCATGGAGCGCATTGCTCGCAGCACCATCCGAGGTATCCCCGGAAAGCGTGGCATCTGGATTGCTCGCCCCGGAATCCTGTTCCTCGGTCGTGGTGGACGCGGGGGATGGATCGGTCATCGCTTTCACATAGTCATCAGACAGGCGCTTGATCCAAGTATAGATCGTATCCGCCGGTACCTCGACGCCGTGCAAGGTCGCCAGTTCCCGTGCAATGTCGTTCGCCGACGCGTTGTCGTGGTAATAACGAGCCAAAGCGTAGGTGATCACGGCAAGCGAATACTCGTATTTTAACGGATATTCTCGGGATACTGGCGTGAAGGTGCAGCCGCAGTTATTACACTCGATCGTGGCCATTGTCACGTCGGCGATCCGCTGTTCTATGGGTGATCCAAGGTCTGCGACTTCACGGGTGTAGCTGGAGCGGATTCTCGTGTCCGTGGACTCACATGACAAGCAATGACCATCAAAATACACCGATACCGGCACGTTGACGTGCTTTATTGCCGGGGTGGCAATGAAGTCCATGATTAAAGTTACCCGTTCTCCGTTTATATCCGTTTCGGATCCCGTTATATCCCGGCAAACCGTTCGTGAGATCGATAGGGGTCATACAAAAAAAGGGACATTTAGTCTTATCAATTCAATATTCCATAATTATCTTATCTACTCGCTACACGAGAACCGGCTAAGAACAATAAAGAAAATAGATAGGATCTTGGGTAGATGGATACATCAAAGAGAATAATAATGAATCATTTATTACGCAAGACCTCGAGAGGATCAAGACCAACTTCCGAACCGTTTTCATCGCCTGTCTCGTTAGCATCGTCGAGGATATCGTCCTCGTCATGATGTCGTCGCGGTGCTCTTGCATCATGGATGGGCAAGTGCTCGCGTGGCTCTTACGATTGACGTACACGCGGAACCCGCTAGCAATCAAGTATAAGGCGAGCTCGACCATCAATTCAACTGCATCTGTCATGCGGCATCACCCTTAAGACAAATCCATGCCCAGGGGCAAACCTTTCGCCGATGATAATCAGCATAGATTAAAATGCTCGAGGGTTTGGACGGGGGCGTGGCAAAACAAGGACATTTTCCAGTCGGATCCTTGCACGGGAGAATTTGGTAGGATATGCCTTGACGAAGAGAATGCGCATATTTATCATGTACCACGATGCCAGACACCCCGCATTTTATTAACATGTTGTGAAGATTCGTCTATCACAACCTTTTTTTGTCCGCCATGCGAGGTATCCCATGGTGCCATTAATGCTGAGAGAGCAATATATGACACCTCGCTGGCCGGGACTGCCATCCCGGCTGGCGTCCATCCTTTTTCAACCGGCTTCAATAACGGATGATATCCGTTTCTTCTTATACACGAATTGGTGTTTGGATATTTTGTATAGTTCGTGAATTTCACCCATAGTTTTTTTATCTTCCATATTGCATGTTATGATACAATGCCTCGCGCGTGTGTGGATAACCACGAATTTTGTTCCGCAAAGGCCAACAAGTCATGGTTCTTCTTGCTTTTTTTCCGCGCATGCGCATTTAAACTTTTTTATTAATTTGTCGGTAAATATTCGGGTACAAGTATATCGAGAAAGTTATGTCCGCAATGTTCAGAAATTCACCACCCCGTGAAGAAAGCTCGCGCTGTAAAAAATTCTTATGCGAGATCTTTGTTTCGGTTTGATGTATTCTTTCTCATTTCATTTTTTTCCTTGATTTGATCCAGCTGATTCGATATTCTACCAAATATCTCTTCCAGAATTTCATGCTTGACCGAGTTTAGATATTTCAACACGACATCTTCACCTTGTAACTTAATTGCCATAGTCTCACTATGCCATGGTCCCACCTTAGCCAAAGTCTTCTGAATGAGTGTCCCAATTTCATCAAAATCAAGATTCTTGAACTTTTTGACTTCTTGAGTTCCCATTATCTTGATACACAGTTTTTTGACCAGGCCTCGTCGATAGAATATGTATTTGTGATTAAACAAGGCATTTTCTTTTCTCCCTGTCCTTTTCTTTTCTCGATAAACTACAAATCGGTTTTTCGTCCTCCATTCTTTTTTACAAGAGGGAGAACAAGTATTTGATCTTGGATCCTGCCCTAATACGACCGGATCATACTTTGTACCGCAATTCGCGCACGTTTTTTTCTCTGACACGCTATAATTATCACAATACCTGGAATTTAAACTATGGTGCGAGCTGGATAATAAATAATTCTCAGATTATTGTTACTATGCCCCGACGAAAAGAGAACATATACGAATGATTCCGACATAATCCTTCTAGTATCCCGTATTCCGATCGATCATTTAATTATCTAAATCTCTTTCATATCTTACGCTTTAGATGCGCAAATACCAAGGACTTGTATATTTTCACGCCTATCTTGTCATCAAATCGTCTACATGATGAAATAGTAAAATCCGAAGAAGAATTAAGATTTTAAAAAAAGGATACTAAATACACCAATTATACACGCGCCATTGTATGTGAGTTGTTGTTAGTAAGAATATCAATTCGGAAAAATGAATATCAATTCGGATTCAATTCGGATTCAATTCCGAATATCAATTCCTCGGAAGATGGTCATGGCAAAGAAACGACTTGCGAAACCACTTGCTAATGAAGGTATCAAGAGAATCGATTTTATCGATTTTATCGGAATTGAGCGAGGAACAGTTTAAGGAATTCATCTCTGAAATTATTGGGATATATACAAATGATGAACGGTACCAGAGTTTGAAGGAGCCTGGTGCACGTAGATTATTTTTGAAAGAGAAAATGAAAAATCGGTATTATCTTCGCGAAATAATCTTGGATAGAGCCGTAGTTGCCAATGATACAATTACATACACGGCAAATGATGATACAAATACTGGCCTGCCAGCCGAAGAAAAAATACAGACCCATAGTTGTAGGGGTAGAAGTGTTTGCAGGATCCTTCCAGGGTTCGTGGTTTCTTTTGATATCGAATTAACAGTGCTTAAATTTGAAACAAGAAGCATTCTTTTCAATAATCATGTATCCATGTCGTTATACACTGATTAAAGTATTAGACCCTTTACTATGGATTAATTAACTTTTCACATTCACCCTTCCAATTCAATAACATTTGAAGGGAAATCTTTTGAACCTTTTGAACCAATTCATTCGTATTGGCCTCCCGGAGGTCTTTTATCGTCGCAATGCCTTCTGCTTCAAGTTGTTTTAGACGGGCAGGTCCAAGGCCAGCAATTTTTATATCTTGTAGTTTACTGTTTTCATCGATTTTAAAGAGTGGCTTAGTTGTCGGAGGCTTCGAAATCTTTCCTTTACTAGCCGCGCGTCTCTTCCCAGAACCGGAACTTAAGCCCTTTGAGGAGGGTTTCACCTTTTCTTCCTCCTCAAAAATTAATTCTGGAGGCTTGAATTGAATCCATTCAATGGCGTGTTGCATCAAGATTTCTTTAACTGCGTCGGTTGGTTTATAGGGAGACATAAAAAAATAGAAATTTCCTTCCCTGGTATACGAGGAGTTGGTTTTTACGGCAGTAATCCATTGTGTAAATTTTTCCACATCTCCTTTAAGTGACCGAACCTGCGTTGTCTTAATTTCTCCAAATACATATTTTGTGGTAATTGTGCGTTCGTGCGCTTCTGCATATACATCAAAATTATATCCCAATACCTTAGTCGGTTCTTCAAAGATGTTTGTAAAACCCTTATTGGATAAGAGCTGTTGGACATACTTCCGCCCTTCCTTTTCATACACTTGGCGTGTTTCTGCAGGAGTTAATTTAAGAAAATCCAACTTCTTGAACACGCGGTATATGTATTTGCCAAACTCGCGGGGATTATTTCGAGTTGCCCAATAAATAAGGTCAGATTTTGTTTCTCTTTGGAATATATTACATTCCTCATCCGTTAACCCAGCAACTCTGGCACATAGCTCCAAGGCTTTTTTGTGCTCACTTTCTGTGAAATTACATAGAATTATCTCCCTTCCTTTCATCCTTGACACGAATCCGGGACTATATTGTTCTAGGAAAGCATATTTCTCGTTAGGCGCATTTGTTTCCTTCAAAAGAAACGAGAGAATTAGGTATAATCGCGCTTCTCCCTCGAACCCCATATATTTGTCATATGTGGCAGAGACGAATAGCTCGAGGAATGCTTCAAATACAGGAGTACCCCATTTTTCGATTTGCTGCACTTCATCGATAGCGATAACAGTCAGGATTTTCTTTTCCATTAGGAGATCCACGAGACCATTGAAGAATGCTTGAATTTTCGCGATGGACCGAAATGATTCTCCATAAAAATAATCCTCGGCGGCATCTTGTCCAAAATTTTTCACGTTATGAGAAATCGACGTATCATGGAAAAAATTCCTTAATTCTCGTTCGTCATATTTTTGGAGCAATTGAACCAAATCCGGCCGTGATTGGATGGCTGTGTGAATCTTATTGAAAATTTCCAGCCATAAACCTTGCTCTGTCTTTTCTGCTATGTGTCTGAGGTCTAAATCAAGAAATAAGTTTGGGATTTCCCCTTGTGATTCTAATACTTGACGGAAAACTTGAATATGGGTTGATTTTCCGGTTCCATTATCCCCGAATAAGACTCGTAGTTGAGGTTTGTTACTTCGAAGTAAGTTTTGCAAGTCACTCTTCAAGACATTAACAACTGTAATTCCCATGTCTTCATCTGCAAAAACACCATTCACTTTGCCAGAGTTTTCCCGCGCTTGAACTTCGTATTCTGCGAGATTTCCACAAATTTTCCGCTCTAGAAAAAACCAGAGCTGTGGTCCCGCTCCAATCTGGCTGATCTTCTCAATTCTCTCGAGTTTGCCGATTTTTGTTGTGGTCGTGGGAGATCCTCCGAAGATAATAGATGTTCGTATAGAGATATTCGCGTTCCCTACATAAATCTCTCCAATAACTTGAATTTATCAGCTTATATTAATTCTGACGATTGCATCGATTTCAAAAGTTATTTTCCCGACGAGCGCCAATACATCAAGAATTCCCCCCGTAGATGGAGTTCAACGATATTCCCAAATTCAAATGATAACCATGTTCATATTAGTTAATCTGATTTGGTATTAATAGCATAAGGAATCCCATTTGTATTTTCATCAATTTTTGTTTGTTAAATATTAAAGACTTATTTAGGTATCTATAAATATTAATGATTGATACAGCCATCCGTATTTACTTCACAATCCAATTACTGGGATCGCACCTATAAGTCAAAGTGTGTTTTAATGGTCGAAAAAGTTAATATTGCGTCAGATAATGCAATTGAACGCCAAGTATCATTAATTAAACAGATATTTCCACAAATAATTATCGAGGGGAAAGTGGATTTTACCAAGCTCAAGGAACTCTTGGGAGATATCGAAGAAAAAGAAGATCTAGAAACATATCGATTCATCTGGAATGGACGAGCAAATGCGTTTCGCAACCTTCAAGCTTCAGCACTGGGAACGCTCATTCCCGATAAGGAGGAATCGATCGAATTCGATGCAAGCCAGAACTTGTTTCTCGAAGGTGATAATCTAGAAATTTTAAAACTAATTCAAGGTCATTATTTTGAGAAGATAAAACTAATTTTTATCGATCCACCGTACAACACGGGTAAAAACTTCATCTATCCAGATAATTTCCGAAACAGTATTTCAAATTATTTGAAGCAAACTGGTCAATCCGAGGATGGTGGGCAAATCTCCACGAACGTGGAAACAAGCGGCCGATATCATTCGGATTGGATATCAATGATGTATCCCCGACTATTTCTCTCTCGAAATCTACTTCGCAATGATGGAATCATTTTTATCACCATAGACGATAACGAAATCCATAATCTAAAGCGGATGATGGATGATATCTACGGGGAAGACAATTTTATTGGCACCATTATATGGAATTCCACGAAATCAGTGACCAATACGGCATTGATCTCGGTATCACACACGTATATCGTCATTTATGCAAAAAATATCGAATATTTCAGAGAACATCGAGAACATTTTCGTCTTCCTGACACTAAGGATGGTTTTTCTAATCCTGATAATGATCCGCGAGGGGATTGGAAAGCAGATCCATTTCAAGTTGGTGGAGAACGACCAAATCAAATGTATGAAATCATAAATCCAAACACACACAAGCATTACAAGCCATCGGAAGGGAATAGTTGGAAAAATGATTATGAAACCTTCCAAAAACTTCTCGCAGATAACAGGATCGTTTTTGGTAAGGATGGAAAATCCCAACCGCAGAGAAAAAGATTCTGGAGCGAAGCAGAAGAGAGAGGAAAGGTTACCAAGACGTGGTGGGATGAAAAACATGAGACGACAACAAATGCAACAATGGCGTTGAAGGCGCTTATGGGCGCAAAGGTGTTCGATAATCCAAAACCAGTCTCTCTCTTGCAGCGAATCATCGAGTTAGGAACAATCAGTGGTGATGAAATCGTTATGGATTTCTTCGCAGGATCTGGAACCACAGCAGAGGCAGTACTTGAGATGAATAAAAATGATGGAAAAGATATGAAATTCATATTAGTGCAATTACCAGAACCAACTGAACCCAAATCCATAGCTTATAAAAACGGATATAAAAATATTGCCGATATCGCAAAAGAAAGAATAAGACGTGTGATCGCAAGAATTCAAAGAGAAAATGCTGAAAAGCTTGTTCTTCAGAAAAATATCATTGGTTTTAAAGTATTTAAATTGAATAAATCTAATTTCAGGTCAGTCCAACTTGAAGAATTTAAACGGACTGGGGATGAGCAAGCTAAACAGCAGTACATTAACGCGCTAGAAACGTGGGTTAATAATCCTATTTATGAAAATTCGAATGTCCTTGATGTTGTATATGAGATAATCTTGAAAGAACGGTTTAACATTAACTCTGAAATCGAAGATGTGGATCTAGGCACGAATAGATTTTATAAAATAATCGATCGCGACGTTATGGGAGAATTGACAGGCGATGAAATGTATGTCTCGCTTGATAGCGCTATCACTAGTGAAACTGTGCAAGAATTACTAAGTCCAGATTATCAGAATAAAAAAGTAATTATAGAGGATCGGAGCTTATCCGATGGCGACAAGCTCACGTTAACCAATACCATAAACTTGAAAGTGTTATAATTGCTGAAACTCCAATTCGAATCGAAACTTGATTTCCAGTTAGATGCAATCAATTCGATCATAAATATATATAAAGGTCAACAAAAAAGAACATCAGATTTCAATTTTCAAGTCATTCCCAATAATTTCATTCTCGAAAGGGATCAGATATTAAAAAATGTGAAAGGTATCCAAGAATCGAACAAGTTACATGTTTCTGAAAGTTTGGAATTTCCGACCTCAGAAGACTTGGAGGACGTGCTTAATTTAACAGTGGAAATGGAAACGGGTACGGGAAAAACTTATGTCTATACCCGTGCCATTATGGAATTATTTCAGAATTACGGCTTTACGAAATATATAATCGTCGTTCCTTCGGTCGCGATCAGGGAAGGAGTATTGAAGAGCCTCGATATTACCAAAGATCATTTTCAGATGTTATATGAAAAAACACCCTATAATTATTTTATCTATAGTTCAGACAAAATGGAACTAGTCCGCAATTTCGCAGTGAATAATACTATCCAAATAATGATACTCACGCGAGATGCTTTTAATAAAAAAGATATCAACAAAATTTATGAAAATAACGACAAATTGGGAAGTAAACCTATCGATTTGATTAAAAGAACCAATCCCATCGTCATCTTGGATGAACCGCAAAAAATGGCAGGAAAATCATCGATAGTGGGGCTATCAGAGTTAAATCCCGGTTGCATCTTTCGTTTTTCGGCAACTCACAAGGAAATCTATAACCTAATATATCGACTTTCCCCCTACGACGCATATAATTTAGGACTCGTAAAAAAAATAGAAGTTGCATCCGTTACCATACATCATAGGTGGTAAGGTTGGCTTATTTAATCGCAAAGAAATTCAAGCAATCATTCGATTCATTCTCTGGATAGGCGAAAAAGGTTTTTGGAAGATCGATAGTGCAGATAAAATCACGCAAGAGGTTTTTGGTTATACTGAAGACGATCTACCGAAAGAAACGGGAGACCTGCTTCTCGAAAATGGCTTGAAATTATGGTTTAAGGCGTGTGAAGAATGCCAGATTGAACATGCATATTCACAAGAAAATCTTCGTGACCAATTACTGAGCTGGCGAGAAGGTTGGTTGATTCGGATTCATAAATCGGAATCTCGGCTAGGTAGCTCCAAAAAATCCATCGAGAAGGTGGTTGATGGTTTTGATAATTCAGATACAGAGTTGGACATTAATAATCTTGAATTTAAAGGAGATAATGTAAAAATTATCAAGATAAGTGTTATGGGGTATCAGAAAAAGTATGATGCATATATCCAAGGCATCACGGTTCTTGAGATTTTCAATGATCTTCTATTCATTCTCGGGATCAAGAAACTGGATTACAATAACAAACTCCACGCGACTTTGATGTCTAATTGTGCAAGACTTAGCAGAATCTTGAACGATTTCGAGTTCACGAACAAATTAGGTGGGCGGATAAAGGCATTCGATTCAATGTTTTATCAATTAAACTTCTATTTATCCGATTATCGGTATATTTTTGAGGAGACTCTTGAAGAGGAATCAAAATATGAAGGTGGCGTAAATATCTTCACAGTGCATCAATCCAAGGGATTGGAATGGCCAGTCGTGTTCTTACCCGGTATCGTGCCCGGCCGATTTCCCGTCCAAAATTTAAATAAATATCCTGCTAATTTCTTGTCTATCAAAACGATTAACCCGCCAATATATCCGATAGAACGTTATATCACGACAATTGAAGATGAAGCCCGGCTATTGTATGTGGGGATGACTCGTGCTAAGAATATCCTATTCATAAGTGAATACCATATATTAGGCGTGAAGAGGAAAAATACCGCGAAAAGCGATTTGCTTCGAATGATCGATTTTCAAGATTTCTCGATCGATGAAAAAGAGAGACCATTGCACCATTATCAGGATTTTCCTCCAAAAAAGGAGTTCGAGAACAAGGAAACATTCTTTTTAGAAGAGTTTGGTATCACGGCCCTAGCAGATTATCTTAAATGCCCTTTCTTTTATCGTTTCAGACATGTATGGGAATATGCTGCTGTTTTGAACCGGTTCCTCGGATTTGGGACGGCGATTCATTACATCTTACGGCGATTGATCGAAAAGACTGTTACGGAGGCCGAGGGGCTTACCGAGGATAATATTGAGAAAGTATTAACAGAGATCATGAGTACGGAATTTGAATTGCCATATCTCTCAAAGAAGATAACAGATGGCCTTGCAAAATCCATTTATAATACTATTTTGGAACATGTGAAAACACACCTTTCTGAATTTAACCAATGCCTCTTTGTCGAGAACCATATCGAGTTTTTGAATGAAAATGCGATTTTAAATGGTATTATCGACGTAATCTTTAAAGATACTGAAACTTCCCCTGGTTCACCAGACCAGATTAATATTAGAGATTATAAAACCCAAAAGATGGGATTGGATGACATTCACGCATTTCAAATCTTGCTGTATTCAGCTGCGATGAATGCACTTGATTATCAAGTCACAGGAGGAAGCATCGCCTTCATCAAGGAAAACGAAGTTGTACCAATTGAAATAAATATAAAGGCCATACAAGAGACCAAGGATAAAGCACGTCTCATTGTTGAAGATATCAACAACAAACGATATAAAAGAAATGATGAGGAGACTCTATGCAAAAAGGAAGATTGTGATTACTTCATAATTTGCAATCAATCCATTTGCTAGACGAGATAGTGGTGACTATCTCGTCACCACTGACGAGGGGTCAGTGGAGACAATGTCTAGCCATTGTCTCGGCTAGACGAGATAGTGGTGAGAGTGAGGATAAGACGAGGCGCCACAGTTTAAATTACCATGAAAGTATAATCCAGTTGGTAATTTTCGGAATAATCGTCGTTATAGGATTATATGTCGCCAGTGCCATGCCGTTAGACTCTTTACTCTCCAGACTAGGAACCATTTTCGCTACTGCCGGATTTGTAGGCATAGGAGCATTATTGGTAAACTTCTACCCTCGGGGAGAGGATACAGAGGAAATCGAGAAGTTCAAGGAGCGTGAACCAAGGATCTTCAGGTTAATAATTAAGTTCGGGGTCACATTTGGTGGAGCCCTAATTGTTATTGGAATTATAGTGCCAAGTCCAATCAACGTCCTATGTCTCGTTGCGGGAATCATGATAATAGCAGGAAGCGTCGTCGTGATTGCAGTCCGGTTTAAGATAATTAGACTTGGACACCTCGATGGGTTAGTGGACAAGGATAATGCTTAGTAAATAGTAAAAAGGAAAGTAAAAACACCATTAAGATGTCGTCTAAATGAGATGAGGACGCTGTGAGCGTAGATAATTCGAGCATTGACGATTTGAAAAAAAGGATTAGGAATTTGGAAGCGCGTATAGAGGAAATCAAGAAAAATAACAAAAACGCGGGTTGGCTTTTTCTTGGTTTCGGGTTTATCATGTTTCTTCTTGGTCTTTCTTAGATTCGAAATCCCGATGTGATTATAGGTTTCACATTAATTATTCTTAGCGGAATGTTTTGGTCCATGTCAGGATTTTTCTTTCCAAGAAAGGATGTGAAATTATCTTAAATTACGCATGCAATTCGTATACACGGAACGATTTGACGATGCTCGCGTAGCCATTTTTCACCGATGACATGATGGCGCTTTTGTCCTCCCAAAACAAAAATCCGATTACGCAATTTGTCATCCAAGCTGAATTCAGGCTAATGACCATGAAAAAAATTACCCAACCTGCAATATTACTTATGATTCCCAGCGTGGCAAACTT
>Ga0209039_10001391_pt1 | contig 22607 bp, 18 predicted proteins | sample BogFormECP12_OM1_FD_188238 | JGI IMG/M metagenome (GOLD analysis project Ga0209039, IMG submission 188238) | Bog forest soil microbial communities from Calvert Island, British Columbia, Canada - ECP12_OM1 (SPAdes) (version 2) | ecosystem: Environmental > Aquatic > Freshwater > Wetlands > Bog ... | reverse complement strand
CAAGCTCCTGCAAGACAATGCCTGTTGCGGTCTCTCCCGAAGGTTGTTTCTGTTCCAGGGCCTGCAGGATGGCCAGTAGATGACCCTGTGTCGCCTTGGGAGGCAGGATCGTGTGAACTTTGTCGGAGAACGTGACAAGGCCTACGGCATCCTGTTGCTTCAGCATGAGATAAGCGAGCGACGCTGCCAGTGTTGAGCCGTAGTCGAACTTGCTCAACCCGTTTGACGCGTAACCCATGGACGCGCTTGCGTCGAGTACGATGTGAGCCCGCACGTTAGTCGTCTCCCGATACTCCTTGATGAAGTAGCGGTCAAACTTGCCATAGGCCTTCCAATCGATGTGGCGCACGTCCTCGCCCTGCGAGTACTCCCTGTGCCCTTCGAACTCAGAGGTGAAGCCTTTGGCCCGGGAAGGATGGATTCCCACCATCAGCCCGTCCACCACGAACCTTGCGCGGAGAAAGAGATGCTTCAGGCTGGCGAGTACCCTTGGGTCGAAATGATTCAAGGTTTGATCCCTTCGAGGAGACGCTCGATGACGCCCAGTGAGGTGACACCTTCTGCCTGCGCCCTGAAGTTAGTGATGATCCTGTGCCTCAGGATCGAGGGCGCTACAGCTTTGACGTCTTCCACAGAGGCCACATATCCGTCGTTCATGATCGCCCGGGCCTTGGCCGCCAGGATCAGATACTGGGATGCCCTCGGACCTGCTCCCCATTCAACCCACTCTTTAACAAAAGGAAGGCCATCTTCTTCCTTTGGACGGGAGGCTCTCGCCAGCATAACCGCGTATCGAATCACGTGCGTTGAAACAGGCACCCGCCGAACCAGTTCCTGCATCTCAACGATTTTTCCCCCGTTGATCACTTTCTCCAGCGCCGGATGGTATGAAGAGGTGGTCGTGGCGACAATCTCCATCTCCTGATCCAGGGGAGGGTAATCGATACTGATGTTAAACATGAAACGGTCGAGCTGCGCTTCGGGAAGCGGATAGGTGCCTTCCTGCTCTATCGGATTCTGCGTAGCCAGCACAAAGAAGGGCAACTCAAGAGGGTACGTGAAGCCGCCTGCCGTGACCTTATACTCCTGCATTGCCTGGAGCAGAGCAGCCTGTGTCTTGGGAGGCGTTCTATTTATCTCGTCTGCGAGAAGGATGTTGGTAAAGAGCGGTCCCTTCAAAAACCGGAACGAGCGCCTCTTGCTCACGGCCTCTTCTTCAAGTATGTCCGTGCCCGTGATGTCAGAGGGCATGAGGTCGGGGGTGAACTGGACGCGGTTAAACTGCAATTCCATGATTCCGGCCAGGGTCGAAATCAGAAGTGTCTTGGCGAGGCCGGGCACGCCCACCAGAAGCGAATGACCCCGGCAAAAGAGGGCTATCAATATCTCTTCGATTACCTTCTCCTGACCCACGATCACTTTCCTGATTTCTGATACGATCCGCGCCTTAATTGCGCGCATCTCCTCAACCTGCGCCAGGTCTGTATCTGACGGTTGAGCCTCTTTCGCTGTTTCCATGGATACCTCATTTGCTGAGTTTATTGAAGATCTCTCTCTCCTTGAGGGCAGACTCGCTTCTGCCAAGCATCTCATAAGCCGCTGCCAGGTCTTTATGAATATCGGGATTAAAGGGATTTATCTGGATCGCATCCTCGAGCGCCTCTTCTGCTTTTTTTGCCTCTTTGCGTTTGAGGTATATTTTGCCGAGGCTTGCGTACGTGATGGGATGGTCCGGGGCAAGTTTCTTAGCGCGGCTCAGGTGTTCCAAGGCGTCATCGAGCTTGTCCAGCTTAATGAGAGCTTCAGAAAGCCTGTTGAGTACGGGCACCGAGTCGTGAGCATCCCCCAGGGCGCGGCGGTATTCCAGGACAGCCGCTTCCAGTCTGCCTTTCTCCTGCAGCAAATCACCCAGATGCGCGCGATTCCTCGCTATCATCGATTTTATTTCGCGCATCTCCATGCGGTCATCGTCAGCGAGCCCCTCCTTGAGCTTGTAGCGATGCACACTCACCCCTTCCGCTTCCTTGTATCCCTTGGACGTTAGAAACTCCCTCCATTTTTCTTCGAACTCATTGAAGTCCCATCCCATGACAGCTTTGATCGCACTGCCCGCGCTTTTGTCGCCGGACGCTGCCATCTGCTTCATGACCTCCTCTAGTCCTGCATGGCCTCTCTTCTCAATGATGAAGTCTATGGCTGACTCAGCCTCGGCGTAAGCGAGCTGTACGTCCTCCGGGGTTTGAAGCTTTACCAGCCCGGGATCCATCCGCTCGAAGCTGATGAGCCGGCCATCCGCTAATGCCCGCGCAAGGAGCGTCTGATGCACAGGCGAGAGTTGTGGCGGTTCACCCCTCCAGAGCGTTTCTTCATGCTCTGCCAGGCCCTCGTGGAACCAGATGGGCGCCTTGTTGGCGGTCAGCTTTGTGATCATGTAGTGCATGTATTCGTGGCTTATGGCATCGAGCCAACGGTAGCCGTGCACCAGGGCTCTTGGGGATAAGAACATCAGCTTGTTGAACTTGCAGAGCCCGACTGCCCCGGTCACCTCGATGTCCCGAGCTGAGAGGGTGGAGGTATAATAAAAGGCCTTCGTATCAGCGAAGAGCTCAACTCTTACCTTTTCCCCGGGCCTGAAGCCATATCGCTCTCCTATGAGCTGGTATGTCTTCTCTAAGGTGTCTGTCAGGTAACCGATGAGTATGCCGTCCTGCTGCTCATCAAAGCTGATCACAAAGTGCGCTGTCTCATAACGCTTATATGATTTCAGCACCCCCAGCGTGGACTCGACGAGAAGTGCAAAACCTTTTCTTCCCTCCTCCTCTCCTCCCAGTTCCACTGCAGACTTTGCGAGCTTGAGCGCCTCGTCGTAATCACCCCGGAGGAAGGCGATCTCCGAGGCGATTTGCAACAGCTCCACGTTTTTCGGTTCTTTTATGAGTAATGGTTTGACCTCGGCCCAGGCCGCTTCCGCATCCCAGCGCTCCAGCTTGTCGATTACTGTCTTGAAGGGCGATTGCGCAGCCTGCTGCTCAGCCGTCTGGGCTGAAACCGCACCTCCAAAAAGTGGCAATGTCATCAGTACCGTAACGATTAGAACACTGATTCGAACTTGCTGATATAACGAGGCGGCAGCGAGGAGCCCCACCCGCTCGCGGGTACCCGGGCGTACCTTGCGGTACGTCGACGAGAGCGACGCAGACACCCACTCCGTGGGTACCCGGAAGTTATAGCGGCAAAGGCGAAGCAGTGTTCTCATTCGGCAAGGTCTCTCAGGTAACGTTGTGTATCCCGCTTGTACTGCTCCGGAACCTCTTCTTTGAGCGAATCCATGATTTTTTCCCGGAACATTTTCGGCACCTGGTAAGCATTTTTCGACGGCGGATCAAACTCTTCTTTGTCGATGCCCGTATAGCCTTTCTCCCTGGGGAAGTAGAGCTCAGGTTGAGGAAGTGTGGGCATGGGGGCCCATGGACCGTAGTACCATCCGGACCTCGGATCATAAACCAGCTGGTAGCCCCAGCGTGCAGCCTGCATGCGCATGCCCATCTGCTGCGCCATCTGCTGCATCGCCTCCTGCGATTTGGACAACTTCCGGATAGCCTCCTCCTCGGGCGGTATGGCGCCGGGCGCATCTTCGCGCTTAAGCCTTCCTGCAGCATCATGCATCGAGTCTGTGGCTCCTTCTATATCCTTGAGGACCTCCGTGTCCATACCTGGAAAGAGTTGGGCCATCATCTCAAGCTTTTCAAGAAAATTCTTCGTCCGCTGCTTCAGATATTCCTGGCGGTCGGAGAGGTCCGGGAATCTTTCGCGATCGAGATCCCGCATGACCTCGTCGCGACCAGGTGAGGTCTCTTTCTCCAGAGCTTCGTTGATGGCCTGATTGGTCTTCTCTGTTTCTTCGAGGATCTCTTTTTGCTCAGCCACAATCTTATCGAGTTCTCCCGACTGGCGGGACATCTCTGCTTGCAGCCTGTCAAACGGAGAGGTCCCCGCCCTCGTTCCGGCCCTTCCCAGACCTGCCATCATTTCAGAGAGCTGCTGCATCAACCTCTGCGCCGCCTCCAGCGCTGCTGCGACGTCTCCTGCCATCAGCTTCTGATACATCTCATCTAAATCCTTGAAGAGGTCCTGGAATTCCAGCCCGGATAGCTCCTGACTGTTGATAAATTCATCCGGCAGGGTCGTGGCCATCTTACTCAGAGCATCCATGACTGAACGAAGGAGCTCTTCCAGTTCCTTTAACTCCTTCATGACCCGCTCCATCGCTTCCTTGTTAAGGGGTCCTTTGAATTCCTTGAGCGCATCGATAAGGTGTCTCTGCCTGTTCTTTAATTCCCGGGCCATGGCCTCAACCTCGCTCATCCTCGACCTTTTTGCTACGTCCTCCGCCAGAAGAGCGAGCCTCTCCATCTCTTGCGTCACCTTCTCCTTCTGTTCCTGAGCTATTCTCTCCTTCAGGGAAGAGAGGTTCCGCCGAAGCGCCTCCAGGTCGAAGCGCTCCACCCTGTTGCCGACCTCGGCCAGCGCCTTATCTACGTGCCTCAGTATATCCTCCATCTGTTTTGTAAGAGCTTTTGTCTCGTGGGAACCCTCCAGCTGGTTGGCAAGAAGATCTAATAACGCGTCGGCCAGGTCTTGAGCCGCCTCGCCCTCTTTCAACGCTTGTGCCCTCTCGTCCCTGACCGAGAGCGTGAAGCTTTGGGAGTAACCCTTCTTCGGTCCGGACACAGCGTCATTGTCCTCAACTTCGATACGATAGGTCATGCTATCACCGGGTAAGAGGCCGAGGGTGGAGAGATCCCATTTGAACGTCTCGGGACCGACAGACCGGCCTTCGTTGCCGCCTCTCAGGCTAATGGTGCGTTCCTGACCCTTGAGCTGAAACGTAAGCCTTACCGATGTCACTTCAAAGTCATCCCTGGCGCTGTAGACAAGTGGGATTACTTCATCACCCGTGACCTCAAGGTCCTTTGCCGGGCTCATGATACTGGCCTCCGGATACGTGTCTGGTACCACCCGGATCTGGTAAGAAACCGGATTAAGGTTTTGAAAGCCGAATTGATCTTTCAGTCTGATCGTGTATGCAGCAGGTTCCAATACGAGCAGGCTTCCTGTCAGGCGTTCGCCGTCTGCCTCAAGAAGGTGTCGGCTCCCTTCATTCAGTACGAGCTCTCCTTCCTTAACGCCTTTGGTCGTCAGTGCGACAAGCGTCACCAGAGTGCCCTTGAGAGCCTCTATATGGCCGCCGTCTCTCGTTTCGTTCTGGAGATGGGTATAGCTGGGCGGAATGAGGGTAAGTTTCAGGTTACGTAAGTCCGGGGCATCGACCACGCGAACAGCGCCGACGGGAGAGAAAGCTTTACCGTTGTACGCCTGATACTGAAAAGAGGTCTGGATGGCTGCTACATGATGACTGAATCGCCCGTTCCCTTCGGACTCCATGGCGAACCGGAGGGGCTCACTGCCTTCAGGCCGGATTATCAACGTCAGTGTTGCAGGCACGTGGCCGGTAGCGATGGCTCTGATGTTCAGGGATGTCCCGCGCACGACGACCGAACTCTTCGGCTCCAGCGAGATCGATGTTTGCCTTGACGGTAAATCTGAGAGTGGATGGACGATCAGGGCCAATGACCGGCCAAGGAACTGGGGATCCGCGACGAGAACAAGGCAAAGGATCATGGCGAGGGGCAGGAGAAGCCGCAGATGGCGGAGGCCTCTTTTCAGGTCCACCACTTCCGCCAGCTTGATGGTATCAATTTTCCCCACGGTTCTTTTAAGCTGGGCTATAACGAGTGCCTTCGAGATCTGGCCGATGACATTGCCTGTTTTCATCTCATCAACAAGGAGAATGGAGTTGGTCACATCGTCTTTAAGGGTCGGGAATTTTTGCTCCAGCCCTCGCGCGATTCGGACGATAGAAGGTTTCGGAAAAACGTGTCGTGCGCCAAGCCAGATGAGACAAACGAGAAAGAGGGTAGAGCCCAGGGAATAGATGAAGGGAAGGTAGGGAAATACGTCTTTGAGCCTGAAGACAAAGAGGCTTCCCAGCAGTATCAGGACAATTCCCGAGGTAAGCAAGATAAGAAATTCAATGAGACCAAGGAACTGATGACGGAGAGCCAGACTCTTGAGAAACTGAGAAAGGCGGCTATAATCACGATCCACGTTCACCGTTGCCACCGCCACACTCTTGTGGGAACTACAACTATATCACACGCTGTCATGCACATCAACACGTACAGGCAGGCTGCCTGACTGCCTGCCAGAACCGACCATTATCGAAACGGCGAATCTGTTTGTCACCGTTCGAAAAAATAGCGGCGCTCAAATCAAAATCACAGGGCGAAACAGATTTAAAGACCACGCTACCATGTCCCGGGCGGGCTGATATAGAACCATGCCGGTCTTTGGTTCTCGTCCGGTTGTTTCTCGCAGGCGTCGCCGGGTCTCGCGGGACTGCACCCTACACCCTTCGTGCGGTCATAGCCGGCGCAGCCGCTTATTGCGACAAGGCCTCCGATCAGCATTAGCATAAGGAGCTTCCCTTGATACTTTCGTCTCATCTTCCTATCCTCCCCGTCACTCATCATTCCCGTTTGTCCTGAGGCCGCTCTCATATATTGTAAACGTAAGGCTTTCGAATATAGTATTGCAAGGGAGGGAGGCAAACCAGAAACCGTCAGGATTTATGAAACAAAGATATTGGGAGATCCGGGAGAAATAAAGGAGTGATGTTACTCAGCTTCTATGGTTCCTGCAATTCTTGGAATGAAACATCTGCGTAGGGCTCCTTCTGATAAAGGTTGTGCCGCACGCGCAGACCATTTCCCCGTAAGTGCGCCCCTTCACCCGATCAACGTGGATGGCGAGGAGTTTCAGACAGTCCCTGCAGTAACCCAGTTCATTCTCCTCATCCACATCATTGCCGCACCTGGAACAGACGAGAAAGCCCCACCGCTTGGGGTGATCCACATAGATCCTGTTGCCGCACACCCAACACTTGTACACCTTGATGTCGTAATGACTGTCATCGACCATATGCCCGAAACCGCACTTGTTGCATATCATGTGGTTCCTCCTTTCCGGATGTCCTTGAGCATCGGACGCATATAGATCATCAAACAGTATCCAGCTATTCCGCCGCATTCCGCGATCATCAATTAATTGTACTCTTGTTTCTTTAAAGCAGCAAGAAGTTAAAGTCAACCCTGACAGAAAAATATTATTGCTCGCATTGCCACAAAAAGTCCGTAGGTTTCAATTTGGATTCTTAAGTAAAGAGGGAAGGAGAAGAACGTGTGTCAGAGCGCGGCCCCATCAGCCTCCTCTGCTCTATAGACCTCGACCCAACTTCTTTGGGACTATCGTGCTTATTTCTGATGCATGCTCATGAATGATTTCGATATAGTTCAGAGTCGTCTGCAAATTCTCGCGTAATCTCTTGGCGAAGCCTCCGAGCGGAACTATCTTGTTTATGATCTCATCCCTGAAATGCTGCAAAATGACCCTCTCCTGCTCAAGCAACAAACTCAAGAGGTCAGCCACTTCGGAGCAGAACTGGAGTTCGTCCTCATTGAATCTCTTTCCCTGAACAGCGTCAAGTACAATGACCCCCATTGGCTGCCCGCCTTCTTCCATAAAGAGCGGGACATAAAGAATTTCAGACACGTGCTTTCTTTCAACGATGCCTTTGAAATATGCGGTCCGGCTATCGTTATGAGGATCCTTGATCAAAAGCATACCCCTATTTTCCACTGCCGCTTTCAGATCAGGATGAATCTCGAGCAGCGCCTTCTTGGCGAAATCGGCCTGGTACTCTGACAGGGGAACTCCCGCTATGATCTCGCAAAAATCTTCTGTCGATCCGTCGACATCCTCACAACCCAGCTTGAAGATCACACATCGCTCCACGCCGAGGATTTCTGCAAGCTCCTCTATGATGTTCTGCTTGATGCGCTCCGAAGGGTTGGCAAGACCGTTTCGCAGGCCAAGAATAATCGCTTTAGTTATTTGCAAGATCGCCTTCCGTTCGATCATGTTTCCTGCCCCCTATAGGATCAAATGGCTCTTTCAATATAAGTACATGCAGGAACAATGCCAAGGGTGGAGGCTGCTATTTTTTAGGCGTTTACTTGATGGCACCCTTCTCCTTCAGGTACTTCTCGGCACCAGGGTGAAACGGTACGAGGATGGTCTTGGTGGCATTCTCCAGCGTGAGGCCTCGCGCATCCTGGTGGATCTGGTAATACTCCTCCTTGTGGTCGAAGAGCGTCTTGAGAAAGGTGTAGACGAGATCGTTGCTCGCACCGGCATGGGTCCAGACTGCGCTTGTCCAGCCGAGAATACGCGTGTCCTGTTCAAGTCCTTTATATGATTTTGCCTTAACCACGTTCTGGTAATGGCCTGGATGATCCGCGATGATCTTGTTGGCCATCTTTTCATCCACGGGGACAATGCGTGCGTTGAACCTGGTGGAGAGCTCGAGATAGGAGGGCATGGGATAGCCACCCGCAAGAAAGCCGCCGTCAAGTGAGCCATCCTGTATGCCTTCCACGGTCTCCTTGTACACGTAGTAGAAGGGCTTGAAGTCCTTCCTGGTCACGCCGTAATATTCAAGGATGAGGTGGCCCAGGTTGGCGGGTGAGCTACCCGGCCCTCCCATACCGATCCGTTTGCCTTTGATGTCCGCGTAGGATTTGATGGGCGAGTTGGCCGGCACCGCTAGATAGAGATCCACGACGTGATTGAAGATAACCGCGCGGAGCTGGCTGAAGCCCTTGCCCTTATACTCTGCCTCCCCTTTGTACGCATTCCATCCGTCAGGGGTTCCGAAAGCGGCCAGCATCTCTTTCTTCTGGCCGTAGGCTATTTGCAGGCGCCTGACCATGTCCAGCGTGCCCGTGGTGGCTTCGTGCGTGAACCTCACGTTTCCGGGCATGTACTTGTTGACCGTGTTGACCATACCCGTGACAGTTATGTAAGAAAGCCCTCCGGCAGCGGGGCTGGCGAAGCCGACGAGCTGCTGCTGTTGAGCCAATACGGGAGCAGCCCCACTGAATAAGAGAAGGACGGCGAACGAGAGGATAGAACTAAACACCTTCAAACTCATAGCTCCCTCCTGACCCTTACTCGAACATTAAGGGTTTCGTCGCTGTTTCTTCAAGACCTTAAGAAGCCTGGAATTCTGTGTTCTGCGTTACGATCAAGGTGCCTCTCAATTATCAAAAACGGAGCCATCGAATGTCAAGACAAATACAAGGGGCAACGCCGAAGGCAAAATCCGTGGACATCTATTTGGCAGAGGCGCCCGGAAAATTTTGCTCGACCCCTGCAAAAATGGCCAGCCGGGTATCCCCTCCACTCTAACTCACGACTTCTCTCAATACTTGCTCAAGTCTCGGGGCGCAAGCTTGCAATGAAAACGATTTTGTGACGAGTTCATTTCCCCGGATACCCATGGCTTTTCGTAATTCCGCGTCCTCGATGAGCGTCGAGAGCTTTGCGACCCACTCCTCATGGGTCATTGCCCAGAAACCGTTGACACTGTCCTGGACCACATCTTTATTCACACCTACCGGAGTGCAGACTGCGGGCACGCCCACACCGTAGTATTGCAGGATCTTCAACCCGCACTTGCCCCATGACCAGGGATCGTCCAGCAAGGGCATTACGCCAATGTCGAGATTTCTCAGATCGTCAATTTCACTTTCCTGGCTCCATATTTTTTTCACGACTTTGATGTGGTCGCAGTCGAAGAAGATGTCGCAGATGATTTCAAGTCGAACCTGAGGATACTTCCGCCCTAACTCCTCGAAGACCTGGTGTATCCTCTCCAGATAGTGGATGCTTCCGTGGTCACCAATCCAGCCTATACTGACAGTGTCTTTCCTTGTCGAATAATCTTTGAGGGCATACCGCGTAGTGTCTATAGGAGATGGAATCACTGCCACGCGATTCGTGAAGGGCTCCGCTTGTTTCTCCAGGAAGGAGTTGCCTGCGACAACATAGTCAGAAGCTTTGACCATCTCCGCAAACCGTCTCCGCCTCGTGCGCGAGTGTGGTGAAGAGGCCTTCGAGTTGTGATACATGATGGCGTCGTCGAAGTCAAACACAATGCGGCGGGCTTTGCGGCGCAGCAGTCCAAGCAGGCCCGGCTGAAAACGCTTTCTCTGAAGGAACAGGACATCGTAGCGCGGAAGCTCGCGAAAGAATCGAAGGAGCTGGCCGATGCCCCTCGGATAAAGGCTGATGGTAGACTCTATCCTTTTGGATTCAAGGTAGGGCAGGTACTGCAGCACGCGGTAGCGGCTTGCAGCTACTTCAAAACCTTGAATGAGGAAAAGAACTTTCATACGAGCGATGGCACAGAGATAAGCACAAAATGTGTTGCGAAATTTTACCATAAAGCGTTCCTGACTACGAACGTTTCTTTGGTCGCGCCGCCTATTGCCCTCTTTAACCGCCACTTTGTCAAAACCGGCAGCATCCGGCCGGACGTGACCAAAATTTTCAAGAAGGCTTTCGAAAACGTCAGGATAGCGACTACGAAGATTTTGCCCAGATAACGAGGCCGAAGTGGAGGCCATAAGAGAAAAGGTCTTGAGTTTCATCAATGAGTGCAAAAAGATGCTGGGAGAGTTGGTGGGTTAGAGATTCAGAAAACACGGGCTCCGGATATTAGTATGTTTGGCAACAAAATTCAATAAACCGCTCATCGCGTATTGTAAGTTTGACGCCAATAGCAACAACAAAATCAAAAGGAGGAAAAAATGAGGAAAGAAATCATTTTGATGTTGACGGCTCTATTATTGACCGGGTGTACGTCTGTTGGGACTCTCTTTATTTTCAATACTCTGACGGATACATGAGTAGCACCCAGTGGAGGGCGTCTCCGATAGCTCGCGCGGTGTCATTTGTTACTTCCTTAGTCTTCACGTTTGCCCTTTATCTCTTTCGACGACTGTTACGGGCGGTAATGGTGAAAGCCACGGTAGAACATAGACAGGGCGAAAAGATGCGACAGAACAGAAAAGATAAGCCCGGTTGATATTAGCACGCGTGGTGCTTATAGTCCGACTATAGTAACTAAAAGAATCGTGGTCGCTCCATTGAGAGCAGCCTTTCGGAAGGAGATACGTATGAGACCAAATAGACGAAATGGACCGGTGGTGCTCTGCATCACGCTCCTCGTTACTGTGATGGGCGCCACCTCTTACGGCCAGGATGCCTCATGCACGTTCTCGGTCTCTCCGGACACTGTCCACTTTTTTGATGTCTTCAGCGGTACTGCAGAGGTACAGGTTAAAGCTTCCGCGCCTACGTGCACCTTCAGCGTAAGAACTGAATTTCCATGGATTACCGTTTCCGTCAATCAGGAGCACGGTGAGGGGAAAGTGTTGGTGACTGTTGATGGCAACGACTCCCTAACCCACCGCGTCGGAAGTGTGCTCATCGATGGAGAGGAAGTGGCGGTTGTCCAGTACGGCCCGCGGCGCGTAGGCACAGGTCCTTGATCATGGTCGCACCTCCGTCAACGCTATTGGTGTCTTAGGCCCTCGGTAATCATCCTGAAAACCTTGGTGTTCTTGTTACGATGCTACGAAAGTTGATCAGCTGGGCATAGCGTCTTGATCAAGAAATGGAAAAAAGATACAATGCCGGATGGTGATGAAGAAAAGGAGCGTCCTTCCCATCCTCGGTTTTGCCCTTGTCGGGTTGCTTCTTGGTTCCGGCAGGTCCTACGGGTTTAAGCAGGAAGATCTGGACAAGCTTGCGGCAACGGGGCAGTGCCTGTTCTGCGACCTGTCTCAAGCCGATCTGGCCGCTGCCGATTTGTCCGGCAAGAAACTTATCGGTGCCAGATTACCCGACGCCAACCTGTCGGATACAAAATTGTCTAACACCATCCTGCGGAATGCTTACCTGCCCCGCGCCAAGCTCACCAATGCTAACCTCTCCGGAGCTGATCTTTCGGGTGCGGATCTACCCGATGCTCAACTCCGTGGTGCCAACCTGTCAGGCGCCAACCTTTCTCATGCCAATTTGCCCAAGGCCGTACTATCGAATGCCGATCTGTCTCATGCAAGACTGTCCGGTGCGGACCTGTCGAACGCGGACCTCTCGGGGGCCAACATTTCCAGTGCCGATTTCTCCGGTGCAATCTGGCCCGATGGAAAGAAATGCGGGGCAGGCTCTCTTGGCGAATGCAAGAAGGATACTTCCCAGTCGGATCAGCGGCCAACAGGAGGGCGGGGCTCACGGGGCGGCTCTGGAATGGGAATGGGCCGTTGACGGCACATGTTCATTCACTGCAGGATACTTTTCCTACTTCTTGCTGAAAGGCGCAAAAAATGCCCCTTGCTCCTAAGAAATCGAAGATTACCAATTGAAATCCTGAAACACGAAGTTTCCTGCGGCCTCTGCAGATTTACAAACCGTGTACCCGTCGTATTCTTAGAACAAATAGGTTCGAAGATGAGATCGGGAACCAAGAAGCTTGCGGTGTTCTCTTTTGAGAAAGGAGGTCATTGTTATGGGAGCAGATGTTTATCAGAAGCTGGCTAAACATTTGGATCGCTTGCCCGCGGGTTTCCCAAAGACCGGGAGCGGTGTGGAACTGCGGATTCTACGACGCCTGTTCACCCAAGAGGATGCTGAACTTGCGCTCTATCTAACGCTCATTCCGGAGGAACCACGGGTAATAGCTCGCAGAGCCCGGATTACGGTCGAGGAAGCTGCCCGGCGGTTGGAAGAGTTGGACAAGAAGGGCCTAATCCTTGGGATCCGGCGCAAGGGTGAGCCGCCCCTCTATATGGCGCAGCAGTTCGTCGTGGGCTTCTGGGAGGCCCAGGTGAACACGCTCGACCGGGAGCTTGTGCAGGACTTCGAAGAATACCTGCCCACCTTGTTCGACCTCAACTCCTGGCGGAAGGCCCCCCAACTGCGCACGATCCCCGTGAACAAGAGCATCAGCGTCAGGAACGAAGTTATGCCCTATGAGCAGGCCGAGGAGTTGGTACGGGCCAAGGAGAGCTTCGCCGTCTCCAATTGTATCTGCCGGCAGGAGCATCACATTTTGGGCAAGGGTTGCGACAAGCCCGTGGAGAGCTGCCTGACTCTTGGCATGGCCGCGGAGAGCGTCGTGCGCACTGGCCGTGGCCGGGCCATCAGTCGTGAAGAGGCCCTCGAAATCCTCCACCGGGCAGAGAAGGCCGGGCTGGTGCTGCAGCCGGCCAATGCCAAGGATCCCCTTTTTATCTGCACGTGCTGCGGCTGCTGCTGCGGTGTGCTCCGGAGTCTCAAGCGAGACCGTAAGCCGGCCAGTCTGGTGTCGAGCCCCTTTCTCGCACACCTCGCCACTGAAACCTGCAAGGGCTGTGGCGCCTGCGTAAAGCGCTGTCAGATGGACGCTGTTTCTATGAACGAGGAGAAGGCGGTACCGAACCTTGATCGATGCATCGGCTGTGGACTCTGTGTCAGCACGTGTCCCACTAATTCCATCTCTCTAGTGCGTAAGGCGGAACAATCGTATGTACCAAAGGACATCATCGAGACTTCTATCAAGATGATGAAAACCCGCGGCAAGATACGTATGGTCAAACTGGTCGGCATGCAGGTAAGATCGAAGCTAGACCGTCTGTTGGCTCCCAAATAAGGTACTGGACCATGCTTTTCCAGGTGAACACGCGAGCTGCCCGAATTTCGCGGCTTCCTGAAGTCTTGATATTCTGATGTCCACAGTTGATCGAACATCCGGAAATCCTCGCTTCAGCGAGCTGGATGAAAAGTCACGTCCGCATAACTATCACTCTGGTCGTCATGGTCCACGTGGCGGTACAGCCCTTAGGCCTCCAACGCCTTTGCGTGATGCCGCAGTTTACTCAGCGCCTTCCCCTCTATCTGTCGTACCCTCTCTCTCGTCAGGCCGAAGGTCTGCGCCACCTGTTCGAGGGTATGAAAGGACTTTTCCCCGATACCGAACCTCATCCTGATCAACTTCTCCTCTCTCGTGGTGAGGGTTGCGAGGGCCTTGTTCAGCTCTTCGGCGAGGTCGTGCAATAGAGCAGGGCCCTGGGGATCGGTCGCGTTCTTGTCCTCGAGGAGGTCAACCAGACGCCCGCCCTCATCGCCGGCAGTGGTTTCCAGGGAGATAGGTTCGTGGGTAATATGGAGGACTTCTCTGATCTTCTTGACGGAAAGACCCATTTCTTTGGCGATTTGATGAGGGAGGGGCTCCCTTCCGAGATCCTGCGCGAGTTTGTGAGAGACCTGTGTGACCTGCTGGACCGTCTCGATCATGTGAGCTGGTATGTGAATAGTTCTCGTCTGCTCGCCGATCGCCCTTCTCATGGCCTGGCTTATCCACCATACAGCATAGGTACTGAACCGGTAGCCCATCCTACCGTCGAACTTCTCCGCCGCTTTCATGAGCCCCACATTCCCCTCCTGCACGAGGTCGGGAAAGGAAAGGCCGCGGTTCATGTACTTTTTTGCCATGGTTACGACCAGTCTGAGGTTCGCTTTGGTGAGCACGTTCCTTGCTTCGACATATTGCTTCTTTGCCCGCTTGATCCGCTCAACAAGCTGCTTCAACTCGGTTGTGGGGATGCTCGCCTTCATCTCTGCGATGAGTCGGCTGAGGTCGGCCCCGGATTGGTCGCTTTGTTCACGGTTCCCTGTCTGATTCTGGGCCTGCTTCGGGTTTTCAAGCGTCGCGACCCGCTCATCGCTCTTGCCTCCGTCCCTCTGGTCGGAGACCATCCTTGACCGGGAAAGAATATTCAAAAGCTCCTGCGCCGCGAAAGGAAGGGAACGGCCGATATCCTCCAGCTCTCTTCTCGCCTCCTCAATACGCAGGGCGATTTCTTTCTCTCCTTCTCCGGTGAGTAGTGGGGTCTTGCCTAACTGTTTCATATACTGCTGGACGTGGTCTTTCAGTTCATCGTCATCAACATCTTCCGGTTCGTCTTCCAAAGGCCCTTCATGAGCAACCGGTTCTCTGTCCTCGAACGGGATCATCATCTCTTGACTATCCTCTAGGGTATCGTTTACGGCCGATTTCACTTTTTCCTCGCGCCTTTCTCTAATTATCTGCTGGAAGTGGCGTCGAGACAATCCCCCAACGGTCTCTTTCTTGTCGGTAGAACAGCTTAATGCTTTAGGTCCGGCGAGGTAGCTGAAGACGTTGCGTCCTCCATCTACCACGCGAGGCCACGGGGATCTTCCTTCCAGTTCGTAATGTTGCGCTTCTTTCGTCTCGACTTGTGCAACAGTAGCAGGTAGACGAAGGGATCTCGCTGCCCTCAGTCTTACCTTCCTGGATTCGTCAGATTGAGAGAGGTCTCAGATAGTGAAGAATACAAGTGGCAATGCATGATTCCGGGCTTCTCTTGAACTGTGACGTCTGCCAGGGGGCTATTCCCGAAGGAACAGCTCCCCCGACAGTGTTTACTTTTCAGTCTTCCAATCAGACTTTACCAGCCAGGAAGCGAGGCATCTGCCTGTGCTACTATCCGGATAGAGGCGTGTTCTTTTGGCTACCAATTCTGACAACTTGACCGGAACCGCCTCAAACTGGCCACCCCCGTCCTCAAAAGGTTCTCCCTCTTTCCCGATATGTCTGTCAAAATGTCATGGAGGGCCGATAAGGAGAGGTGTCATAGAGGGGCGACAAAAAGCATCCTCTGATGCTCTTTAAAAAAATGTGCCGCCCCTCCGAGACTGTGCTCACATATGGCGATACGGGTTCAACCAGGAGGAATTACCGGCACAAGAAGATGAGAATCGTAGGTGCCTCCTGTATGGATTACGTGTGCCCCCCGGTTTACAGACGTCATATGCCCATAGGTAGCCCCTTGTCCGGGGTACATACAAATATCGCTGCCCTGTATCACCACCCGAAGCTTCTCGCCCTTCTCGAAAAGGGTGCTCGAGGCCCATATTTCAATCTCCACGGGAACTATTTCGCCGGGCTTGAGCTTTATCTCTCTCTCGTGCTTGTGGAAGGGCTGGTAAGGTGTTGACTTACTTTCATCGAGTTCACGATGGGAGACCCGCAGCCACCCCAGAGCAACGGGACCGTCATCATGGACCCAGAGGAACGCGAAAGGAACAGTCTTCCCAGAAGTATCGATTTTGTGTATTGCCACGAACAGGTCCATGTCCTCGCTGCCCACCGCTTCCACCCAAAGCTTCAGCTTCATATGCCCCGTAAGCTCGGTCCTCTTGTCGACCTTGAAATCAAACTGTGCATTCTCTACTTTACCATCATAGGTATCGCTCACGTTATAACGGACCTGTGCTTCGTTACCGACCGGAGACTCGCTCAAGGTTCCGTCGCCCCCGTTCAGGAACAGCTTCGTGTATTGGGTACGGGCCAATGGCCATTCGTTTTCGTTCCTGAAAGTTCCTACACCATATCGCCTTCTGGTCTCGAGCATCACCCTCGGCCAGTTCTTTACTTCGCTATCGATGCCTTTTAAAAACCTATCGAAAAACTGTTGCTGCTTGTTCAGGTTCTCTTGTTCGTGAAAAGTATTCCACTTCTTTCTACCGTGGACCATGAGCCACTTGTCCTTGGAAGCGATCTGTTTAAACCCTTCCAGAGTGCCGCGCGAATGCAGGCCGTGGTCACTCCAACTCGCAACGACGAACGCCGGCACCGTGATCTTTGATAGATCAGCGTTCTTGCTGGCCCAGTAGTCATCGAACAACGGATGCCTGAGAGCCATCCCCACAAAATCCTCTACACGGGTGGTCGTATGGGACCACAGACCCCTCAAGCGGGGTAAGAATGTCGTCTCCGGGATGCCGCCATGGAAGCAGAGCTCCCGGTAAAAATCGCTCACTCCCTCCCAAGGATTGATTGCCGCCAGGTGTGGTGGATTGAGCGCCGCCACTCGCCACTGGCTCCACGCGAGGTAGGAGACGCCGTACATGCCGACTTTGCCGTTGCTCCAGCTCTGGGTACCGGCCCACTCGATCAGGTCGGCGCAGTCTCTCGCTTCCTGATCGCTAAAAAACGTCAGGTCTCCTTCTGAATTCCAGGAGCCGCGAGGATCGGGATTGATGATAATATAGCCCTTCCCGCACCAATAAACAGGATCGGCCGCTTCAAAGTTGGTATATTCGGAGATATCATGCCTCACGTCGGCGATCAGCGGGTAAATGGGAGACCTGGTCTTCTTCCCGTAAGGCCCCCAGGAAATAAGGACAGGGTATTTCCCTTCCTTCTCGGGACGAAAGAGATCGATGTATATCTTTACGCCGTCCGACATCGAGACGCCGACATCGCGCTCGATGATCATTCCTCTCGCCTTTTCCGCGCGGGGCTTGAATCCGGGGTACCCGCCACGGCTCGGGGGATAACCTTCCCAGAACATCATCTCGAATTTTGGATCGCTCATTGCCTCGTTCCTCCTTTCTTAAGTGGGATCGGCTCGTGGCCAATGCCGCGCCGGCGCCAAAAAAAGCGTTCGGCTTCGTGAATCATCTCTTGCGTCGGGAACTTTGTCAACTAATGTTTCGCCGACGATCGGCGAGACGTCCTTCCGGTTTCCCCGCACCGCTCGCCTTTAGCATCCCCAGCAGCGGAGGAGGGCGCCGGAATCCACGACTTCGCCGAAAAACGTGTCGATGTTGAAAAGGGCAGCCTTCTTCGCCTCGACGCTGGTTGCCTCCGTCATGTCGGCGGGGACGACTATGTGGTAATCCCGCATGAACCCATCCCTGGCGGTCGACTCCAGGCAGACGTTCGTGGCCAGTCCCGTGAGCACCAGGGTCTTGATCTCCGCCGAGCGGAGGCACTGGTCGAGATACGTCGAAACGAACGCCGAGTATCGGTACTTGGGTATGACGATGTCGGAGGCCGCGGGCGTCACACCGTAAAACTCCGAGAAAGCGGGTTCGAGTTTCCTCTGGAGGCCGCACCGCTCGTACTGCTCGGCGAGGGCAGGCGACCGGAGATTCGGGTTCAGCTCCATCTTTATATGTATCGTCCGGCTCACCACCTCCCGCGTCCTGCTCACGAAGGCATTAAGCCTCGGCCCGAGCCTTGCCGCGGCCTCTATGTTGAAGCCCATCCTGCCGAGGATTCCTCCGGGACAGCAGTAGTCCCGCTGCATATCGATCGTGAGAAGGGCCGTAAACCGGGGATTTACCTTCGCCTTCAGCTTTTCGAGATCCATGGTGGTTACCTGTCGCATAAAAACGGCAAGTTCGCCTCCGTCACTTTATCAAGAGCCGCGGCAGCCAGAGGGCGATTTCCGGAAAGAAGACGATGATCAAAAGGCATATCGACATCCCCACGATGTACGGGTAGCACCCCTTGTAGATGGTGCTGATCGGGACCTTGGTGATGCCCGAGACGACGAACACGTTGACCGCCATGGGCGGAATGATAATCCCGATCATGCAGGTCACGCTGACGACGATCCCGAACCAGACCGGGTCGTAGCCCAGCTTCAGCACGATGGGGAGAAAGATCGGCGTCACCAGGATGAGGAAGGCGAGGTCTTCGATGAAGGAGCCGCCGATGAGGTAGATCAGGATGATGATGATCATGATGACCGTGCGATGGACCGGCAAATGGGTGAGCCACTCCCCCGCGATGACGGGCATCTTGGTGACCGCGAAGAAATGGCCCAGAATGGTGGCCCCCGCGAGTAGCATGAAGACCATGCAGGCGATCACCAGAGAGTCTTTGACGGAGGCGACGAATCGTGCGAACGTGATGTCTCTCTTTACGACGGCAAGGACAAGAACAGCGGCCGTCCCTACGCTGCCCGCCTCGGTCGGCGTGAAGAAGCCCATCATGAGTCCGCCGACGACGAGAAGAAAAATCCCCACCACCCACAGGACAGGCAGGAGCGACTTGAAGCGGGCGGTCCATGATGACCTTTCGCCCCGAGGGCCGAGCTTGGGGTTGATCTTGCACCAGCCGAAGAGGGTGATCACGAAGGAGAAGGCGATCATCAGGCCGGGCACCATGCCGGCCAGGAAAAGCCTGCCGATGGACGTCTCCGTGAGGAGGCCGTAGATGACGAGGACGACACTCGGCGGGAAGACGGAACCGAGGGTCCCTATGGTCGCGACGATCCCCGTCGAGAGCCTCTTGTCGTAACCGTACCGGTCCATCTCGGGAACGGCGATGGTCGCGAAGGTCGCCGTTGTCGCCGTCGTAGAGCCGCAGATCGCCTTGAACGCTGTGCCCGCCATTACCGTGCCGATGGCAAGCCCGCCCGAGACATGGCCGATGAACTTGTACGCCGAATCATAGAGACTTTTCGCCATTCCCGCTCCGACGCCTACCTGCCCCATGAGGACAAAGAGGGGAATGACGGTGAAGCCGTAAGACGAAAATATGGAGTAGGTGTCGTTGGCGACAAGACTCAGGGCCGCGTTAAGGTTGACGATCCAGGCGAATCCGATGAAGCCCGCCACGGCCATGGAAATGCCGATGCCGAGGCCCAGGAGGAACAGGGCAAACAAGAGCACGATGATGATCAGGCTGATGAAGGCGATACTCATCCTTTCTTCCCCTCTGTTTCAGCGCCTCATTCGGCGCTCTCCTTTGCCGGCGCGAAGACATGGTAGAGGTCTATCACGAGGACCAGGCAATTGAGGGCGCAGCCGAAGGCCACGACGTAGACGAACGGACAGAGGGCCAGCTCGATGGTGTCGGAGACTCTCCCCACCGTCCAGAACTTTGCGGCGAGCACGGAGCACCGCCAGGCGATGAGGGCATAGGCCCCTATGCCGAGGAGGCAGACGAGGGTATTGGTAACAGCCTGGACAGTTTTGCCTCCGTGGGTCGCCATGAATTCCATCGCCACGTGGCGCTTCAACATCTGGGTGTAAGCGAGGGGAAGGGCCGCGACCAGCGCGCCCAGCAGACCGACGATATCGAAGGTGCCTTTTATCGGATAGCCGATATAGCGTCCCACCACGTCGCAGGTGGTGAGGAGCATCATTCCTACCAGGGCCAAAGCCGCGATCCAACAGATCAGCCGACTGAAAGCCTCGACGGAGCGTATGAAGTAACGAATCCTACCCTCCCCGCATGACGCCGTCCGGGCACCCCTTGCGCTACACAAGGTTCTTCGGGCTCCAGAAGACGGAGCCGCATGGCGGACCGCCGGCTCACCGTGCGTCTTTTACTCGTATTTCAGCGGTCCGTACTCCTTGCCGTATTTCTCTATGAGTTGCTGCCGGTATGCAGCGGCCTCCTTTCCGGGCAGTCCCTTCGTCTGCATCGCCTTGATGTAGTCGTCCTGGAGGGGGCTGACGGCCTTCCTCCAGCGGGCCTGCTCCTGGGGCGAAAGGTAGATGAAGTTGTGGCCGACCTTCTTTCCGAACTGAAAGCCCTCGATCTCGATGCGGTTCCACTCCCTGCCCGTGTAGTCCACCCACTCGTTGCTCACGTCGGTGAAGATCTTCTGGATATCAGCCGGGAGCTTCGCCCATTTCTCGTTATTCATGACGACGAACATGCACGACACGTAGCCCACGTCTCCGAGGATGGTGCTGTACTTGGCCACCTCCGAGACCTTGTAGCCAATGAGCTCGTTCGGCGATGAGACTGTGCCGTCGACGACGCCCTTACTCATGGCATCGTACTGGTCGCCCTTCGACATGGCCACCGGGGTGCCGCCGAGGGCCTCGATGATCTTGGTGGCAAGGCCTGTCGTTCGTATTTTCATCCCCTTCAGGTCCTCGAGGGTCCTCACCGGTTTCTTCACCATGGCGATGGTCCCGGGGATGTGGGCATGCATGTAGAGCACGTGGGTATCCGCGAACTCCTTCGGCTTGAAATGCTTGTAGAATTCATCGCAGACCTTCGTGGTCACCCGCGCCGACACGGGATATCCCGGCAGGTCGAGGACCTCCATGAGGGGGAAACGGCCCCTCGTGTACGAGAGGACCGACTGGCCGATGTCGGAAATGTCGTTCACCACCCCTTCGTAGCAGTTGTTGGCATCGGTGAGCGTGCCCGAGTGGTGGACGGTGATCCTCACCCTGCCGTTCGTCCGCTTCTCCACTTCTTTCGCCCATGCCGCCGCCGCCTGGCCCAGCCCGTACGAGGCCGGGAAGAAGCTGCTGTACGAGAGCTCGATCGGCTTGGCCTGCCCGTAGACGTTCGGCGCCGCAAAGAACGGCGCGACGGCAACGATCGCGACCGCCGCCATTATCCATAATACGCTTTTCATGTTGACTCCCCCTTTTACTTTTCTCGTACTGCTGCTAGCCGAGCGCGTTCAAATAGATCTTCTCCACATCCTCTTCGGTCAGATTCCTCGGGTTCGGCACGAAGAGCCTTGCCTGCTTCATGGCCCCCGCAACCAGCCTCGGCAGGTGCTCCTTCGTCACGCCGTAATCGGAAAGCCTGTCCGAAATGCCCACCGCCCTGAGCAGCCTCCACACGGCGAAGACGGCCCGCTCCGCGGCGTCGAAGGGGCTTAAGCCCGAAACGTTCTCCCCCATTGCCTCCGCCACAGAAGCGTATCTGCCCAACGCGCCAACGAGGTTATATTCCATCACGTGGGGCAGCATCACGCTGCTTGCCCTTGCGTGCTTGAGACCGCACTCCGTCTCGAGGACGTAGGTGAGGCCATGGACCGCGCCCAGACCGCCGCTCTGCCACGCAAGGTTGGCCAATACCGCCGAAAGACAGAGGTCGAGCCTGGCGCCGAGGTGGTCTGCTTTGGCGAAGGCGACAGGCAGGCTCCGGCTCGCGAGCCTGATCGCCTCCAGCGCGAGGAGGTCGGAGAAGGGACTCTCATTCACGCAGACGTAACTCTCGATTGCTGCGACCATGCCATCGATCCCCGTCTCGGCCGTCATCTCGGGTGGCATGGACATACCGAGGAGAGGGTCGACAATGACGACCTCGGCCAAGTTGAACGGCGTGTAGATTACCTTTTTTGTGCCGTCCTTCTCATCCGTGGGGGCAAAGACCCTCGTCACCTCGCTCCCGCTCGCGCTCGTGGGCAAGAGAACCTTCGGAAGCCCCCTCGTCGGGACCATGTCGTGACCTGCATAATCGAGGACTCCCCCCTCGTTCGTCCCCAGTATTGAGGCGCCCTTCGCGGTGTCGAGCGAGCTGCCCCCGCCGAGTCCTATGATGACGTCGACCCCGCCTGCCCGCGCCGCCTGACCGGCCCGGTCCATCACCCTCGCGGACGGCTCGGGCTCGACCCCGTCGAAGACGGAGACCTCGATCTTTTCCCCAAGGAGCGAGGCACGGACGGGCTCGACCAGTCCGGCAGCGACTATGCCCGGGTCCGTTACGATGAGGGCCTTTTTCGCGCCGAGCCGCCGCGCTTCTATTCCGGTTCTCGCGGTTGCGCCCGCTTCGAGCAGAATTTTGAGAGGGGAAAAGAAGGCGCATAGTTTATCCGGGCTGTATGACTTCTTCTCCATAAGTCACTCCGCCTCGCAATTCGCTTGTTTCACTTGCCGAACTTCACCCCGCCTTCCGTATACTGATTATCACCTGTGCTTGGCGAATGCAACAAAAATCGACGGGCTTGTCAACGCAAAGTAGAAATGTCCTGTTCTTAGCAAAGTAGAAATGTCCGGTATGCACTTCATCATCTGTTTTTGTT
>Ga0209039_10001390_pt1 | contig 22637 bp, 20 predicted proteins | sample BogFormECP12_OM1_FD_188238 | JGI IMG/M metagenome (GOLD analysis project Ga0209039, IMG submission 188238) | Bog forest soil microbial communities from Calvert Island, British Columbia, Canada - ECP12_OM1 (SPAdes) (version 2) | ecosystem: Environmental > Aquatic > Freshwater > Wetlands > Bog ... | reverse complement strand
GAAGTGCGTAATGCGCACGGCGGAATCCGTCATGTTGACGTGCTGGCCGCCGGCGCCCGACGAGCGAAACGTGTCGATGCGCAGGTCGTCGAGCTTGATATCGATCTTGATCTCGTCGTCCACCTGCGGGTACACGAACACGGAAGCGAACGAGGTGTGCCGCCGCGCGTTGGCGTCGAAGGGCGAAATGCGCACCAGCCGGTGCACGCCGATCTCCGATTGCAGCAGGCCGTAGGCGTTGTCGCCATTGACTTCGAAGGTGACGGATTTGATGCCCGCGCCCTCGCCTTCCAGCCGGTCGGTCACCACCGTCTGGAAGCCCTCGCGCTCGGCCCAGCGCAGGTACATGCGCAACAGCATCTCGGCCCAGTCCTGGCTTTCGGTGCCGCCGGCGCCGGGGTGTATGGTAACGATGGCGCTGCATTGGGCGTTGTCGCCGGAGAGTAGCATGGCGGTCTCGATCCGATCGACGAACTCGCCATAGGACTTCATGTCGCGCTCGATATCGGCGGAGACGTTCTCGCCCTCGCGCGCCAACTCGAAGAGCGTGTCCAGATCGTCGGTCATGCCGCGTATGCGGCCGTCGTTGGCGATGAACTCTTCCAGCCGCTTGCGGTCGCGCATCACCTTCTGGCTCTTCCCGGGCTGGGTCCAGAAGTCCGAAGCGGCGATCTGCTGTTCGGTTTGGGCTAGTTTCTGTTTCTGCGCGGGGGCGTCAAAGATACCTCCGGACGGCCAAAGCCTGGTCGCGGAGGGGCAGGTACGCGCGTTCTAACTCTTCCAATGTCATGGGATTCAATCCAATTCTAACAAATACCCGGCCTTGCCGACGCTGCGGGCGAGCGTCTTACCGATCTGGACGGAAGCGCCCTGGGCCTCGTGGATATGGCCGCAGAAGAAATACTCGGGCTGGCATTTCACAATGAAATCGCGCACCGCCGTGGAGCCGGCATGCACGCCGGCCTTGATCTGGTCGAGCGGGGTGCCGTAGGGCGGCGCATGGCAGATCAGCACCAGCGGAGCCAGATCGGCAAAGCGCTGGAGGCGCGTGGCAAGCTGCGGCTCGCTATACTCGCCGGGGGTGTTGAAGGGCGTCGGGTTGGAATAGCCCAGCCCCGCGATATGCCACTTTCCGGCTTGAAAGTGGCGCTCGTGGAAATGGTGAAGCCCGTAGCGCGCGCACATCCCGGAAATCTGGTCGGCCGATTCATGATTGCCGGGGAGCACGTAGACCTTGTCGCCGCGCGAGCGCATAATTTCGCCGCAGCGGTCGGCGCCTTGCGACCAGGTGAGCTGGTCGCCGGCGGCGATGTAATAATCCGCCTCCACGCCGAGCAGGCGTTCGAGCGTCTTCCAGTCAGTATGGATGTCCGAGAAAATCAACAGCTTCAATGAGAGAATGGTAACGCAGGATCATGGGCGAATACGACACTGAACTTTCGAAAATCGTGGCTGAGTTGAACCGCGCGGCCCCCAGCCAGAAGACGGCGGCGCGCCTGCCGCAATCCACGGCGTCGCTCGATCAATTGCTGGCGTTTGCGGCCAGCCGCAATGCCTCCGACGTGCTGCTGATCGCCGGCGCGCCGGCCATGCTGCGCGTCAACGGCAACCTGGCGCCGGCCTCGGGACCGCTTCTGGAAGCGGAGGACGTACGCACCCTCCTGCTGCCTTTGCTGGAGCCGGCGCAGATGGAGGAGTTGCGGGAGAAGAAGTCGGTGGACCTGGGCTTCGTGCGCGAGGGCCTGGGCCGCTACCGCATCAATATTCATCATCAGCGCGGGACCCTGGCGGGTAGCATCCGGCTGCTGCCCGCGCGCATTCCATCGCTCGAGTGGCTGCACTTGCCGGCGTCGCTTGCCAAACTGGCCGAACGCCGGCAGGGGCTGGTGCTGGTGACGGGTCCCACGGGCTGCGGCAAGACGTCCACGCTGGCGGCGCTCATCGACCTGGTCAACACGCGCCGCGCCGCGCACGTGGTCACCATCGAAGATCCCGTCGAATATCAGCACTCCAACCGCAGCGCCATCATCGAGCAGATTGAAGTGGGTCGGGATACGCCCGATTTCGCGGTGACCTTGCGCAGCGTCATGCGCCAGACCCCGGACGTGATCCTGGTGGGTGAAATGCGCGACGCCGAGACCATGGCGACCGCCCTCACGGCCGCGGAAACCGGGCACCTGGTGCTTTCCACGCTGCACACCAACGATGCCGTGCAAGCGGTCAGCCGCATCCTCGACGCGTTCCCCGCCGCCAACCAGCCGCAGATTCGCCAGCAATTCTCGCTGGCGCTGGCGGCCGTGATCGCGCAACAGCTTGTGCCCGGCGTGGACGGCGTGATGCGCTGGCCGGCGACCGAAATCATGATCGCCACCGATGCCGTGCGCGCGCTGGTCCGCAAGGGCGACGACCACCAGCTCCGCTCGCAGATCTCGGTGGGCCGCGCTGAAGGCATGATGACCATGGAGCAATCGCTGGCCGAGTTGGTGCGGGCCGGCCGGATTACGCGCGAAACGGCCCTGGCGCATTGCTTCCGGACGGACGATTTGCAGCGGTATCTGGGGTGACCCCGAAATCGCTGAGATCTCCAGGTTGACAGACGAAAGCGTCTGTCCCACTTTTCCGCGCAAATGCTGGTGTGAAATTGATGATAGCCTGGAAAAATGCGTGTACTCATGTTGTTGGTACCGGCCGTGCTGATGGCGCAAGGCACGGCCCCCAAGGCGGCTCCCGCCCCCCAGTCCGCTTCTGCGCCGAAGGCCGCGGCGCCAGTGCTGGGAACCGACGAAGAGAAGACCGTCTACGCGCTGGGCCTCCAGGTGTACCGGTCGCTGGCCCAGTTCGACCTCTCACCGGCCGAGCTGGAACTAATCCAGCGCGCCCTTGCCGACGCCGCGGCCGGCAAGCCGGCGGTGGATGTGAACGAATGGGCGCCCAAGCTTCAGCCTTTCGGGCAGGCCCGCTCGGCTCGTGTGGCGGAGAGGCAGAAGGCCGCCTCCAAGGCGTATCTCGCAAAGGCGGCCGCGGAGCCAGGCGCGATCAAGACGGAGTCCGGACTGATCTACAAGGACCTGCAGCCCGGAACCGGCGCCTCGCCCGCGGCCTCCGATACGGTGAAGGTGAACTATCGGGGCACGCTGATCGACGGAACGGAATTCGACAGCTCCTACAAGCGCAATCAACCCGCGCAGTTCCCCCTGAGCGGCGTGATTCGCTGCTGGACCGAAGGCGTGCAGAAGATGAAAGTAGGTGGGAAGGCCCGGCTGGTGTGCCCGTCCGATATCGCCTACGGAGACAACGGCCGCCCGCCTACGATTCCGGGCGGAGCCACGCTGGTTTTTGAGATCGAGCTATTGGAGATCGCGGGACATTAAGTCTCTCAAAATAATTCTTGACATGTATCACTCATCTAGTACACTATAATTCTAGATGAGCATCACGGCCCACCGCCGCCCCTTCGAGTTCCGGCTGGACCTCCGCAGCGGCGTTCCGGTCTACCGCCAGATCATCGACCAGGTGGTGGGCGGCATCGCCGCGGGAGCTCTGACCGGCGGCGACCAGCTTCCCACCGTCCGTCAGGCCGCGGTGGACCTGTCGATCAACCCCAATACGGTGGTCCGCGCTTATCGCGAGCTCGAAATCCGGGGCGTGCTGGAAACCCAGCAAGGCACCGGCACATTCATCGGCTACCAGAAGGTGAAGCGCGACGACGTCGAGCGGCAACGCCGATTGAGCCAGCTCGTGGGCGAGTTTGTATCGCGCGCGGGGTCCGCCGGCTTCACCGTCAAGGAATTGTCGGAGCAGCTACATGATCTACAAGTCGATTCTGAAAAAACCAGGAGGTGACCTCATGATGCCGGACCTGTCGGAATATCGGATCAGTACTGTCGGGGTGGCGCTGTTCATCCTCTGTATAGTGGCCGGCGGCGGCACCACCGCCGCGATTCACAAGCCGGCGCCGTTGATTGCGGGCGCGCTGGTGGGATTGTATTTCCTGTTCGCGATCCGGGTGGCGGACCAGTGGGAGAAGGTCGCGGTGCTGCGGTTCGGGCGCTACACCGGGTTGCGCGGCCCCGGGATGTTCCACGTCATTCCCGTGGTGGACCGGCTCAGCAGCTTCGTGGATCAGCGCGTCCGCGTGGCCAATGTGTCGGCGGAATCGACGCTCACGCGCGATACCGTCCCGGTGAACGTGGATGCCATCGTGTTCTGGATGGTGTGGAATGTGGAGAAGTCGATCCTCGAGGTTCAGGACTACTCTCAGGCGATCGCCCGCAGCGCGCAGACCGCCCTGCGCGAATCCATCGGGCGCCACGAGCTGGCGCAGATGCTGGCGGAGCGCGAACTGCTCGGCCGCGAATTGCAGCGGATTCTGGATGAGAAGACCACGGCGTGGGGCATCACGGTGCAATCGGTGGAAATCCGCGACGTGCAGATTCCGCCGGCGCTGCAAGACGCCATGTCGCGGCAGGCGCAGGCCGAGCGCGAACGCCAGGCGCGCATCATTCTGGGCCAGGCCGAAACCGAAATCGCCGAAAAGTTCGGGCAGGCGGCGCTCACCTACCAGAACAACCCCGTGGCTATGCACTTGCGCGCCATGAACATGCTGTACGAGGCCATCAAGGAAAAGGGCGCGATGGTGATAGTGCCTTCCACCGCGGTGGAAACCATGGGGTTGGGCGGCATGCTGGCGACAGCCTCGCTCGGCGGCGCCAAACCGTAGGGGCCGGGCAACTTGTCCGTGCGTAGCCGGATGCCCGGCCCTGTCCTCCGGCCCGCCCCGCCCCCGCCCCGGCCGCGCTACGATATTCTTATGCGCTTGATCACACTCACACTCACATTTACACTCGCGCTGGGATGCGCGCCACTGTCCGCGGCGGACACAAAGAGCAAGACGGCCGAGAGGCTGAACGATTCGGCCACCTTGTTTTCCGAGATTATGGGCACGCCGGACAAATCGATCCCGCAGGACCTTCTGGATAAGTCCTACTGCGTCGTGTTGGTGCCTGGCTTGAAGAAGGCTGCGTTCGGCTTCGGCGGGAAGTACGGGCGCGGCTTCTCTGTTTGCCGCAACCCCAATGGACCGGGTTGGGGACCGCCGGCCGCCATCCGCATTGAGGGCGGCAGCGTCGGTTTCCAGATCGGCGTCTCCTCCACGGACGTAGTCCTGCTGATCATGAATGAGGGCGGAATGAAGCACCTCACCACCAGCAAATTCACCATCGGGGCGGATGCCACGGCGGCCGCCGGTCCCGTGGGCCGCAGCACCACTGCCCAGACGGACGCCCTGATGAACGCCGAAATTCTCTCCTGGTCCCGTTCGCGCGGCATTTTCGCCGGCATCTCGCTCGACGGCGCCACGCTGCGCAACGACATCGACGAAAACCAGGCGATGTATGGCCAGCGCTGGGAGAGCAAACAGATCCTCGGCAGCGGCGCGAAACCGCCCGCCATGGCCGATAAGCTCCTGGCCGCGCTCGACAAGTACTCCTCGCGCCGGAACCACTAAGGTGGGGCAGACGATCGGTTTGTGTCGTCTGCCGGCCAGTGCGAAGATGGCCCACAAAATGCGATGGTCCGCCCCACTATACTGGAGTTCTGTCCCCATGAGCACCCCATTCCAAATCGCGGTCTGCGGCAGCATTGTCCCCGACCCGCTGCAAACCCTGGAGCCGGTCATCGGCCCCGCCGGTCCCTCCCTCAAGAATGAAATGATGCTGCCGGCCGTGCTGGACCCGTGGGCCGGCCATGCCCTGTTCGAAGCGGCGCACCTGGCGCGCTCGACGCCTGGGAGCAAAGTCTGGCTGGTCAGCCTCGGACCCAAAGCCAAGCTCCAACAGGTGATGATGACGGTGGCGCAGAAGGTCCCTTTCGAGTTGGTGGCGCTGGATGGACCGGCCTCGGGTTTCACCGATTCCTTCGAGACCGCGGCGGCGCTGGCGGCCGTCATCGCGGCCATTCCGGGACTGGACCGTAGCAACCTGCTGGTGTTCGGCGGATGGGAATCGGCCTCGCGCGGCGCCGGCTCGACGTTGCAGATGGTGGGCGAGCGCCTGGGGATCGCGGAGCAGTTTCAAGGCGTCGACCAGGTGACCGTGGGCGAGGACGGCAGCCTGGAGATCCTGGAGCGCATCGAAGGCGGGCGGCACCAGGTTTCGGTGTGCGCCGGGCCGCCGGCGGTGCTGGGTTGGGCCACGGGCAACCTGCCCGAACCGCGCAACAATCCGCAGATCGGCATGGCCAACATGCGCGCCATCATGCCCGCGCTGCAGCGCGCCAAGGCCACGCCCATCCCCAATACCGGCCTGTCGTTTCATTCGGTGAACCTGCCCAGGCAGCAGAGGGAGACGCGCATCGTAAAGGACATGCCGGCCGAAGAGATCGGCCGCGAAATCGTCGCCTGGATGGCGGAGGAATAACGTGGAAACCATACTGCTTCTGGCGCACACGGAACCCGATGGCGGGCTGGCGAAACCGGCGCTCGAATGCCTGACGGCCGCGCTGGCATTGGGCAGTCCGCTGACGGTCGCGCTGGTGGGCGCGCGCGTGGAAGCCGCCGCCAGCCAGATCGCCGGCTGCGGCGCCGCGCGATTCCTGGCGGTGACCGGTGAGGCGTTCGCGCAACCGCGCTACGCAACCGACGCCGCCGCCGCCGAAGCGCTATGCCGCGCGGCCGGCGCCGCCATCGTGATGGCCGCTTCCACCTCGCGATGGGCGCGCTCTCTCCCCGGCGTGGCGTACCGGCTGGGCGGCCGCGTCGATACTCACGCCACCAGCCTGGCGGTGGAGAATGGCGCGCCGGCGGTCACCCGCTGGTTCTATCGGCAGCGCATGGAAGCCGTGCTCTCGCGTGGGGAGCGCCCCTGGGTCGTCCTGCTCGATTCCGGCTGCTTCGCCCCATGGAGCGGGCCCGCGGGAACAGCCAGCGTGGAACCCGTAGCAGTACCCGAGCCTGAAACGCGCACCACGGTCACCGGCGTGCGCGCCCCCAAAGCCGACGAGCAGACCATTCGTCCCGACGCCAAGCTGCTGTTTGTGGCGGGCGCGGGCTGGACCAAAAAGCAAGCCGACGGAGCCGTACACGCGGCCGAGGCGGAGACCCTGATCCTGGGGTTCCTGCGCGCGGCCCAGGCATCCCTGGGCGGCAGCAAGTCGCTGGTGGACCTGAGCGGCGAAGGCGAGGCGGTGCTGCGCTTCATGACGCACCTCAACCAGGTGGGCCAGACCGGCTCGACGCCGCGCCATCCCAAGGGCCTTTCCACGTGTTGCCACGGCGAGGAGCCGCACGTGGTCGGTTGGCGCTTTGTGAACCAGCGCCGCGCCATCAACCTGGACGCCAACTGCGGCTGGGCGCGCGGCAAAGCCGACGTGCTCTACGTCGCCGACGCGTTCGAAGTGATGCGCCACGTGAACCGGCTTCTGCACCCGTAGCACAGCCACTCATGGCTGCCGCGCCGAGACTCATCTCGGCGCTCTTATTCTGCCTTGTTCGCGTTTACCCGTGCCGCGCGACGTATAGCAGCAGCCCGAAGATGACCACCGGGATCAGGGCCAGCCCCAGGTAGAACAAAATCTTCCGCGGCCAGGACGTGCGCCGGCGCTTCCAGTCGCGCAACTCGGGGCGCTCGGCCACTCCCACCTGGTCCAGATGTTCCAGGTCCCAGGCAAACTCGCGGGCGCTGCGATAGCGGCTCTTGGGATCGCGCTCCAGGGCGCGATAGATGACTTCCTGCAGCTCCGGTGTGACTTCGGGATCGGCCTCGCGCGGCGGCTTGGGATGATTCAGCAGCCGGTCGTTCATGATGGCGAATGGGTTGGGTCCCGAAAACGGAGTCTCCCCAGTCAGCATTTCATAGAGCATCGCGCCCAAGGCATATACGTCGCTGCGCGCGTCTCCGCGCTTGCCTTTCACCTGCTCGGGGGCGATGTATTCGGGCGTGCCCATCACCTGCGAGAGCTTGGCGAATGTCAGCCGCCGGGCGCCGGCCAGCGAAGCGATGCCGAAATCGATGAGTTTGATATGGTCTTCATCGTCGACCATGATGTTTTCGGGCTTCAAGTCGCGGTGGACTACGCCGTGGGTGTGTACGTACTCCAGGGCGTTGCAGATGCCCACCGTGATTCGAACCGCGCGCTCGGCGGGAAGTTTGCGCCGCTCCCTCAGAATCTCGCGCAGCAGGCGCCCCTCGGCCCACTCCATCACCATGTAGACCCGGCTGCGGTCGTCGTCGCCGAACACCTTCATTACGCCAGGGTGATCCAGGTCCTTGCCAATCTCCTCTTCGCGATGAAACCGGTCGAAGAGAACCGGGTCGCATTCCATCTCGGGATGCGGAACCTTGATGGCGACCGCGCGGCCCGTGCGCAAGTCGGTTCCTTTGTATATGGAAGCCATCCCGCTGCGCGCCACCAGGCGGTCGATGCGGTAGTGATCGAGTTGATCGCCGGGATGGACGGGAGTCATTAGGCGAGCTTGTACGGGCGTCCCCGGTACATGCCCACACGTTCCACGCTTCGAACGCGGATGAGCTGCACACTCACATTATCGTTGCCGCCTCTTTGGTTTGCAAGATCGATCAGTTCCTGAACGGAGTCCTCCAACCGGGCGTGGCGAGTCGCAATGTCCGCCATCTCCAGCGGAGTCACCAGGTTGTGCAGGCCGTCGGAACAGAGCAGGAGCACATCGCCGGGCAGCACCTGGTGCTCGCTGGTATCGACGCTGACGAACATCTCGCCTCCCAGCGATCGGCTGAGCAGGTGGCTGGTCCGCGCCTCCGCCGCCTCGCGCGTGGAGAGCACCCCCATAAGCACCTGCTCGTTGGTGACGGTATGATCGCGCGTCAAGGCTTCCGCGTGCCGATGGCGAATGCGATAGCAGCGGGAATCCCCTACGTGAGACACCACCACCCGGTCGAAACGCAAGGCGCAGGTGACCAGGGTGGTTGCCATGGCCGTGCCGCTCCGCCCGCTGGCCATTCCGGTCTCGAACACTTTCGTGTTGGCTTCCCGCACCAGGCGCGGCAGCATCGCCCCATGCTGTTCCCCGTTGCGCGCGCGGCGGAACCCTGCCAACAGGGTCTCCACCGCGGTGCGGGAAGCCACTTCACCCAAATCCTGGCCGCCCACTCCGTCGGCCAGGGCAAACAGCCACTCGCGTTTGCCCGCTTGCGCCGACACCTCGGGCGCCGCGTACCCGAGGTAATCCTCGTTGTGGTCGCGTACTACTCCGCGGTCGGACGCCTGGGCGAAATCGAGTTCCAGCATATTTACACTGCGGTCGAGCGGGTCGCGACCAGCGTCGTCCGCCCCGTGGCCTTGCTCGAACGCATGAAGTAGATCCCTCCGTAACATGCCCATACCAATGCGATCCCCAGAGCCAGCAGCGGCTCCATCCTAGTGCCGTATCCCATGAAGGGACCGATCAGATAGAACGACATGCACGCCAGGTTGGCCAAAAGCCCGAACACCGGAATGAACAGATGGCGCATTGCGCTGAACTTCGGATGTTTGTGGTAAGCCACCATGCAAATGACGCAACTCAGCCCGTATAGCAGGAAGGTGCCGAAATTCGACGCCAACGTAACCGTGAGCAGCGAATTGGGCATGGCCGCCATCCCGGCGTTCGTGGTGTATCCGAAGCTGGACCAAAAGCCCTGCGGCAGCGCTTTGATGGCAGTGTCCGCCGGTGCGCCGGCGTCGCCGAAGGCCATCATCACGCCAACGCAGCCGACCACCGCGGAAATCGCGGCCAACGTCCAAATGGCCCGATGCGGAGTCAGATTCTTCGAATGCAGCAGGCCGAAGTGCTCGGGCACCTCCGAATCTTTACCCATGGCGTAAGTGACGCGGGCGCCCGTATTCATGCAGGAGAGCGTGGTCCCGATGAGCGCCAGGAACACGGTGAACGCCTCCGTGAGCATGAATGCGCGACCGCCCCCGGGACCGAAGACCGAATTGCCCACGACAATCATCATGTCGCCAATGGGCGCCGCGGAGCTCACCGCGTTCTGCATGTGGTAACCGCTGTTTAAGAAGTAGTTTGCCGCGAAATACTCGAACAAGTAGCAGAACGCGCCCTGAACCAGCAGCGAGGTGATGACCGCGATGGGCACGTCGCGCTTGGCGTTCCTGGCCTCGCCGCCCATCGAGGTAACGGATTCAAATCCGACCAGGATCAGGATGGCGACTGTAGCTTGAATGAAGACCCAGCTAAAATTGTGAGTTCCGACCACCGACGCGGCGCTGGCATGGCTCAGGAAATTGCCATGCTCGTCTTTCTCGGGATAAGTCACCAGGAACGGCGCCGGCTTTCCGCTGGCGTCCAGCAGCGGCTTGGGTTTCCCGTCCGCATCGCGAAGAATGGTCTCGGCGGTTTGCCCGTTGACAGTGGTCTTGGTGGTGGCGAACTGGTAGTTATAGGCATCGCCCGATGCGGAATCGAACTGATAGCCCACGCTCCCCGCTGGGTGACTGGTGCGATAGCCCAGGGCCAGCGCGGCGAACAGCACCAGCGCGGCGATCTGGATCACATTGATGGCGATATTAACGGCCGTGGAACCGTTTATCCCGCGATGGGCGATATACGCAATCAGAAACGAGAATGCGACCGCGGCTACCATCATGAACGCCGTGCCGGGGTTGGAAGCGCTCATGAAATTGGGCCACAGCGTACCCGCCAGGTAGCCGCATAGGATTCCCATCACCGCTACCATCACGCCGGGGTAGATCCAGTAGTAAAGATGCGAGGCCCATCCCACGATGAACTTGGCGAGCCGGGCCCAGCGCCAGACCGAATCATGGTTTAAGAACGATTGCTCGGCAAAGTAATACGAGCTGCCGGTTCCGGGATAGAGTTTCGCCATCTCCGCGTAACACACTGCTGTAGCCAGGCACAGCAGAAGCGCGACTACGATTCCAATCCACATAGAGGGAGAGGTCTGGCCCGTGCCTGCCTGAATCACAAACGTGAGCCAGAGAAAGGCGCCGGGGGCGATGAGCGCCATGGCGTTCATCGTCAGACCCGTCAAGCCGAGAGTTTTTTGCATTGTGACTTCATTGTTATCTGCCATACAGTTGTCTCCTGGTTGAGTCTCCTCGTAGAAAAACGATTGACGAGATGCCTTTGTGTTACGGTTTCTTCTCGACTATGTTGTTGCCAAAAAGAAACCCTATTTCAGCCATGGCTCGAGGCTGGTTCGCATCCTTGCCCGCGGGACCGAAGCCGTCACCCGGCGTGAGGCTGCTCAGGTGAACATAACCAACGTCTCCGCGAAAGAAGAACCCGCCATATTGAAAGGTGGGCGTCACGGTAATCGACGTGCCCGCGCTGCCAGGTCCGTACATCAGGTTGACGGCATTTTCAGAGGCCTTCCCCGAGCTCGCAATATATTCAAAACGCAGCGGGAGCGAGAAACCGTGCTTGAAGGCGCGACTCACTAAGAACGCAGCGCCATTGGTCGACGCGCCCTTGACGATGCCGATCTTCGCGTCGGTGGGCACATTGGTATATTGCCAGTAGGGTTGGACAATCCAGGACCCCTTGGTGTACGTGTAGATGATGGCATACATGCTGCTGTTGTTTTGCACTGGCGTAGCCAGGGTCTGGAACTTTGTCTGACCCAGGTTCCCCATCGCTTCGAGCGCCAGGCTATGGGGCCCATTGGCGTAGGTTAGCGAACCGCTCAGCCACGAATAGCGATTGGAATAGAAGCCGTCGTTCCAACTGACCGAGGCGGTGACTTTGCCCATGGTCTGATTCACCTGTATCCCGCGATTGACGGCGTTTTCCTGGTTCCACAACAGGCCGCGAGCGATGTTCATGTTTTGGAAGGTGAACGTCGACTCGGCGCCCATCAGTGTGGGCAGCTCGCCGACGAGAATAGAGGTGTTCTTCCCCGCCTGCAGCTTCAGATAGGCGACCGGCACCGGGCCATAGAGGTTGGACACGGTCTTATCGGTGGCGAGGAAAGGAACCCCGAGATCCGGAATGTTGTAGGCGCCCGCCTGCAGGTAGAACTGAAACCAGCCGTCGGTCTTTTGAATAAATACCTGCCCGTTACTCAGGGCCGCTTGCGTGTTGTTGTCGCCCGGTACGCGATTCCCCGTCCACATGCCCAGGCCGTCGAGGATGCCGTTCACGGCGATCTTGCCGAAAGGTCCGGCGTCGAAGATGGCTGGGGGAAGTCCCGCGAGCGGTCCCGTTATGGATGGCGAGGAGAGAGCCGCCGGGGCTGGAGGCGCGGCTGGAGGTGTCTGAGCCGCGGCCGATTCCGCCGCGGGTGGATTATCCGCCGCAACAGCCGTCTGTGCGTTGGCCGCCGCTGCCATCGCCAGAGATCCGGCTAAGAAAATAGCTACATGTACCTTCCGCATGTTCATTACTCCTTATGAAATGGATTTTGAAGCGTGTGATCAGCGACTAAGCTGGTTGCTTATGGCCATGCGGACTGGGCGGCCATCGTGACGGGTTGTATTGAATTTACCCTTTCCCGCGCGCAAAAGCGAATAGATAATTTCTATGGGAATCATTCAAAAATTCCCGTAGGGCCTCTCACACTCCCCTGTGCGCTATCGGTTATCCTGAATTTGGCGCTATGAGAATTGCCGGTTTTCTGCTCCTCCTGGCGGGCTGGGGAATCGTCCTGAGCGCAATCGCGCTTCTCAGGCCGGCTTCGCCGATCGCCGGCTTTGTGACCGCTGGAACCGGCGTGGAAGTGCTGGGGCTGGTGCTGGTGATCCGCTCCCACCGCCTGATTCGGAGGGAGAGGAGATGACCCACGCGCCGGTTCCGGGGCTTTCCGAAACAGCCACGGCGCTTTGTGTCTTGCTGATTTTCCTGGTTCCTTTGGCTGCCGCGGGGCTCTCGCTAATCAATGCCGGCTTGGGCCGCTCGCGGAGCGCCGCTCATTCCATGCTGTCTTCGCTCGCCGTTCTGGCCGTCGCGGTTCTGGTGTACTTTTTGTGCGGGTTCTCCTGGCAGGGGTTTGCGGCCGGGCCCGCGCATGTTGTCACGGTGGCCGGGAAAGCATGGAACTGGATTGCCGCCGAACCGTTCTTCTTTGGAGGAGTGCCACGGGGAGGTTCCGCGGCCTCGCTGGTGGCGTTGCTTCAGATGTTGAGCGTAGGCCTGGCGGCGCTCATTCCCCTGGGCGCCGGAACCGACCGCTGGCGATTGGGCGCCGCCTGCGCGTCCACCGCTCTTCTGGCCGGCTGCACTTACCCGCTATTCGCTCACTGGGTGTGGGGTGGCGGGTGGCTGGCGCAACTGGGAGTGAATTGCGGCCTGGGGCGCGGCTTCCTCGACGCCGGCGGCGCCGGTTGCATTCAAGCGGTGGGCGGCATCACGGCCTGGTCCATCGCCTGCATCCTGGGACCCCGGCGCGGCAAGTACGGCGTGGACGGCGCGCCCGCAGCCATCCCCGGCCATAACGCCGTGCTGGTTCTTTTGGGCTGTTTCCTGGCGCTGCTGGGATGGTTCGGGTTGAACTGCGCCGGCTCGATCCTGTTCGCCGGCGCTGCGCCGGCTGCGGTGGCGGGGGTGGCCATCGATACCATGCTCGCGGCCGCCATGGCCGCGCTGGCGGCCGCGGCCATCACGCGGGCGCGCTTCGGCCGGCCGGACGCTTCCCTCTGCGCCAATGGATGGGTGGCGGGCCTCGTGGCCAGCAGCGCGGCGTGCGCTTTCCTCACCCCGGCGGCGGCGGTCCTGACTGGATTGGTGGCCGGCGCCCTGGTCACGTTCTCGGTGGAGTGGCTGGACATACACCTGGGAGTGGACGACCCGGCAGGCTCCATTTCGGTGCACGCCATCGGCGGTATTTGGGGCCTGCTGGCGCTGGGTATTTTCGCCCGCATCCCCGGCGATTCAGGCCAGTTCGCGGCCCAACTGGTGGGCGTGGCCACCCTGCTCGGTTTTGTTCTACCGCTGACCTACTCTCTGAACTGGCTCTTGAACCGGTTCTACCCGCAACGGGTGCCGGCCGAGGGCGAACGGCAAGGCATGGACCTGTATGAGCTGGGAGCCGGCGCGTATCCCGAATTCGTCATCCACCGCGAGGATCTGACGCAGGGGTAAGGCAAATGGTTTGTGTGGTTTAAGCCGGACAACCGCTCCCTGACGGTCGCCGCTCTGAAAAACTGCATCGCGCCTATCGATTTTTTCTATTTGGAGGAATCGGGGGCTTGTCTTTAAAATTGAAAGGGGCCCTGTGTGGCTCGCCCCAAAGGGTTTTCGAGCCGCCGCATCCAAGAGTTCGTCTGTCAGCAGAAATCCTAAGGAGATACAAGTGAGTCCTAACGAAGTGTTGGAATTTGCCAAGAAGAACGATGCCAAGCAGATCGATTTGAGGTTCACCGACATCCCTGGCTTGCAGCATCACGTTTCATACCCCATCGGCGAGCTGGAGGAAAGCAGCTTCGAAGAGGGCTTCGGCATGGATGGGTCGAGCATCCGCGGCTGGGCGGCGATCCACGAGAGCGACATGCTTCTGATCCCCGATCCGGAAACCGCGATCATGGATCCTTTTGCCGAGGTCCCCACGCTGGTGATGATCGGGAACGCCAAGGACCCGGTCACCAAGCAGCGCTACGAGCGCGACCCGCGCTGGATTGGCGAGAAGGCCGAGCTTTACCTGAAGAACAGCGGCATTGCCGACACCGCCTATTTCGGCGCGGAAGCCGAGTTCTTCATTTTCGACAATGTCAGCTTCGATCAGAATCAGCACGAGGGTTACTATTACATCGACGCCGAGGACGGGCGCTGGAATTCGGGCCGGCGGGAGAACAACCTGGGCTACCGGCCGCGCTACAAGGAAGGCTACTTCCCGGTGCCGCCGACGGACCATTACCAGGATCTGCGCAGCGAGATGGTGCAGACCATGATCAAGTGCGGAATGGTCATCGAGTGCCACCATCACGAAGTGGCCACCGGCGGCCAGGCCGAAATCGACCAGCGCTTCGACAAGCTGGTGAAATCGGCCGACAACATGATGTTGTACAAGTACATCATCCGCAACGTCGCCAATCGGCACAACAAGACGGCGACGTTCATGCCCAAGCCGCTGTTTGCGGATAACGGCAGCGGGATGCACACGCACCAGAGCCTGTGGAATGGAGGCAAGCCGCTGTTTGCCGGAGACCTCTATGCCGGTTTCAGCCAGCTCGGGCTGTATTACATCGGGGGGCTGCTGAAGCACGCACGCGGGCTATCGGCGATCATCGCGCCCACCACCAACAGCTACAAGCGGCTGGTGCCGGGCTACGAGGCGCCGGTGAACCTGGCGTATTCGCGGCGCAACCGGTCGGCGGCGTGCCGCATTCCGATGTACTCGGCGAATCCGAAGGCCAAGCGAGTGGAATTCCGGCCGCCGGACACCGCGGCGAATCCCTACCTGGCGTTCGCGGCCATGTTGATGGCGGGCCTGGACGGCGTGCTGAACAAGGTCGATCCGGGCGATCCGCTGGACAAGGATATCTACGATCTGTCGCCGGAAGAGATGAAGAGCGTGCCGTCCATGCCGGGATCGCTCGAAGAAGCGCTGAGCTGCCTGGAGGAAGATCACGGGTTCCTGCTGCGCGGCGACGTATTCACCGAAGAACTGATCGAGACCTTCATCGACTACAAGCGCAAGAACGAAGCCGATGCCGTCCGTCTGCGCCCGCACCCGTACGAGTTCGCGCTGTACTACGACATCTAGGCGAAGCCGACGGTCGACAGGAAGCCGTCTCTTTCGACGCGGAGCCGCGGAGACGCGGAGAAAAACGCAGAAAAGATCGAACAAATCAAAAGCTGAGAGCGCGGAGGAAGCGGAGGTAATGAAGGTTGCCTCCTACTCTCCTCTGCCCTCGTTTTCCAAGATTTCTCCGTTATCTCCGCTTCCTCAGGTTTTGACTTTATCCTTTTTTTCTTCCTCTCCGCGTTTTTCTCCGTGTCTCCGCGGCTCCGCGTCGAAAAGAATTATCCTGGTCACGGAGGGGAAGTCCTCATGCAAGGCTCCATCGTCCAAGTTAGTATTTCACTCGGAGGCCTCCCGAAACGCACCATTTCGGGGGGCCTCATCACTCCGCTGGGCATCAAAGGCGATCTCCATGCCCACCCCGCCATACACGGCGGTCCTCGTAAAGCCATCCTCATGGTTGCCTCCGAAGTAATTGATGCCCTCGTCGCGCGCGGGTATCCTCTGTTCTACGGTGGGCTGGGTGAGAACCTCACCACGCGCGGCATTACCTTCCGCGACATCCGCATCGGCGATCGGCTGCGCGCCGGCGGCGCCACCCTGGAGATCACCACGCCGCGCGACCCGTGCTCGGGACTGGATATCTACGGCCCGTCGCTCAAATTGGAAATCTCCGACGAACGCGTGCGGGCGCTCGACCACACTTCGCCGCGCTGGGGCATGAGCGGTTTCTATGCCAGCGTGGTTGCGCCCGGCCCGGTGCGTCCAGACGATATAATCGCAGTCGTGGCCAAGTTGGCCTGAGGCATGCGGAGTTCGCTCGAAGGGGCAATGGCAATCCGGCTGGGGGCGGCGCTACCGGAGCGCGTCGTCACGCGCGTTCAACTGCTGCTGGCCGCGGCCCCGGACCAGGACGCGGCCCTGCACTTTCTGGAACGGCTGCGTCTCGAATCGCCCTCGGCCTTCGACCGCATCTGCAACTCGTCGGCCGCGCTCCAGTGGGCCGTGAGCCTGTTCTGCTACAGCACCTTCCTCTCCGAGGCCGTGCTGAAGAACCCGGAACGCCTCCTGGAAGTGGCCAGCTCCGGCAGCTTCTACCGCGTGCACACGGTGGAGGAATATGAGGAGCGCCTCTTCGAGTTCCTGGGCGCGGAGTACATGGGCGTGCCATCGGCGGTGGATCTGGCGCGCTTCCGCCGCCGCCAAATGCTGCGCATCGTTCTCCGCGATGTGCTGGGGGTGGCCACGCTTTCCGATGTCGTCGAGGAGCTTTCCAACCTGGCCGACGCCATCCTGAGCGTGGCGTACGTCCGGATTCGCGCGGAGTTCGTCGCCCGCCACGGCGAGCCGCGCCTTCCCGACGGACGCCCGTGCGGCTTCTCGGTGATTTCGCTGGGCAAGCTGGGCGGCAAAGAGCTCAACTACAGCTCCGATATCGACCTGATGTTCGTGCATGGCGGCAATGGCGAGACCGACGGCGACGCGCGCCTGAGCAACAAAGAGTTCTACAAGAAAGTCGCCAACCAGTACATTGCCCTGCTCTCCGCTTACACCGCCGACGGCCAGTGCTACCGCGTGGATCTGCGCCTGCGGCCCGACGGCACGCTGGGCGAGATCTCGATTTCCGAAGACGGGGCCAGGACCTATTACGAACAGCGCGCGCGCGACTGGGAAAAGCAGATGCTGATCAAGGCGCGGATCTCCGCCGGCGAGCCCGAGCCGGGCGCCGCTCTGCTGGAGTTCGTCGAGCCGCTCATCTACCAGAGCTCGCTCGATTTCCGCGCGGTGGAGGCGGTCTCCGAAACCCGCCAGAGAATCAGCGAGAAGCTGGCCGCCCGGCGCGGCCTGAGGAACGGCCTGGATATCAAACTCACGCCCGGCGGCATTCGCGACATCGAGTTTCTGGTGCAGTGCCTGCAGCGGCTGCACGGTGGCCGCGACCCGTGGGTGCGCCACGGCGGCACCATGTTCGCGCTCTTCCGCCTGCGCGACAAGGGCCTGCTCTCCGCCGGCGAGTACGCCCGCCTGGCGGCCGCCTACCAGTTCCTGCGATACATCGAGCACCGTCTCCAAATCGAAGAGGACCGCCAGACCCACACGCTTCCCTCCGACCCCATCCGGCTGGATCTGCTGGCTCGCAAGATGCCGTCGGAAAGCACCGGCGCCATACTGACTGGCGAGACGCTCAAGCAGAAGCTGGACGAGCACCTGGCGGCTGTCCGTGAGGTTTACGACCGCGTGGTCCACGCGCAGAAGCCCATGTACTACACCATCCCGCCCGCGCCCGAGGCTCCCGAAGAGGAAGGGGAGCCTCAAGCGCCGGCGGACAACCTGGCGCGCCTCTTGGAACAGCGCGCGCCGCAACTGGCGGAGGCCGTCGCCAGCGCCGGCCTGCGCCGCGGCATCGAGCGGTTCCAGCATTTCCTTGAAAAGAGCGTAGCCGGCGCCGATCTCCAAAACCGCCTGGAGTCGGACCCCAAGCTGGCCGCCGCTGTGCTCGATATCTTCGAGCACAGCTTCCACTTTGCCGACGACCTGCTGCGCTACCCGGAGCTTCTGGACGAAATCGGACAGCCGTTTCAACTCGAAGGCGAACCACTGGAAGAGGCTGAGTCGGTACGCCGCTTCTACCGCCGCCAGATGCTGCGCATCCAGGGCGAAAGCATTCTCGAAGCCGCCCCCATCTTCGCCACGCTGGGCAAGACTTCCGCGCTGGCCGACAAGGTGATCGCCGCCGCCTACCGCATCGCACTCCGTGAAGCGCCGCCGCCGGCCAGCGATTCCTACACGCCCGCGGACCAGATGATGGTGATCGCACTCGGCCGCCTGGGCATGCGCGAGTTCGACCTGGGCTCGGACGCCGACCTGGTTTTCGTCATCCCCGACGTCGATGCCGGCGAGCACGCATTCTGGACCGGCGTCGCCGAACGCATGATCCAAACCGTGAGCTCCTACACCGGCGAAGGGGTGATGTTCACCGTCGATACGCGCCTGCGCCCCGACGGTCGCGAAGGCAACCTGGTGCAATCCGAAGCCGCGTATAAGAGCTACTTCGCCGGCCACGCCGAGGCCTGGGAGGGCATCACCTACATGAAATCCCGCGCCGTGGCGGGCAACGTGGAACGCGCCACGGAGTTCCTGCACGAGTTGCAGGATGTGGACTGGCGGCGCTACGGCCAGAGCATGCGTTCGCGCAAGGAATTGGCCGAGATGCGCGCCCGCCTGGAGCGCGAGCAGGGACCGCGCAATCCGCTCAAGGCCGGCATGGGTGGTTACTACGACATCGATTTCGCCCTGATGTACCTCCGCCTCAAGGGCGCGGGAATTTTCTTCAAGGTGCTGAACACTCCCGAGCGCATCGACGTAATCGAAAAAATGGGCCACCTGGACCGCGAAGATGCCGACTTCCTGCGCGAGGCGGCCACCTTCTACCGCGCCTTGGATCACGGCCAGCGCTTATCCACCGGCCACGCCGAGGGCAGCCTGCCCACCTCCATCGCGCAATTCGAAGTGCTCACCGACCTGGTGAAACGCTGGACGCCGGAGCATCTGCACGACCAGCGCCTCGATGTCACGCTGCGCGAAATCCGCCGCCGCACCAGGGAGTTTTTCAACCGGCTGTTCGGAAGCGCATGAGGCGAAGGTAGGGCATGCTTTAGCTTGCCCTTTGTCTTTGTGGTTTCACTATCATCGAAGGAGAGAGCCATGAGTCTGGAAGAAGCCATCCTCGACAGAGTTCGCCACCTTCCCCCTGCGAAACAAGAGGAAGTGCTGCGTTTCGCGGATGGTTTACAGCGCCAACCTGCCGTGAGGCCGGTCTGGGTTCCCGACCGCACCAGAGAAATAAGGTGGGTTCGCGACAACCGCTGCGCGTACGCCGATCAATGGGTAGCCGTGGAAGGCGATCGTCTGATTGCCGCGGGTGTGGACGCACGATCGGTCTTCGCCGCGGCCAAGGCCGAAGGTATCGAAAGCCTTTTCGCGGTACATATCCTACCGGAAGATTCCCTCCCCTTCGTTCCGGGCTGGTAAGATGCCCGTCTCGCTGGAATTCTCGGTATCGCATCACTACAGTTCCTCCGCCGAGGGAATCGAAGTTCCCGTTACTCCGCGCATCGGTGGCCAATCCGTCGACTTGATAGCAAAGCTGGATACGGGCGCTGCCCACTGTATCTTTGACCGAAGGTACGCGGAGATGCTGGGGTTGGACGCCGAATCAGGCCGGCTTCAGCGCTTCCGGACCGCGACTGGCTCCTTTGCCGCCTATGCCCACGAGGTCACGCTCGAAACGCTTGGCATTGGGTTTTCGGCGGTGATCTTCTTCGAGGACCCTGCAGACGCACCACGGAGTTCTTCAACCGGCTGTTTGGAAGCGCATGAGTTGCCTACTGTACTGGTAGCAGGGCGGGGTTGCTGGCGACGGTGCCCGTCGTGATGACCACAGGCTTATTCCCCGTGCCGAGACCATAGGGCACCACGGCGTTGATTTGGTACAGGCCGACGAAACCGGGGGCAAGGCCGCTGTAGGTTGTGGAAGCGGCGATGCCCCCGATAGTGACCGTGGGCGTGGCGGTGGCAGAGGCAGCGCCTATTGCGGCAGAGCCGTTCTGCTGAGCGGGAGAAACCGGGCCGAGGCCGGTGCAATAAATGAGAACGGTCTCGCCGGCCGAGGCGGGGTGGGAGGTATCCGCCAACTGGAAATTGGGGTGCAGGATTGCGCCAAAACTGCTGTCGCCAGCGCTGTAAGCGAAAATACCCGGCTGGGCGTCGAGTACGGGAACCAGGATCGCGGCGCCCGCGACGCCGTTGCTCGTCACTGAAACCGCGGCTGTTGAAGGACCCGCGACTTGCCATGGCGTCTGAAAATTGACTTGCTGCCGGCCGGCAACGTTATCCACGGCGAAGATGGGCGCGGGGATCCCATTCACGTTTACGGCCACGTTGAGAAACTGTGTCGGCAAAGGAAGGCTGGAAGCAAGATTGATGCCGGCGCTGTCTGTGAGATTCGTTCCAAAGACCGTGGCGATTGAACCGGGAACCAGACTGCCCGAGGCAAAACTGGCCGCATTGGTAATACCGGAGGCAGTGATTTGCGGGGATCCGGCGCCGCCGGCAGGAGGCGTGGGGGTTGGAGGACCGACAAAGTAGGCGGTGGCATACAAATCGTTTGCCAGGATATCGGTGCCCTCAAAACCACTGCCAAAGGAGAAGCTCCACTCCTGGTTGGCGATTGGGCCATCGGTTTGGCAGGCGTCCTGAATCGTGGCTCCCTCGCACGACCAATAGAGATAAGGCTGCACGTCGAGGAACGAACCGACAACTATGCCAGGCGCCGCGACCACGGGCATACCCCTGCTCAAACCCAACTGGCCATAGAACAACTCCCCCATCGGACTAGCTCCGCCGCTGGTGCAGTTATAGCCGCTACAACTCGGGTCGATGGAAGGCAATTGCCAGTTTGTCTGGCCCAGATAGCCGGCGCTATTCATGTTCTTGACGAATTGGACGGCCAAATCCCAGGTCATCGCGCCGTCCTGGTCGACGCATGTTGCGGGGCTGGTGGGAGTCTGGCAGGCCGGCAAGCCGAACGTGTTCGTAGCGGCCAGATTGGCGTTTGCCGGCCAAGTGACGTCGGCGACAGGATCATACACCGTCTCACCGCCGGGATTCACTTGTAACCCATTGCCGGTGGCGGCGGGGGTCCCGGGAATCTTGCCCGGGATCATCGGCAGCACATACAGGAAATTGGGCGCGGTATTGGCGCCGTGGAACCCGTTGTTGAAGGAGAAACTGGCGTACCCCGACGAGCCGAGGCTGGATTGCGACCAGTAAAGATAGGGTTGGAAACCGCTGAATGGACCGGTTGTGCTGTTCGGGATGGGAACCGCGGCATTCGGCGCCTTAAGACCCAATGCGTTGTAGTACAGCGAGCCCATCGCGCTGGCCGAGCAGCCGAACCCGAACGAATCGCCATTTGGCCCCGTCTTCCCGCAGCCGCTATCGTTGGAGGGTGTGGTTGGGAGCTGCCAGTTGGTGTGCCCCAGATAGTTGGCCGCGTTCATGGCTGCGACCCATGCCGCCGCCGCCTGGTAGCTCATCGAACCACTTCGGTTTACGCACGGTTGCGTGCTCGAACCGTTGCATAGCGGAAGGCCGAACCGGTCGGTGGCCGCCAGATTGGCGTTCGCCAGCCAGGTGACTTTATTTACGGTGTCATAGACCATCGTGCCATCCAGGCTGAGGAGCAACGTCGCGCTCGCCGGCAACGGCAACAGCGCGCAACCGGCGAGCACAGCGGCTGCGATCGCGGTCCAGCGCACCATGGTGTTCCCTCCTGTTCTCCTGCTCTTTAAGAGAATACGTTTCGGGGACTCCCGATTCACTTATTTCGCTGCACCCGCCGGCCGCCTCCTCGCTCTCGCTATCGAACTTTTGGACGTCCGGGGGCCAGCCATTTCTGCACGTATATACGTTGCGATAGAATGCAGGGCGGTGGCCGGCGCAATCGAATTCGATACCTCGGACAGAAAGGCTCTTCTGGAGAGACCCCAATGAAGAAGCGGATGGAGGGACAACCCAAGCGCGTCATCCCAGCTTTCGCCACCGAGGCGGAAGAGGCGGAGTGGTGGTATAAGAACCGCAACATACATGGCAAACAACTACTTGCCGCCGTGAAGAGCGGCGAAGCTCGGGTGTTGACGAAGGAGAAACTGCGGGAGCGGATAACCGCGTCCAAGAAGACACCGGCGCCGGTGTGATGTTGCGGCGTTCAGGCTGAAGCGGATTTCAGAAGCGGGTTTCAACCGCGCGCGGCTTCGCGCGCGAGGCCCTCATGCACCAGCATTTTCAAGAGGGTCTGATAGCCGATGCCCTTACGGCCAGCGATCTCGCGGGCCTGTGCGAGATCGGCTTCCGGCAGGCGGATAGCGATCTGCACACTGCTCTTCTTGTTCAGCATGGCAACCA
>Ga0209039_10001389_pt1 | contig 22645 bp, 21 predicted proteins | sample BogFormECP12_OM1_FD_188238 | JGI IMG/M metagenome (GOLD analysis project Ga0209039, IMG submission 188238) | Bog forest soil microbial communities from Calvert Island, British Columbia, Canada - ECP12_OM1 (SPAdes) (version 2) | ecosystem: Environmental > Aquatic > Freshwater > Wetlands > Bog ... | reverse complement strand
TATTACCCCGCGTGGGTAATACGATGGCCGGTTCCCAACCCGTTCCGAAACAACTACTTATACTCTTGTTTCGGTCCTTCGCAGTAAACTTCCGCTAGCTCACGATCTTTCCGCGCAAATGTTGCGCCCGGGTTCGGATCGTTGGTCGGCAGTGCCGGCTCAGGCTGAGGCAGCGTACCGGCCCGGCGCCACGTAAGGAACACAATGGCGTCCTCGGGGACCCAATGCGGTAGTCTTCGTTGCCAGAACATGGCAGTAGCGCCGGCGATCTTGTCGCCGATGGGTTTTTCGCGGCCAAATCACCGGCGACAAGATCGCCGGCGCTACATAGTGCGATCCATCGCGCGTTTCTCTCTGGTATCTTGGAAGTACCCCCGGGTATGATCAACCGCCAGGAAGCGCTGGATTTGTTCCGTTCCGAAGACCTCATCGGCGTCGGCATGGAGGCCGATGCCATCCGCCGTAAGTGGCATCCCGAGGGCATCGTCTCTTACATCATCGACCGCAACATCAACTACACCAACTTCTGCACCGAGTATTGCAGCTTCTGCGCGTTCTACCGCCCCATGGGGCACGCGGAAGGGTACGTGCTGCCCAAGGAGACCATCTTCGAGAAAATCCAGGAGACGCTCGACCTGGGCGGGACCGGCGTGCTGATGCAGGGCGGCCTGCATCCCGACCTCAAGATCGAGTGGTACGAGGACCTTTTCCGCGGCATCAAGGAGCGCTTCCCCATTCACCTGCACTGCCTCTCCGCGCCCGAAGTCGCCAATATCGCAGAGGTCAGCGGGCTGAGCCTGCGCGAGACCATCCGGCGGCTGATGGTTTCCGGGCTGGATTCCATTCCGGGCGGCGGGGCGGAGATTCTGGATGACGCCGTGCGCCACCGCATCAGCCGCCTGAAGTGCTCCACCGAGGAATGGATCGACGTGCATCGCACCGCGCACCAGCTCGGCATGCGCACCACCGCGACCATGATGTTCGGCTGCGGCGAGACCATCGAGCAGCGCATGAACCACCTCGAGCTGGTCCGCAATTTGCAAGAGGAGACCGGCGGGTTCACGGCCTTCATCCCGTGGACCTTCCAGCGCGCCAACACCGCGTTGGGAAGCTCTGTGAAGGAAGAAGCCACGGCGGTGGAATATCTTCAAACGCTGGCCATTTCGCGGATCTATCTGGACAACTTCGAGAACGTGCAATCGTCGTGGGTGACGCAGGGGCTGAAGACCTGCCAGTTGGGGCTGCGCTTCGGCGGCAACGACGTAGGCAGCATCATGATCGAGGAAAACGTGGTGGCGGCGGCCGGGGCGCACCACTGCACCACCGAAGAGGAACTGCGGCGCATCATCCGCGACGCGGGATTCATTCCCAAGCAGCGGGATACGCTCTACCGGACCTATTTTCTGAATTAGCCGGCCCTTGACAGACTACGCGGCTCCTTGATAGCATTTTTTCAGCTAATGGGACGCTGTTCGCGCAGCATCTTCCTGCTTGTCCTGCTGGTCCCCATCCTTGTCTATTCCTACGCCGAAGGACCGCCGTCGGGAGTCACGGGCGGATTTGGCGAGCCTACCTGCGTGCAGTGTCACACGGGCACTCCCCTGAACGGCGGAGGGGGCAAAGTGACGATCGCCACCCCCCAGTCGTATTCCAGCGGAGTCGCTTATCCGATCACGGTGACGGTCTTCGACTCGGCCCAACGGCGCTGGGGATTCGAACTCAGCGTCCGGACCCAGGCGGGCAAACAAGCGGGGATCCTGGCCGTCGGCTCCGACGGGTTCACCCAGCTTCTGGCTCCTATTAACGGCACCCAGTACATCAGCCATTCCTTGGCCGGGACCCGCAACGGCACTACAGACAAGGGAAGCGGCGTGAGCTTCACTTTTACGTGGACCGCGCCGGATGCCTCCGTGGGCCCGGCGGTGTTCAACGCCGCCGCCAACGCCGCCAATGGCGATGGCACGCAATCCTTCGATCACATCTATTCCACATCTGCGATCGTACAGCCGGGGGCGGCGCCGCCTACGGTCAACAGCAACGGAACGGTCAATAACGCCAGCTTCGCCGCCGGAAGCAATCCTCTGGCTCCAGGCACGATTGCCGCCATATTCGGGACCAACCTGAACGACGGGTCGAGCCATCCGTCTTCTCCTTTCGGAAGCGACGGGAAGCTGCTCGCGACGCTCGGCGGAGCCGGCGTTACCTTCAACGGAATTCCCGCTCCTCTGTTTTCCTCCTTCCCGACGCAGCTCAACGTGGAGGTTCCCGAGGAACTGGCGGGAGCGGCCTCCGCCACGGTCCAGGTGACGGCCGGCGGCCTGACCAGCGCACCGCAGACCGTCCCCCTGGGACCGTACTCGCCTGGCATCTTCACCATTCCGCCCGGCGGCACGGGGCAGGGCGCCATCCAGATTGCGAACACGGCCATCTTCGCCGCACCCTCGGGCAGCATCCAGGGGGCGCAGTCCCAGCCGGCCAACTCCGGGGATTTGCTGACCATATACTGCACCGGCCTGGGGGCCGTGACGAACCCGCCGGCCACCGGCGTGCCCGCATCCTCCAATCCCCTTTCGACGACCATAGTCACGCCTCAGGTCGCCATCGGAAGCGTCCAGGCGAACGTTACCTTCTACGGCCTGGCGCCGGGTTTCGTAGGTCTTTACCAAGTCAATGTTCAGGTGCCGGCGGGGCTGCCCGCTGGCAACGCCGTTCCGTTGGTGCTGACCATTGGCGGCCAGACAAGCAACACCGTTTCCGTCGCCATCTCAGGACAGTGAGGAGGAGAAATTTGTGCGATCGGGTATTAAACTGGTTGTCCTTTTTCTGTGCGTTTCGAACGCCTTCGCGCTGCCCCAGTTCATGGTGCGCTTTTCGCAGGACGTTTTTTCCCGGCCGGAATACCGCAACCAGTGCTCCACCTGCCACATCAATCCCAAGGGCGGCGGGCCGCGCAACCCTTTCGGGACCGCCTTCGACAAGAACCAACGCACGGTAACGCCGGAATTCCGCCGCGCGTGGCCCGATCATTTCCTGGCGAGCCTCGCCTCCAATCCGGTCCCGACCGGGCAAGGGGAGATGAAGGCGACTTTTCTGGCCGACGGCGAGAACACGATTGTGGAGATTGGCGGGCAGCAGTATCGCTTGAATACCAAACGGGCCACGCTGGAGAAGATCGAGCCGGAAGAGGTCGCCAAATTGACGGCGCCGCCCACGCCTCCGCCCGCTCCCACCGAGCCGAAACTGCCGCTCAGAGACCAGCCGACCTTCGACCACTATCTGGTAAACCTTCCAACCACCTTGCCCTATGAACGCGGAGCCTTCAGTTTGCGCTTCTCCCATCGCTTCGAGCAGGGCGTTCTGAATTGCGGCGAGAACTGCGCCGGCATTGGAGAATTATACGGGCTGGACAGCTTCTCCTTGTCTTCCTTCGGCGGAGAACTGGGAGTCGCCAGGCGGCTGGCCGCCACCGTGTATCGCAGCCCAGTCTACAAGACCATTGAGATGGGGGGCATATTCCAACTACTGCGCCAGAAGGGAAAGGAACCTCTTTCCGCCTCCCTACGGGTGACGGTCGAGGGGCGGGATAATTTCCGCGACTACTACACCACCAACCTCGTCTTTCCGGTTTCGAGGAGTATTTCCAACGTCGCCGAGGTCTTCGTGGATCCCATGATCAGCTTCAATGCCAATCCATTCGCCCTACCCGCCGCGCCGTCTGTTCCGCTGGGAATCACGCGCGCGAATCAGGCGGCGGTTGGATTCGGCGCCAGCATCCGTTTACGCCCGCGGACTGCCTTCGTCATGGAGTGGAATCCGCGAGTCGCCGGCTACCGCGCCGTGGGTTCCCGCAATACTTACTCTTTCGGTCTGTTGCGGAGCACCAATGCCCACGTCTTTGAACTCGTGCTCAGTAACACCATCGCCACCACCACCAGTCAGGCAGTCGGTTTCGGGCTGGATCAGCTCTCTTTGGGCTTCAATATTTACCGGCGCATCCGGTGAGTTCAACGGCCCTCCAGGGATTCCGCCACGTCCGTCAACTTGTGGATGCCGTGAACCGCCAGCCCCCGGATCAGGGATCGATAGTCCGGCTCGAGGCGGCGGCGGGCGATCGATTAATAAGAAACGGGTAAGCACGCCGGATCCGGTCAGATCTGACCGAGATCTCCTCCTTCTCCTATCGTCATAGTCGCTTGCGCGGGGCAAAAAACCGGCTGTCGCGGAGGAGGGATTACCGTCTAACTTATTTAGCGTGAATGGATTACAAATATTGTAGAAATCTGTGACCGGGGTCAGGCCAAGCCCATCTTCGCCAGCAAGGGCGCGGAGGCGCGTTTGCCTTCGCCCGCCTCGGCTTCTTCCTCACCGGACTCTGACGGCTGCTTCTTCTGTTTGGACATACACCCGATCCTCTACTCAGGCGACCGCCAAGTGGCGCAAAGGGAAGCATACGATCTCCGCCATTACGCAGCAACACGGTTCCAGTCAATGCGGCATTGCCGGGACCCTTGCCATCAATCTCAAATGTGCTGTGGTGCTATTTTGGGTGAGGTCTGCGCGCCAGCGCAACGAACACGGGGACGGCTGCAATCCACATCATACCCACCCAGACCGCGATCAGTAGCGTTTGTCCGGGTCCGGTCGGCAGCGGGCTGAACCAGTAGGCCGCTCCAGCATTCAGACATCCGTGCAACACACAGCAGAGAATCACGCTCTTTGTTCGAGAGTAGATGAGCACGAAGAAAGCCGAAACGGGAAAGATGCCCGCAAGAAAAAGAAGATACACAAGCCACCTGCCTGGTTGGCTTTCGGAGCCTACTGCGAAGTAGAACGGCAGATGCCACAATCCCCAAACGGACGCCATCCAGCCCGTCGCGGCCAGCAGAGAGTTTCCTTGCAGGAGGCGTGGGAGGAAGAAGCCTCGCCATCCCAGCTCTTCGCCCGCGCTGAAGATTGAAGAAACGAGGACCATCACAAGCAGGTCAGACCACACGGCAAACTTGGGAAGAGAATGTCCGGAGCGCGAATAGATGAGCATCGCCGCAGCTTGTGTAGCGGGCGCTAGGAGAACCGCCAGCGCGTACCAGAGAATCGACACGCGCACTTTGAAAAGAGGAGCCAGTGCCGCCTTGATGGCAGAAGACCCGTAAAACACGCCGGCAGTAGTCAAAGCGGCAATAGCAGGCGTGAATTGTGCCAAGGCCTGAAGCCCTTTCGGTATTCGGACGTGGAACAGGCCATACGCCGTGAGCGCCGCAGGGACTTCGATGGCCCAGCTCAGCCCATAGGTGAGAAGAAGGAAGCAAGTCAGAGCAGCGGTCGGCCGCGAACCGGGGCCCGCTTTGTCTGCAATCAAACCTTCCAGTGGAGCCTCCGGGGCAGGGATTCCAGTGCTTCCTCGATCCTTAAACATGCCAGCCACCGCAGCTCGGGTGTAATCGCAGCAGTCGCACAAGCATGGACACTCCTTCCTATATAAAACGAGTATGCCAGACCACAGATTCCCCGGACGAGCCGTCTTTTTTCGCTGTCTTGCCGTCTAATGTCCGTAGGAGGCTCCATGCGCGTTCTTATCGGCATATTGTTATGTGCCGCCGCGCTGCCGGCGCAGAAGCCGCTCTCCGAACAAGAGGTTCGGGCTTCGATGGAAACCAAGGAGCGCGAAAGAGAGCACCTGTGGGCGACCAAGGACTACCGGGCGGCGGTTCGTCTTCTCGAAGAGTTGGTCGCCGACCCTGCGATTCGGCGCTATCCCGATCTTCACCTGAACAACCTCTACAACCTTGCCTGCGGTTACGCGCTCACCGGCGACGCAGCCAAAGCCGTGGCCCGGTTGCGGGAGATTCTCGATCTTGGCTATCACAACGTGACCAACATCCAGCGAGACACCGATTTCGATTTCATCCGCAACGACCCGGGCTTCCTTGCCGTGATCGCGGAAATGAAAGCCATTCCCGATTTCTGGGACGGCCCCGCGTGGCGGACTCCCTACCAGCCCGATCTCCCGGAAGACCAGAAGATCGCCGGCCTCTCCCGCTTCTGGTCGGAAGTCAAATACAACTTCGCCTGGTTCGAGCACCTGCCGCGCGATTTCGATTGGGACGCGCTTTACGTCGCCTACATCCCCAAGGTGCGAGCCACGCGCTCCACGCTCGAATACTACCGCGTGCTGCAGGAACTCTGCGCCCGCCTCAAGGACGCCCACACCAGCGTCAGCTTCCCGAGCGCGTTGGGGAGGGAAGTCTTGGCCATACCGGGGGTGAGCACGCGCTTCATCGAAGGGCACGTTCTGCTCTCCGAGGTCTGGGACCCGCCGCTGAAACAGGACGGTATCGTGCCCGGCCTGGAAATCGCCGCCATCGATGGCGTGCCGGTCAAACAGTACGGCGCCGAACGCGTCGCGCCCTACCAGAGTGCGTCCACCGCGCAGTCTCTGGACGTGGAGACCTTCGAACTTAGCCTGCTCCGGGGAAAGATGGGTGTGGCTGTGGAACTCACGCTGCTCACGCCCGATGGCGGCACGTTGCGGCGCTCGCTCCCGCGGGGGACCAGCAACGGTGCGGCGCCCCGGCGCCTGCCCGACTTCGAATTCAAAATGCTGCCCGGCGACATCGCCTATGTGGCGCTGAATAACTTCGGCAGCGCCACGGCACAGAAGGAGTTCGAGCGCCAGTTCGACGACATCGCGAAATCCCGCGCGCTGATTTTCGACGTGCGCAACAACGGCGGCGGCAACAGCGGATACGGCACTGCAATCCTCTCGCACCTCATCGAGAAACCCACACCGGCCGAGGAATGGCGCAGCCGCCAGTACGTCCCGGCGCAGCGCGCCTGGGGGAATCCGCCCGGCTGGACCGGCGGCACGCCGATGACGGAGCCGAGCCCCGGCCAGCACTATCGCAATCCCGTGGTGGTGCTCACCAGCCCGCGCACGTTCTCCGCCGCCGAGGATTTCACCATCGATTTCGAGCTTATGGGCCGCGGCAAGATCATTGGCGAGCCGACCGGCGGCAGCACCGGACAGCCGCTCTTTTTCCCGCTGCCCGGCGGCGGCTCGGCGCGCGTTTGCACCAAGCAGAACCGGTATCCCGATGGCCGCCAGTTCGTGGGCGTGGGCATTCAGCCGCAGATCCCGGTCCGTCCCACGGTGGCCGATTTCCGCGCCGGCCGCGACACGGTTCTGGAGGGCGCCCTGGAATACCTGCGAAGCCCACTGGGCCGCTGACCGCGAGATTCGGCCGCCCCGGTTGCGTCAGGCGCTCTGGAATAACATTGTTATTACCATGCGGGCGGTACACGTGAGCATACGACAGATAGGCAACTCCCGCGGAGTCGTCATCCCCAAACCGGTACTTGCGCAACTGGGGCTGGACAGCAAGGCGGGAGCGGAGATGACGATCGAGGATGGTGCACTTGTGTTGCGCAGGCCCGCGAGTCCGGCCCGCTCCGGTTGGGCCGAGGCTGCCAGGAGCATCGCGGAGGCTGGCAACGACGAACTCGTGATGGGCGAGTTTGGTAATGCTGAGGATTCGGTCGCGAGGCGCCGTTTCGGATCGGTATCAACCATGGTGGCCGGAGGGGTTTGATCCTGCTCGATCAGGTTCGCGCCGTGGACAAGACCCGGTTGGCGAAGAAACTGGGAGCGGTTCCTGCAAAGACTCTCACCTCCACATTGAGGACGCTGCAGGAGGTATTCGCAGAGTGAAATTCCTTCACTGGAACGGCGCCTGGCGCCACGCTCCCGGTCTTCCGGCGAAGCGCTACGCGTTCAGGTGCGTTTCGATGCGCTCGATGGCCTCGTCGATTTCGGCGGGGCTCTTGTAGCCGATGGTGATCGCATCCACGGCGCCCAGGCCCATTACGTATTTGATGGAGGCGTCGCGGTCTTCCGGCGTGGTGAAGCGGCCCTCGCCCATGATCTTCATGCCGAGCACGGCTGTGCCTTGGCTGTGAATCTCGCGGATGTGGGTGGTCACCTCCGGGACGTCGCCGGGCGTCTGAGCGTCGCCGCGAAGGTTGTCCATCATGGTGCCATTGTGGTTGATGCGGCACAGGGCCACTTCCAGCCACTTGGCGCCCGGACAGGTGCGCAGCGGCACCAGACCATGGACGGAAGCGCCGTGAGCCAGAACGATCTTCTTCTGCTTGGCGGCGGAGAGCGCGTCGCGGGTGGCCTCCCGCTCCTGCGCCCAATCCGCGGTCCGGATGCCGTGCAGCAGCACGATGTCGATGTATTCCGAGCCCAGGGCGGTGCGCAGCTTGTCGATGGAAGCGGCGGGATCGGGCTGGCGCGGGCCGATTTTGGTCATGAGCCGGTAGGTATCGCGCGGAATTCCCTTCAAGGCGGTGGCCAGCATCTCGGGCATCCCCTGGTAGGAATCGGCGGTTTCGAAGAACCGGATGCCGCGGTCGTAGGCGTGCCGGACGAGGCTCGTGAACCCCTCCTGGCCAAGTTGCCGTTGGATCATTCCGCCGCGCGTGCCGGTGCCGAAAGCCAGGCGGGTCACTTTGACCCCGGAATTGCCCAGCGTCACCCAGTCGGTGGCGGAGCGTTTGGCGGCGGCCGCGGTGAGCATCCCTCCGGATGCCGCAACCGTCGAAACGGCCACGGTAGTCTTCAAGAAATCGCGTCTGGTAAATTGGGACATTTTCCCTCCAGTTGATGGATCTGAGGTTTAGTATATCCTGCTTTTCACTTGGCCGCCTGGATGGCGAAATCCCAGGTCTGGATGTTCAGTTGGCCCTCGGTGTACTCGACCACCGCGTATTCGCCCGGCTCGAAGGGCTGCTTGGGCCAGATCTTGTAGAGGCCGTCGGCTAGCTGCTTTTGGAATGTCTCCACCAGCGTGGGCTCTTCGACTACCTCCTTGGTGATCGGCATGTAGGTGAGGTTCTCGACGATCCGCACGGCGCCCTTGGAGGTGAGTTTGACGATCCCGAAGCGCTCGGTCTGGGAAAGCTGGATGTAGAATTCCTGGTCGGGGTTGGTGAAGACGTTCGACGAATGCGCCCCGTTCAATTCCAGCGTGGCCTTGCCGGAGACCATGGGAATGGGCGAGAGGGCTTTCAGGATGGACCGGCCCTTGTTGGTGTGGACGGCGGATTCGGCAAGCTTGATGACCTTGACCTGGCTGCCTTCCAGCCAGTAGACGCCGGGGTCCTGCGGGATGTGGCTGGTTTCCAGGGCCAGGTCGCGCTCCGCCTTTTCCTCTTCGGCGACCGCTTGGGAATCTTTCTCCAACTGGGTCTGGCGTTCGGCGACCTCGGCTTCGGTGCGCTTCAGGTCCACCAGATCCAGGGGGATGTCTTCCCACTGGCTTCGCTCGACGCTGTAAAAATGGACGCGGTCGGACTGCACCTGGTATTCGCGGACAAGGTGATAGCTGCCATCTTTCAAGTACAGCTTGAGGTTCGCCGCGAAGGCCGTGAAGACCAGCAACAGAAGCGCCAGCAGGTACTTGCGCATGTGTCTAACGACTACTGTAGCGCGGGGCGGGCCGGGCATGCGGGCCGGGCATGCCCGGCCCCTACTAATTTCCGGCGGGCTCAACCGTCATAGAATTTATCGAACGCGGGCCGGGGTTCGCGCGTATATCAGCCATAATGGTTTTTTGAGGTTCTCAACGATTATGTCCTTTGCCAGATCAGTTGCTGTTATCCTTCTTTGTTCCGCGGCGGGCTTGGCGCAGACGCCAGAGATTACCAACGGCCCCGGCCACGGCGTTATCGGGTGGTTCGAGGGAAACTACGTGGCTCACCCGGTTCCCAAGATCAGCTTCGAAGATTCGCCGCGGATCGACAAGCTGATGCGCGCCGGCAACATCTACCTGTCGCTGCGCGACGCCATCGCGCTGGCGCTGGAGAACAACCTCGACATCGAGTACGCCCGCTTCAACCCCAAGCTGGCGGACGCCAACTCGATGCGCGTCAGCGCCGGCGCCTTGCTGCGCAGCGTTTCGAGCAGCATTTCGAGCGGACCGTCCTCGGCCTCGCTGGGCGTGGCCGCCCAGTCCTCGTTGGGCTCCGCCGGCACCGCCACCAGCGCCAGCAGCAGCGGCCAGGGCGGTGTGCTCAGCGGGTTGAGCGTACAGTTGGCCGGCACCGCCATTCCCAATCTGGATCCGGTTTTCTACGCCAGCGGCCAATTCTCCCACAGCACCCAAATCGAGACCGCCACCAACATCACCGGCACGAACTACCTGGTTTCGCAAGCCAAATCGGCGACCTTTGGAATCCAGCAGGGTTTTCTGACCGGCACCAGCCTTCAATTGGGCATGGGCAACACGCTGGGAGTCACGCAGAACTCGCCGTACAACCTGTTCACTCCTTATAGCCAAGCCACCCTTCAGTTGACCGTCCAGCAGAACCTGTTGCAGGGATTCCGGCAGTCGGTCAACAACCGCGCCATTCGCGTAGCCAAGAACCAGCGGCACATTTCCGACCTCACGTTCAAGAGCCAGGTAATGACTACCGTGGCCAACGTGGTCAGTCTCTACTGGGACCTGGTCACGGACGATGAAGACCTCAAAGTGAAGCAGCACACCTTCGAATTGAACAAGAAATTGTACGAGGACAACCAGCGCCGCGCGGAGCTGGGAGCCATCGCTCCCATCGACATCATCACCGCGGAAGCCGAGATGAAGGCGAGCCAGCAGGACGTCACCAATGCCGAATTGCAGGTCTTGCAGCAGGAGATGATCCTCAAGAGCGTGCTGACCCGCAGCGGGATGGACAACATGGCGGTGGTTGGCGCGCGCATCGTGCCCACCGACCATGTCGACGTTCCGGCGCAGGAAGCCGTGCGGCCCATCCAGGACCTGGTGGCGGAAGCCCTGGCCAACCGCCCCGATGTGGAGCAGAACGCCATTGGCCTGGAGGATGCGCGCATCACCACGCTGGGCGTCAAGGACGCCATGCTGCCGCAGCTCACCGGGTTTGCGACGTTCAGTAACAGCGGCCTGGCGGGCCAGGTGAACACTCTGCCGTATCCGGTGACGCTGCCAAACGGGCAAACCGCGATGTACACGCGCACCGCCGCGGATGTGAACCAATACTTCCTGGGCGGCTATGGCACGGTGCTGGGCCAGGTGTTCGGGCGCAATTTCCCGAACTATAGCGCCGGCCTCTCGCTCACCATCACCCTGCGCAACCGCTCCACACAGGCGGACTTGATCACCGACCAGTTGAACTACCGCCAGCAGCAGCTCCAGGACAAGCAGTTCCACAACAACATCAAGCTGAACGTGATCAACGCGCAGACGGCGGTACGGCAGGCGCGCGCGGCGTGGGAGACGAGCGTGGAGGCCCGCAAACTGCAGGAGCAGACGCTGGCCGGCACGCAGCGCAAGTACGAGCTGGGCACGGCGACCATTCTCGACGTGGTGATTACGCAGCGCGACACCACCACGCGCCAGTTGAACGAAGTGGACGCGCTCAACCAGTACAACCGCGCCAGAGTCAACCTGCAGAACATATTGGGCACGGTGCTGACCGACTACCAGGTGGATATCGAACAGGCCAAGACCGGCGTGGTGGGGCGCGAGCCGGACCCGATTCCCGCAGTGCCCGCCGCGGCGCCGGCGATTTCCCCGGCGGTCAGGCGGTAGGGTGGGGCAGACCATCGTCGTTTGTGGTCTGCCGTTTGCGAGTCGCCAAGAAGGCCGAGTACAACTCGGCCGCAGGCTGCAAGCCTGCCCCACAGAATCTGAGCGGTCAAGCTGGTATCTTTATAGTTGGCAAAAATCTATCCGTTCCAACCGTTCCGATACACGGAACAAGCCGGTCCCTTGGGGAACCTCGTAACGCAGCCTTACGACAAGATTTCCCCGGCGATGCGGAGCCGCTACCTGTCGCTCAGCCCGCACAACCTGGTGCGGGTGATCCTGGGGGAGCGCACGGCGAAGGATTCCGCCAGCGACAACGTCTACACCCGCGCCGCGCGCTACCTGAACGACTGGATCGCATCCGGCGTGCTGGCGCAAGACCGCCATCCCGGCATCTTTCCGTACTTCCAGGAATTCACCGTCCCCGATACCGGAGAGCGCCTGGTGCGCAAGGGGTTCATCGCCCTGGGCGCGGTGGAGGATTATTCCACCGGCGTGGTGCACCGGCACGAGCAGACGCTTTCGGGGCCGAAAAAGGACCGGCTGGAGCTGCTGCGCCACACGCACGCGCACTGCGGGCAGCTCTTCATGCTGTACCCCGATCCCGCTGGCGCCATTGACGCGCTGCTGGATGAGGCGGCGGCGCTGGCGCCGATTGCCGAGGTGACGGACGAGTATGGCGCGGTCCACCGCGTGTGGCAGATGGCCGATGCCGCGCGCGTGCAGCAGTTGATGGCGGACAAGAAGCTGCTCATTGCCGACGGGCATCACCGCTACGAAACCGCGCTGGCATTCCGCAACGAAAACCCCGGCCTGCCGGGCGCCGACCGCGTGATGATGACCTTTGTCAACATGCACTCACCGGGACTGAAGATCCTGGCCACGCACCGGCTGGTGAGCGGACTCGACGCCGAAGGTCTCACGGACCGGTTCCTGCGGGCCGCGGCGGCGAGCTTCCAGGTGGAGGAAATCGGCTCGCTCGACGGTCTGAAACGGGCGTGGAAGGAAGGCGAAGGCCGAACCATTATCGGCGCGGCGATCGGCAGCCGCCTCTTTCTGCTGGAGGACCGCCAGGCGCGCGGCGAGCTGGACGTGCGCGTGCTGCACCAGCGCCTGCTGGGCCAGGCGCTGGGCATTGGCGAGGAAGCGGTGCGCGACGAGAAGCACCTGCGCTACATCCGCGGGTTGGACGCGGCCGTAGAAGAGGCGCGCCGGGGCGCGGCGCAGATCGCGTTCCTGTTGAAGCCGGTTGCAGTGGAGCAGGTGGCGGCCACGTCCTTCGCGGGCGGGGTGATGCCGCAGAAATCCACCGACTTTTACCCCAAGCTGCTCTCCGGGCTGACGATTTATAGGGTGGGGTAGGGGAGGGAGCGGCCTCTGGGTCTGGGAGGGTGGAGGCCCAACGGTCGCCGAAATCCGTGCCGCATTCAACAGGTTAATCAGGTGATCTCTTTGAATGGATTAAACACCTTGAGCCCGGGACGCCTGAAATCCCGATCATTGCCTGTGGCAATCGTCAGCCCATGCCGACGGGCAGTCGCCGCGATGTAGCTGTCTTCGACGGGCATGCGCTGGCCGACCTTGTCGAGCGACCGCTCCTGCTCAGCCCACACGTGTGCAACTGATACATTGAACCCGTGAATCCGCCCCCCAAGTGATTCTACAAGCCGCGTCAGCCAAGCCTGTAGGGCCTGGCGCTGATGTCCGTCCTTGGTACGCACCCAATAGGCCAATTGCGCGATGACGACGGCGCTCGTGTAACAGCGATCCTGCTCCATCTCGAGCCAAGCGATGACCCGTGCATCGCCGTGCCGTTTGGCCGGCTGGCAAATGACGTCCGTGTCGAGCAGCCAGTTCATAGCTTGCGGCGACTGGCCAACACGCGGCGGCGCCGCGGCACATCGTCCGGGCTGACTGGGCAGGCTTTGAGGACAGTGAGCCAATTCTCCCTACCCGGGAGCCGCCGGAACACGAGCGCGTCTTCTTCTGCGTCGAAGCTTGCATCGAAATAGTCTCCGGGAGAGGCCGGAGCAAGAGCCGCCGGGACCGTGAGGCGTCGTTTCGCGTCGAGCGTGACGATCATAGTGGGATTATCCCACGCTCCCCGCGAACAGGTCAAGATCCATGATTCTACGGGATCACTTGACGGTTTGTCCCATGTCGGACCTGTGCCTTCATCTCCCCCAACGGCGTTGGGGGAGATGAAGCCCGTGCCACAGCCGCACGCTGAGATCCGGGCGGGAACTATTCGTCGCGTTTCAACGCGGCGCGCGAAAACGCCGGCATGCAGACCGTTACGTACTCGGCGCCCTCGGCGGAGGGGGTCGAGAAGCGCACCCACTCGCCGGGTTCGACGTGCACCGCCTGTCCCGCCTCGACGTCGAGGCCGCCTTCGGGCGAGGTTACGCGGACCATCCCCTTGAGGACCACCTTGAATTCATGAAAGTCGGCCGTCCGGCCAATGCCCTCCCAGTGTGGCGGAGAGTGCATCAGGGTGATCGAGAGCTTCGAATCCCCGGTGTTGACGATACCGACGTATTCGTCGCTGAACTTGGGCAGGCTGCCGACGGTGGCGATTTGGGTGGGAGAGCCGATCAACTTAGGCATGTGTCATCCGAAATAATATCAGACTGCGCGGCCGGTCTTCACCGGGCGGCCTGGCTCATGATAGGATATTACCCATTGGAGGGCGACAGATGGGTAACTATTCCCGACGTAATTTCTTGAGGGCCGGACTGGCCGCTGGTGCGCTCGCGGCAACTGGAAGGCTGCCCTTGCGGGCGGCGCGCGGGTCGGCTACGGATTGGGTGACGCTGGGGAAATCCGGCGTCAAGGTAACGCGGCTGGCGCTCGGCACCGGGACGTTCGCCGGGCGAACGCAGCGCGAACTGGGGCAGGACGGGTTCACGAAGCTGGTGCGCCACGCCTACGACCGGGGCATACGCTTCTTCGAGACCTCCGAGAGTTACGGCGAGATGCACAAGATGCTGGGCGAGGCGCTGAAGGGCGTTCCGCGCGACACCTACCGGCTGATGTCCAAGGTAACGACGCGCGAAGGGGTGAATCCGCAGGAGAAGATCGACGAGTTGCGCAAGCTGGCGAATACGGATTACTTCGACGTGATGCTGCTGCATTTCCAGCACGTGGCTACGTGGCCGGCGGACACGGTGCGGTGGCAGGACGGGGTTCTGGAAGCGAAGTCGAAGAAGGTTGTGGTGGCGCAGGGCGCGTCGGTGCACGGGCTGCCGGCGCTGCGCCAGTGCCCGGGAAACAAGTGGCTGGAGATCGCCATGATCCGCATGAACCACAAGGGCACCAAGATGGACGCGGAGGACTTCAATACGAACGGGCCGGGCAACGTGAGCGAGGTGGTGGCGCACGTGAAGCATGTCCGCGCGGAAGGCATGGGTGTGATCAGCATGAAGCTGGTGGGAGAAGGCGCCTTCACCACCCGCGAGGATCGGCAGGCGGCGATGAAGTTCGCGTTCAACGATGCGGGCGTCGATAGCGTGACGGTCGGCTACAAGAGCACGGCGGAGGTGGATGAGGCGATTGAGAATTTGAATCTGGCGCTGTCGTAGCGGGGGCGCGCGGTGCCGTGGTGTGGGGTACACTGTGGAGTGATCCGCCAGGCACTTCAGCAGCATCTCAAGCGCTTGCACGAGTTGGAATTGGAGAAGCGGGATCGGCGCGGCTATCTGGCCCATCCGCAGCGGGAAGAGGAGTTTCGCGTGTGGGAGGATGCCGCGGCGTGGCCGGAACTCTGTGAAGAGACAGATGTTTGAAGAACTGCTGGGCAGCGTACGCGAAGCCGGGGCGATTCTGCGCGGCCAGCGGAAGCCTTCGCGGCGGATTGTAATCCGCTCTTCTTCAAAGCGCGCCGACCTTGTCATCCCGCGCGTCTCTTTGCGGCGCGCGGTTCGAAGCTGATGCGCAAGCGCGATCCGGTAGCCTCCGCCAGGCGGTCGAGCGTCCGCATCGAGGGGCGCGTCCGCCCGCTCTCCAGCCGGGCGACAACAGGCTGCGTCGTCCCCATCTTCCGGGCCAGTTGCGCTTGTGTAAGACCGGCGCGGTTTCGCACATCCATCACGGCTGAAGCCAGGACGAACTCTTCTTCGAGCGCCTCGTAAGCCTTGCGGTACTTCGGCTCTTTCATCCACTTCTTGTGCATGTCGGATATGCGTGCCATTACCAGACCTCCATCAGTAAATCGACTTCGCGCGGGCGAGCGCCAGATCTATCTCCCGACGCGGCGTCTTCTCCGTTTTCTTCGTGAGGACCCGCACGATGACCACGCGCTGGCTCACGGCCGCCGTAGGTAGAGCCTCGACTTCCGCATCAACGGGTTCGTTCGAGGTCTCGACCGTCCAACCTATATCCTGATATACCAAAAATGGCATACGCTGGATGCGCAGGAGCGGCAGGAGTGGAGTCCTGAGACGCGGGCTTTTCACGAGGACATCGGGCGCCGGAGTGCCGAGCCGGCGGAGCGGTCGGAAGGGGAGAAGGTGGAGGCTACGCGATGCCTTGTCTCATAAGCGGTAGGTTTTCAGACTCGCGCCGGAGCTCCTGCAATCGAGGCCTTAACAGTCTCACAAGTCTGTCTCGAAATGAGGGGCATGGAGTGCGGCTACGCCCGCGTATCGACCAAAGACCAAAACGCCGACGTGCAATTGAGGAAGGACCCGCGGCAAGACCCGTAGCGGGCGTTCCGCCGCCGGCGCTACGGCAGCTTGACCGCGCGCCCGGTCCTCACCGACTCCTTGGCGGCTTCGATGATCTCCGCCACGCCGAGGTTGATGTCGAGCGCGGTGATGCCTTCAATCGGCTTGTGATTGCGGATGGCGTCCACCATGAAGGCGATGGGGTCGGCGGCCTCTGGCGGGAGCGGCGTTAGCGGGACCTCCATGGTCTCCTTCGCGGTGCGCAATTCCACCTTCTGCTGCGTCATGTAGAGGCTGCCGGTTCTGCCGAAGACCTCGAGATCTTGGAAACTGCGCGGCAGGTCCCAGCTTCCTTCAAAAATGTTGATGCCGTTCTTGTAGCGCAGCACCAGGGTGGATGAGTCTTCCACCTTGGGGAAGGTCTCGGGGCGGAGATGAATCACCTCGGCGTAGACGCTCTCCGGGCGGCCCATGTACCAGAGCGACCACAGGGCGTTGTAGCAGCCGAAATCCACCAGCGCGCCGGCGCCGTTCTTCTCGGGGTCGGTCAGCCAGTCGAAGAAGTATTTGCCCGTGCCGCCGGAGCCCGGGCCGCCATGGCCCACGATGCCGCGCAGGCGCCATACCTGGCCGACTACGCCGGCATCGGCCTGCTTTTTGGCGGCGTAGTTGGAGGGCCACCAGGCCATCTGGTAGTTGCACATCACCTGGACGCCAGTCTTGCGGGCGAGATCGGCCATGGCCAGCGCATCCTTATAAGTGGATGCCAGGGGCTTCTCGTAGATCACGTTGATATGGCGCGGGGCGCATTCCTTCAGGATTTCGAGGTGCCGGTTGTTTTCGACGAAGGCCCACACGATATCGGGCTTGGCTTCATCGAGCATTTTGCGGTAATCGTCGAAGAAGGGAACGTCGGCGGCGCCGCGTTTCTTGGCCTCGGCGATCAGGTCGGGGATGGTTTCGGCGATCCCTACCAGCTTCACCTGCTGGCTTTGGGCCATACGCGGCAGATAGCCGCCGTAGTGGGAATGCACCAGTCCGACGACGGCGATCTTGTAGGTTTGGGCCATCGCGGGGAGCGCGGTCAGGCAGAAGAATGCGGCGACGAGCGGCTTCGAGTGGAACATGGCCTCATGCTATCACCACGTGCGCGGGGCGGCCATCCAGGAACGCCCAGATGTTCTCGACCGCCATGCTCAGGCCGGCTTCGAGCGCCTCGGGGGTGATGCCCGCGCAGTGAGGCGTAATCACCACATTGGGCAGGGTGGCGAGCGGATGGCCCGGCGGCAGCGGCTCGGCGGAGAAAACGTCCAGGCCCGCTCCGGCGAGTCGGCTGGCCGCCAGCGCACGGATGAGCGCGGCCTCGTCGATGATGGCGCCGCGCGCGGTGTTGATGAGAATCGCCGTGGGCTTCATGAGGGCCAATTGGCGCGGGCCGATGAAGCCCTCGGTGGCGGGCGAGAGGCGGAGGTGGACGCTGACGACGTCGCTTGCGCGGTACAGATCGTCGAGCTCCACGAATTCGACGCCGGGCTCCGGTTTGGGGTGCATGGTCCAGGCGATGGCGCGCATTCCGATGCCGGCGGCGATGCGGGCAAACTGGCGGCCGATGGCTCCCAGGCCGACGATGCCGCAGGTCTTGCCGTGAAGCTCGATGGATTGGCCGCGCGGCCACTCGCCACGGCGGGTGGCGGCGTCCAACTGCGGGATGCGGCGCGCGACGGCCAGGAGCAATGCCAGTGCATGTTCGGCGATGGAAATGGCCGAGACCCCGGGGGTGTTGGTCACCGTGATGCCGTGGCGGGCGGCGGCCGGCAGGTCCACGTGGTCGGTGCCCGTGCCCCACACGGAGATGAGGCGCAGGCGCGGGCATCGGGCGAAGACCCGCTCAGTGAATTTGGAAGAGGCGCGGATGTTCAGGACCAGATCGGCCGTGGCGATGCGGTCGATGAGGCGGTCTTCGGAGCCGGGGAGGGTGTCGTGGTAGTCGAGCTCGGCGCGCGCCGCCAGTTCGGGCCAGACGGCGCTGGCGCGCAAGACGGGGGGAGCGTCGTCGGGGATGGCGATTCGCGGCATTAGTTATGCCACAACATTATCAGTCTGGAGCAGCCAGTGGGGCTATACTTAACGGCATCTATGAGCACAGGGAAAGAGTTGGACAAGAAGACATCCCGTCGCGGGTTTCTGGGAGTGGCCGCCAGCGCGGGCGCAGCGGTGGCCGCGCCTTTCCAGGTCACCACCGCGGGCCGGACTGGCGCGGCCGCCGGCGCGATGGGGGTGACCATCCCGTCGAGCCTGGCGATGAGTTCGGGAGCGCCGCTGGGGGGCATCGGGACGGGCTTCCTCGAACTTCGCCCCGACGGCGGATTCTATGAGTGGCAGATTTTCAACTCGGGCGCCTGGGCCGGGCGAGCCGGCGCCGCGGCCCCCGGTGGTCCCCGGCCGCAGTTTCTGAAATTCCTGTTGCGGACGGCCAAATCGGGAGGCGCGACGCCCCAGTTGCGCCGGCTCTACCTGCGACCCGAAGAGAACAATCTCTACTCGCAGCCCTACGTGCACGACGTGGAATCCATCGACTACGACGCCTGGTTTCCGATGACCGGGTTGCACTACAACGATTCCAGCCTGCCGGTGCGGGTGAGCGCGGTGGCGTTCTCGCCGTTCATTCCGGGCAAGAGCCGCGAATCGGGGACGCCAGGTTTTCACGTGGTCTTCACGCTGGAGAATACGTCGCGGGAGGCGGTGGAGGCGTCCCTGGTCTCGCTCATGGAAAACCCCTTGCTGCCGGATCTGGACGACCGGATGCTGAATCACACCATCACCCACGACGGCGCCGCCACCAGCCTGGCGATGCGAACCGGGGCGGAGCCGGATGACCGGTCCGGAGTCGGCGATGTCTGTCTCTCGGTTACGGGCGGAGAACACACCTGGGTGTGCGGCACGTTCCAGCAATACGCGGGTCCGGCGGATTTCACTTGGAACTCGCAACGATCACGGGCGATGCGCGTTTCCCTGCTGGAGGAGATTTTCAAGAGCGGCAAACTCCCCAACACGCAGGCCTCGCGCGACCCGTCGAAGGATTTCAAGCTCACGAGCGCCGAGATCGACGGGCTTTCCGTGGACCAGGCGGACGAGTGGGTGCGGCGGCTCTCGGCGGATGCACTGGTGCGGCGGATCTTCGCGGACGCCCAGGCGGCCGACCGGCAGGGCTTCAATTTCCTACAGACGAAGAAAGTGTTGCTCCAGGAAGCGGCGCGGAACACCCAGCGGCTTACGTGGGGCACGGGCGCTCTGGCTTCGACCGTCAAACTGGCGCCTGGCCAGGCCGTCGAGGTTCGATTCGCCTTGAGCTGGTTCTTCCCGCACCACATGACGCGTGCGCGGCAGCCAGCCCCCGCCGTCGAAATCGGCCATATGTACGCCAACTGGTTCCACGACGCCGCGGAGGTCAACCGGTACCTGCTGGCAAATTACACCGGCCACCGCCAGGCCACCGAGGCGTTCGCACGCACACTGGCCGACACGTCGCTGGGCAGCGCGATGGCGTTCGTCTGGTCGAGCCAGTTGGGCACTCTGGTGAAGAGCACGTGGTGGATCAAGGACGGCGGTTACGGCATCTGGGAGGGACTGGGCTGCTGTGGTCACAGCACCACCGACGTGGACTACCAGGGCAGCCACCCGGTGGCCGCGCTGTTCCCGGAACTGAAACTGGGGCAGAGCAAGCGCATGATCCGGTTTCAGAACGGTAAGGGGCAGGTGCCGCACACTTACAGCGGCGATTTCGACCACGTCGATAACGGCTTCAACCGCGTCGATATGAACCCGCAGTACGTCATGATGGCCTGCCGCGACTATCTCTGGACCGGGGACAAGGCGTATCTCGAAGACGTCTGGCCGTACATCGTCAAGGCGATGGATTACACCGCCTCGCTGGACAGCGACGGCGACGGGCTGCCGGACAAGAACACCGGTATGCAGACCTACGACCAGTGGGCTATGCGCGGGACGCCGTCGTACATCGCGTCGCTATGGATCGGCGGGCTGCGGGCGGCCATCCGCATGGCGGCGGACCTGGGAAAAGACGCCGACGCGGCGCGCTGGAAAGCGGTGCTCGACAAAGCCTCGGCGAGCTTCGACCGGCTGCTGTTCAACGGCCAATACTACCGCCTGTGGGTGGATGGCGAGGCGCACAGCGACGTGTGCATGAGCGACCAGATCAGCGGCGAGTGGTTCACGCGGCTGATCGGGCTGCCCGGCACGATTTCGGAGAAGAACCTGGCCGCGGCCCTCGAAAGCATCGTGAAATTCAACTTCAATTTCGAGTTCGGCCTGCACAACGCCACCGCGCCCAAGGGAGGCGCGGACCTGCTGGCGATCACCAACATGCAGGCCGGAGGGGTGTGGACGGGCATCGAGTTCGCGTTCGCTTCCATGCTGATGGATCTGGGGCGCTACGCCGAGGGCGCCCGGATCGTGGAATCCGTTCACCGCCGCTACCTCCGCGCGGGGCGGCCCTGGAACCACGTGGAGTGTGGCGACCACTACTCGAGGCCGCCCAGCAGTTGGGCGACGCTGATCGCCGCCACAGGCTTCAAGCCCGACGTGCCGCGGCAAACTCTGACCGTGGCGCCCACCGCACCCGGCGACTTCCATGCGCCGTGGGCGACGGCCTCCGGGTTCGGCAAGATCAGCCGGAGCAGGCAGACGCTTTCGATCTTCTGCGCTTCCGGCAACCTGAGATTCAAGAAACTGCAAGTGAATGTGGGGAGCCCGAGACCCGCCGTCCGGCTTGGCGGGCGCGCGCTGGCATCGCAGGCTGAGCGGCAAGGGAGCGTGACGTCAATCGAATTCGCCCAGCCGGTTTCGATTGAGGCCGGGCAGACGCTGACGGTGGCGTAACGCCGGCGGTCTTGTGGGGCGGACGATCGGTTTTCGTCGTCTGCCAACTCCGAGGCTTCAGCAGTTGGCAGACCACAAAAAACGATGGTCTGCCCCACCAGTTGCATAGCCCTTGCCATATCAGCTATGATGGATTGGTTTCGCGTGTACAGCTTTCTGCTTCTGGCTACCACCCGTCTGTGGGCGGGTCCGTCCAGGAGTAAGGCCCCGAGGTTCCAGCGGTTACGCCGATTGGAACATGGACCTGTCCGAAAAAGTAATCCTGGCTGTTGCGACCTGTAGAATTTTTTCCGGGACCGCTGTGCGGGTCCTGGCCACTTTTTTTGATTGCATCGCGAAGAGGATGATTCGTGCCGACGTTTAACCAACTTGTGCGTATGGGGCGGAAGCCGCCGCGCTGGAAGACTTCGAGTCCGGCGCTGAATAGCTGCCCGCAGAAGCGCGGAGTTTGCACGCGCGTCTACACTTCGACCCCCAAGAAGCCGAATTCGGCGCTGCGGAAAGTGGCGCGCGTGCGGCTGACCAATGGGATCGAAGTGACGACCTACATTCCGGGCGTAGGTCACAATTTGCAGGAGCACTCGATTGTGCTGATTCGCGGCGGGCGCGTGAAGGACCTCCCCGGTGTGCGCTATCACGTGATTCGCGGCGCGCTGGATACTGCCGGCGTGTCGGACCGCAAACAGAGCAGGTCGAAGTACGGAGCCAAGAGGCCCAAATCGTAGGTACGTATGCCACGCAGACGACGAGCCGTAATTCGTGAGGTAGTGCCGGACCCGGTCTACAACTCAACCCTGGTGGAGAAGTTCGTGAACTCCATGATGTGGGATGGCAAGAAGAACACCGCCCAGGGCATTTTCTACGACGCCATGGACAAACTGCGGGAGCGCACCAGCGACGATCCGCTAAAGGCCTTCAAGAAGGCGGTGGAGAACGCCAAGCCGCTGCTGGAGGTGAAGACGCGGCGCGTGGGCGGGGCCAACTACCAGGTGCCCATCGAGGTGCCGCAGAACCGGCGCACCTCGCTGGCGATTCGCTGGATCGTCACGCAGGCGCGGTCGCGCCCCGAGAAGGGCATGCCGGAAAAGCTGGCGAATGAACTGAACGATGCCGCCAATATGCGCGGCGGAGCGATTAAGAAGAAAGACGACGTCCACCGCATGGCCGAGGCCAACAAGGCCTTCGCGCATTACCGGTGGTAGGAATTCGATGAGAACGGTCCCGCTCGAAAGGATGAGGAATATCGGCATCGCGGCTCATATCGATGCCGGTAAGACCACTACGACCGAGCGCATCCTTTATTACACGGGCCGTACACACAAGCTGGGCGAGGTCCACGAGGGCACCGCCATCATGGACTGGATGGAGCAGGAACAGGAGCGCGGCATCACCATCACGTCGGCCGCGACCACCTGCGAGTGGCGCGACATCCAGATCAATATCATCGACACGCCGGGGCACGTGGATTTCACCGCCGAG
>Ga0209039_10001387_pt1 | contig 22669 bp, 18 predicted proteins | sample BogFormECP12_OM1_FD_188238 | JGI IMG/M metagenome (GOLD analysis project Ga0209039, IMG submission 188238) | Bog forest soil microbial communities from Calvert Island, British Columbia, Canada - ECP12_OM1 (SPAdes) (version 2) | ecosystem: Environmental > Aquatic > Freshwater > Wetlands > Bog ... | reverse complement strand
GGGCAGGTGTATGGCCGTTACCCCCAAATCCGGGTGGCCTACAAGCCAAGCCAGACCTTCCAGTTCGCCTTCTCGGTTGAGAACCCCGAACAGCAAGTTGGCAAGGACGTAGCCTTTCCCTCTGCTCTCAGCAGTGAACTTACGAATGAATACAACACTGGCAGCAACGAGCTGAAGGTGCCGAACATGACGCCTGACTTCGTCCTGAAGGGCTACTGGGACAGCAAGCTGGGCAACGGCAACGCCATTCACCTTGACGTGGGCACGGTGATGCGTGCGTTTCGCAGTTGGAGCGGTGGGCAGGTCTCTGACAAAAACTATTCCTTCGGCTGGGGCGTGGGCGCCAACTTCTTCGTCGAAGTGGCCAAGGGCTACCGTCTGGTCGTACAGGGCTTCGCCAGCGACGGCGCTGGCCGCTACATCGGCGGGCTTATTCCTGACGTCATCGTAAAGGCTAATGGGGACATTTCGCCGATTCACTCCTACGCCTGGATCGGCGGTCTGGAAGTCGCTCCCAACAAAGCGACCGGTCTCTACTTCTATTACAGCGGTGCCTATGGCCAGAAGAACGCGACCGCCAACAGTGACGGCACCTGCTGCGTGGGCTGGGGCTATCCCGGAGCCAGCAACAGCGCCGACCGGCTGCTAGCGGAAGTCACTGGCGGATATTCGCGCGTCCTGTGGAAGTACGAGAACGTCGGCTCGCTGCAGTGGGGTTTGCAGTATGGCTACAACTGGCTGTATCCATGGGTGGCGGGTAGCGGCCCAAACAAGGCAAGCCAGAACATGGTATTTGGACAGTTGCGCTACAACCTGCCGTAAAGGCCGGCCCGGCCGCGCGGGGAGCACTAACAAATGAATCAGTTGGCACCTGTCACGGCCGTCACAAAAGTCTGTTGTTGAGGGACTGGTGGTGAGTGGTGAGCCGACATTCTCAGGATATTAATCAGTTATTCGCCTTAAATTCATCAACCTGTAAAGTAGTTTAGGCACCCCGCTCTTAGACTTAGGGACATTCGTCGTTGTCTAAGTACTGTCTGACGGGGCATTGGTACCATTTGTCCGCGAACTTCAGGGCGATTTAAGCAAGGATCTCGACATGAACAAAAAGCGCATAGCCGTATTGACTGCATTGTTGATCTCAGTGTTGTTATTTAATGCCTGCAGCGGGAGCAAAGGTAACTTGAAGCTGCAGGGTGCGGGAGCCAGTTTTCCGGCGCCGCTCTATCTGAAGTGGTTTAAGAACTACAACAGCGCTAACCCCAATGTTCAAGTTGATTACCAATCCGTTGGCAGCGGCAGTGGGGTCAAGAGCTTCATGGATCAAACAGTCGATTTTGCGGCCAGCGACGCGGCGATGAAGCCGGACGATATGGCCAAAGTTGAACGCGGAGTCCAGTTGCTCCCAATGACAGCGGGCAGCATCGTGCTGGCTTATAACCTGCCAGAAGTTCCCGGCCTTCGCCTTTCGCGCGAGGACTACGTTGGCATTTTTCTCGGCAAGATAACCAAGTGGAATGACCCCGCCATCGTGAAGGCCAATCCGGGCGCTAAGCTCCCGAGCACACCAATCAACGTGGTGGTCCGCGCCGACAGCAGCGGCACGACGTTTGTATTTAGCAAACACCTTGCTGCCCTTAGCCCTGAATTTGACAAGTCTGTGGGCGTAAACAACATGCCAAATTGGCCAGTGGGCACAAAGTCCAAAGGAAATGAAGGCGTGACGGCCAGCCTCCTGACCACTCCGGGTTCCATCGGATACGTTGAGTACGGCTATGCTCACAGCCAGAATCTGCACATGGCGGTTTTGGAGAACAAGTCAGGGAATTACGTCGCTGCAACGACCGATTCGGCCAAAGCCGCACTGGCCTCGGCCCAATTGCCTCTCGATATGATCGCGTGGGTTTCCGATCCAGAAGCCAAGGATGCTTATCCCATCGTCACCTATACGTGGATGATTCTGTACAAGAAATATCCCGACAAGGACAAGCTCACGGCTTTGAAGGCGCTGGTCAACTATGGCTTGACAGACGGTCAGAAAGAAGCCGAGCCGCTCGGCTATGTACCGCTGCCGGACAATGTCGTCGCCGCTGACAAAGCCGCGGTCGAGGCGCTGTAACGAAACATCGGTCTAAACGTTGGATTGAGCGATCAGGTTTGGTATGTCGTCCGTTCCCGAAACGTCACGCATTCAAGGCCCGGAAGAAGTTAAGGCTTGGCATGCCGGCCAGATCTGGCAGCCGCCCAGCAAGATGCAGCTCGTGATTGATTCTGCCTTCCGCGGTCTCTGCATAGCTTTTGCTGCGTTGACGGTTGTGTTGATTGTGTTACTGGTAGTTGAAATTGGCGCCAAGGCCATTCCTGCATTTCGCGAGCACGGGCTGAGCTTCATCTGGGGAAGAACCTGGGACCCGAACAGAGATGTCTTCGGAATTCTGCCCGAGATCTGGGGCACCCTGTACACGTCCCTGCTGGCGTTGTTCTTCGGATCACTGTTTGGGGTCGCCGCGGCTGTATTCCTCAGCGAGGGATACATGAGTGAAGGCATCTTCAAGATCTTGAAGATGTTCGGCGTACAATTCCATCCGTTTTGGGGAAAGCTGCCGGAACGCTGTGAGCTGCTGCTGAAGAACTTGATCGAATTACTTGCGGCGGTTCCCAGCGTGGTCTACGGGCTGTGGGGCCTGTTCGTGGTTATTCCCCTGATCCGGCCTTGGTGCAACTGGATACACGAGCAGTTTGCCTGGTTCCCGTTGTTTTCGACGGACCTTAGCGGTCCCGGCATTCTTCCGGCCGTATTTGTGTTATCGATCATGATCCTGCCGACTATTACGGCGATCAGCCGCGACGCCCTGATCTCCGTACCTCCCAAGCTGCGAATGGCGGCCTACGGCCTGGGCGCCACGCGCTGGGAGACCATACTTGGTGTACTTCTGCCAACGGCATCACGCGGGATCTTCGGCGGCATTGTGCTGGCGTTCGGGCGCGCTCTGGGTGAAACCATGGCCCTGGCCATGCTGGTGGGCAACGCCAATCGGCTCACGGTTTCGCTGTTCTCGCCTGCAAACACGCTGGCTGCGCTGCTGGCCAACAGCTTTCCTGAGGCGGGAGCGCGAGAGATCCCGGTGCTGATGTATGCGGCGTTGGTGCTGCTGGCCATCACGCTGGTCGTCAACATGTTCGGCGCTCTGGTACTCGAACGGGCGGCTTCCAAATCGGAGGCGAAATGAGCGACCAGCGGCCTGTCCAGCCGAAGGAAAGCGAAGCTCTCTTACACCGCGCCGAAGCTGAAGCCGAGCGGGATCCCTTCGCGGGCGTTGATTTCTCGGCGTTGGAACATTCCATCTACCGGCCACGAACTGCGTTCAGTGTCATTCTGAGCTGGGTTGTTACGGCCATGACGCTGCTCGCGCTTGTCCCGCTCTTCGCCGTGCTGTTGATGCTGATCTGGCGCGGCGGGCAGAAGCTGAGTCTGGCATTGTTTACGCAATTGCCGCCGGCCCCATTAGAACAGGGCGGCGGGTTTGGCAATGCCATCGTCGGGACGTTGATCATGGTTGGACTCGCCACCCTGATTACGGTTCCGCTAGGTGTGCTTACCGGCGTTTATCTAGCGCAGGCTCCCGGCGGCAGCAAGCTAGCTGCGGCCGTGCGGTTCTCCGCCAAGGTACTGACCGGATTTCCATCGATTCTCGCGGGCGTGTTCGCTTACGGCGCAATTGTATTGGTTACCGGCGGATACTCCGCGATCGCGGGTGGAATTGCGCTCTCCATCCTCATGCTGCCGACAATCATTCTAACGTCGGAAAGCGCCATCGGGATGGTTCCGGCGAAGATGAAAGAAGCCTCCATCGGTTTGGGCGCCACCACCACGCAAACTGCGTGGATGGTTCTCCTGCCAACCGCAATGCCCGGCATCTTGACTGGCGTCATGCTGGCTGTTGCGCGCGCGGCCGGTGAAACTGCGCCGCTGTTATTCACGGCTTTATTTAGCAATTACTGGATCATGAGTGGCGGGCGCTTCAATCTCATGCAGCCCACGGCGTCGCTGGCCGTGCTCATTTATAACTTCTCCGGAATGCCGTTCAAGAACCAGGTCGAGTTGGCGTGGGCGGCAGCGCTCGTGCTAGTAGCTTTGGTTCTAATTACGAACCTGATCGGGCAGAGCTTCTCCCGACAGCAAAATCTGCAATAGGAGTACTCACGAGATGTCTAGCGGAATGGTTCCAGGTACCCGGCCCAATGTCAACGTCCCTCCGGGCGGCGCCGCAGCCTCCAATGCTAAAGACGACGCCATCATGGATTGCGATATCCAGGAGCTTTACTACGGGACATTTAAGGCGGTCCGTGACACCAATATCCCGATCAAGAAGAACGCCATCACGGCGTTCATCGGGCCTTCTGGATGCGGCAAGAGTACCGTGCTGCGCTGCCTGAACCGCATGAACGATCTGGTCCGCGGTTTTCGCTTCAAAGGCCATGTGAAATACAGGGGAAAGGACATCTACCATCCGGGGATTGATCCGGTGGCGGTTCGGCGGTATATCGGCATGGTCTTTCAGCAGCCCAATCCCTTTGCCACCAGCATATTTAACAACGTCGCTTTTGGACTGAGAATCAACAACTACAAGGGAAACAAGACCGAAAAAGTCGAACAGGCGCTGAAGCGGGCTGCCCTTTGGGACGAAGTCAAGGACAAACTGCATAACAGCGGGTTGTCGTTATCGGGCGGCCAGCAACAGAGACTATGCATTGCTCGAGCTGTCGCCACCGATCCCGAAGTGCTTTTGATGGATGAGCCCTGTTCCGCTTTGGATCCCATTGCGACTCGCCGGATCGAAGAGCTCATGTTGGAATTAAAAGCGCGCTACACCATCGCCATCGTTACCCACAACTTGCAACAGGCCCAACGTGTTGCTGACAAGACGGGGTTCCTGTACGTGGACACGACGCAGGGTGGACGCACTGGTTACCTGGTGGAGTTCGGCGACTCCAGGGAAATGTTTGAGAATCCGAAGGAAAAACACACCCGGGAGTACATCCGTGGCGAATTCAGCTAACCGCGAGCTGTAACTTCTCGGAGGTCGGACGTTTTTCTCTTGAGTGTGATTGCCACTCCCTGTCGCTCAAGTGGGAAGACGTTAGCTGGGTGTGGCACGGAGGAACGACCCGTTATGGCTGCAAAGAAGGAGCATCTTGTGGTACGTCGAGTGGTACCCATGCTTGCAGTTGTCTTGCTTGTAGCATTTCTAGTGAGCTGTTCGAGATCAAAACAGAATGAGGGTGATGCTCAGCTTCCTCCCGGAAGCATTTCGCTTACCGGCGCCGGCTCATCGTTTGACGCGGTGATCTTCAAACGCTGGTTCATCGTCTATCACGACAGCCATCCGAATACGTTTATCAAGTACGCTTCTGTGGGCAGTGGAGAAGGTGTCCGCCGGTTTATTGGGACGAGCGTTCCGGAGGACCAAAGAGTCGATTTCGGCGCCAGTGACGCTGCCATGTCCGACGCGGAGCTTGCACAAGCCAATAACGACGCAGTAATGGTCCCAGTGACTGGCGGTTGCGTTGTGCTCGCTTATAACCTGCCCGGCTTCCATGGCGATCTCAAGCTCTCGCGCCAGGCTTACGCCGGAATCTTTCTCGGGGAGATCACGAATTGGAATGATCCGATAATCGCCAAATCGAATCCGGGCGTGAAGTTCCCAAATCTTACAATCGTCACCGTCGTCCGCCAGGAGAGCAGCGGAACTACGTTCGCTTTCACCAATAATCTCGCCGCGATCAGTGACCGATGGCGCAGCCTGTACGGCCCAGTTAATCTGGTCAATTGGCCCGGAAACGCGATGCGAGCCAACGGAAGTGAAGGTGTCGCGGGCCTAGTTGAGAAGTCCGCCGGATCGATCGGTTATGTTGGTTATGAGTTTGCCGGCAGACTCGGCTTGGACATGGCTGCGCTCGAGAACAAGGAAGGCAAATTTGTGCAGCCATCACAACAGAGTTGCGAGAGTAGCCTGGCCGCAATCGATCTTCCCGACAATCTTAGGGCGTTTGGCCCCGATCCAAATGGCGCTGACTCATACCCAATCGTCACCTTCTCGTGGGTCTTGCTGCGTAAGCAGTATCAAGACCAAACCGCGACCTCTCTCCGCGACCTGTTCCGGTGGTGCTTACAGGATGGTCAGCGATATGCGTCCCAGCTCGGTTATGTGCCCTTACCACGCTCGGTTGTAGAAAAGGCGCTGGCCGCGGTAAATGGCATCAGCCCTGGGGGTTAACAGCGGTTCTTTCTCACGCTAAGCTCACTTGAAACTACTCAGGAGCTGCAGCTGACGGCATTCTCAAGAATTGAATTCGATCTTGACCGGCCAGGTCCGCCATATGTCCGCGCAGTATTCCCGGATGGCACGGTCCGACGAGAATTTGCCCATACGGGCAACATTCAGGATCGACATGCGGACCCAGCGATCACGGTCCCGATAGGCCGCGCTCACCCGCTCCTGGCACTCGATGTAGGACCGATAGTCCGCCAGCAACATATACTCGTCCCGGTTCAGGAGCGAGTCGTACAACGGACGGAACAGGTTGAGATCGCCCGAAGAGAACTGCCCGGAAATCAATGAATCAACGCAGCGTTGCAGTTCCTCGTCCTTTTCGTAAAAGGACCGGGGATTATATCCGGCAGATTTCATGGCCTGCACCTCGTTGGAGGTCAGTCCAAACAAGAAGAAGTTCTCCTCACCCGCTTCTTCCCGGATCTCGATGTTGGCGCCGTCAAGAGTGCCGATGGTCAGTGCGCCATTCATGGCGAACTTCATGTTGCCGGTGCCGGAGGCTTCCTTGCCAGCCAGCGAGATCTGCTCGGAGAGGTCAGCCGCTGGATACACCCTCTGCCCCAGCGTCACGTTGTAGTCGGGCAGGAACACGACCTTCAAGCGGCCCTTCACGTCGACATCGGCATTCACCACGTTGCCGACCGAATGGATGAGCTTGATGATGAGCTTGGCCGTGTGATAGCCCGGCGCTGCCTTGCCGCCGAAGATGACCGTGCGCGGTGTGACCTCAAGATCCGGATCGAGCTTGATGCGGTTATACAGCGTGATAACGTGAAGTACCTGCAGATGCTGCCGCTTGTATTCGTGAATACGTTTCACTAGTACGTCAAACATCGACTCCGGATCGACAGTCCTCCCCAGCCGTTCCTTAATGAAAGCAGCGAGGTCCTTCTTGTTGTCCTGCTTGACTTCGTGCCACTGAGCTCTAAATTCCGCATCTTCCACAAAGGTCTCAAGCCTGCGAAGCCGTTCCAGGTCGTGAATCCAGCCGGGCCCGATCTTCGCATTGAGAAGGTTGGTAAGGCGCGGATTGCTCAACACCATCCAACGCCGTGGCGTTACGCCATTGGTCTTGTTGCTGAACTTCTCCGGCGAGAAATCATGGAAGTCCCGGAGAATGTACTCCTTCAGCAATTCGGTGTGCAGCGCCGCCACCCCATTGATGGCGTGGCTCCCCACGGCGGCGAGGTACGCCATGCGAACAAACCTTTGGCCTCCCTCATTGATGATCGACATGCGGGACAGGCGCTCCGGATCATCCGGAAACTTCGCGCGGACCTCATCCAAGTGCCGGCGGTTTATCTCGAAAATGATCTGCAAGTGACGCGGCAGTAACTCTCCGAATAAATCGAGGGGCCACTGCTCCAGCGCTTCCGGAAGCAACGTGTGGTTGGTGTAGCAGAACGTATTCTGTGTAATGTGCCAGGCGGTGTCCCATTCCAGGTTATGTTCGTCGACCAGCAGCCGCATCATTTCCGCCACCGCGATCGCCGGATGGGTATCGTTCATCTGAATGGCAAACTTGCGATAGAAATCCGTGAGCGGACGCTGCTGAAGGGTGTGAATGCGCAGCATGTGCTGTAAGGAGCACGAAACAAAAAAGAATTGTTGAGCCAGGCGAAGCTGCTTGCCCTGGATTTCCTCGTCATTCGGATACAGGACTTTCGAGATGTTCTCCGAGGCCACCTTGTCTGCCACTGCACCGACAAAGTCTCCGGTATTGAAGACCTCGACTGAAAACGATTCCACGGCTTCCGCCGACCACAGCCGCATGGTGTTGGCGGTGTTGGTGCGATAGCCGAGGATCGGCGTGTCGTGCGGCACGCCTCGGACTGCTTTGTCAGGAATCCACTGTACCCGAACCCTGCCCATCGGGTCCTTGTGGGATTCGGTATGTCCGCCATACTTCACTTCGAAAGCGTCCTCCGGACGCGCAATTTCCCAGGGATTTCCCAGGCGCAGCCACTTGTCGGTGGTCTCCACCTGCCATCCGTCGCGAATCACCTGATCGAAGATGCCGTATTCGTAGCGGATGCCGTAGCCGATGGCGGGAATGTCGAGAGTGGCCAACGAATCCATGAAGCAAGAGGCGAGACGTCCCAGGCCGCCATTCCCAAGGCCAGGATCTTCTTCTTGATCGATCAAGGCATTCAGATCGATCCCCAGCCGCTCCATCGCCTCTTTCGCCTGATCATGAATACCGAGATTGATCAAGTTATTGGCCAGGTGCGGCCCGGTAAGGTACTCAGCCGACAGGTAGCAGACAATCCTGACGTCCTGGGCGGAGTAATTCCGGACGGTCGAGATCCACCGTTCCACGAGCCGGTCGCGCACGGAGTGCGCCAGCGCCATGTACAAATCGTTTTGTGTGGCGCGCTCGGGCGATCGCCCCTGCACGAAGAAAAGATTGTCGAGGAACGACCGCACTAGCGCCTCGACGGTCAGTTCTGTTCTTTCAGTTTTCTTGATGAGATCTTTTGCCAGCTGGGTAGCAGCAAGCTCCGACATTTGAAACCTCCCGGACCGTATCAGGAAAAGTATAGTGACTTACGCAGGGGTCACCGCGACTGGACATGTTCATGGAAGTGGAATGCGCCCACTTAGTGCCCGGGAGCAGTGCTTTCATAGTAATAGCCCCAGGTGTAGTGGGTGTGACTTCGCCTCGGTTTCCACAACATATCCGCGATTGTTTGCCACAAGGTTACAGGCACGTTACAAACTAAACAAAGTTCCCTTTGGCGGCTTGACCCCCCACCTATTCTATGGGGGATTCTGCGGCGGAATTGTTAATAGTGTGTTTCACTGCAAAGCTTGAGCGAAGAATCATTGCGCCTTTCGATGGGTATAGACCTCGATTTTTTCCACGTGCGTCATTCCAATGGCGGCCAAAGCGTTTCTTCTCCATCCGCCGGGGACTATCCTTATGGCTAGCCGGGGCTATCCATTCCGCTAGCCGCTCAGTCGCCGGCGGATAACGGCCGCGCCGCGTGAGACTGCAAATTGCCCCAAGCGGAGGAGAGGGGCACGACCCGCAGGGCGCGATTCGAAGTTGGAGGCTGGCATGCAACATGAAAGACGGCGGTCTGCCAAGGGGGACGCGATGAATACCCAGAAGGTGACCAAACCGTGCGCTCTCCGCATGCTGCTGAGCCTGTTGCTAGTGGCAGCGATGCCGGCATTCGGACAGCGCACCGCCGCCGACCCACAACAACTGCAAAAAGACGGCATCGCCAAAATCGATCACTGGCTGGATTATGTCCGCCGCACCGGGGACGCCAAAAGCACGGTTTCTGAGCTGGCCGAAGCGCAGGTGGAGCTGAAGAGCAGCTTCGATCTTTTCATGCAGCGGCAGGATTATGGGGGCGCGTCGCTGAGCGCCATCAAGATCGCCAACATACAGCGGCTTGTGAACCAGTGGCGCCAGGCGGCGACGATCTACCAGGCAGCGATTGAGCTGGCCAAAAGCTCCAACCGTTCGGACTATCAAACCACGGCATTGTCGAACCTTGCTTATTCCGAGTTGCAGCTCGGCGAGACGGACGCGGCCGAAGAGCACGCCCTCCAAGCCGTGTCCCTGGGCGCCAATTGTGGCAACAAGGGCTATTACTTCGAGGCCCTCGACACGGCGGCCGAGATCGAAGTCAAGCGCGGCAATCTGGCGGCGGCGAGCGATTACCTGGATCGTGCTCTGGCGATGAGCGGCCAGATCGATGATAAGAAAAAGCTTTACATGGGTTACATGGACCGCGGCGATGTCCACGAGCAGGTAGCCAGGAAATGTGACTACGAGCGCAACTTCAACGTCTGCTACCAGGCGCTGGAGCTGGCGCGCGCCGACTACGAGAAAGCGCTGGCGATTACTCAGGAGCTGGGCTACACCTACTTCTCGCAGCTGTTTCAGGGTTTCCTGAAAAGCCTGGATATGCGGAAGGCCATGGTGCAGTCGAGGCAGCACGGGGATCAGACGGTGGCAAACACCAACCTGTTTCATCCGCAGAAACCCAAAGACGTTCTGGTGTCGGAACAGTTCACCACGGGCGCCATGGATCCTGCGACGATGGCGCTGCTCGAAAACGCCGTCAAAGAGCTTCGCAACTTCGAGGCCCGCCTGCAGCAGCAGGGACTCCTGGTGCAGAACCTCAATCCTTCCGACCTCTGTATCCAGGGCGAGTATGAGGAGATGAAAGGCAACAACGACGCCGCCTTGGCGGCATTTCAGCAGGCCGATGACCTGCTGGAAAAAGACCGCCGCAAGCTGGGAGACGAACAGGCGCGGGGCGCCTTCATGGAAGACAAACTGTCCTGCTATTACCGTCCGGCGCTCATGTTGCTTCAAAGCAAGCGATATCCGGAGGCCTTCGCGATCTTCGAGCGATCGCGTTCGCGGGCCATGGCTGACCTGCTGGCCAGTCGCTCGCTGAACCTCGGCAGTGAGCAGGAGCGCGCGCTCTACTCACAACTGCAAACCTTGAAGAGCAACATCGCCGCAAAGCAGGAGAAACTTTTCAATCTGATCGGCAGCCAGAACCGCGACCAGAATACGAAGCAGATCGTGGAGCTCCAGGGCCAGATCGCCGGGCTGCAACAGCAATATGAGCAGCTCGAAGTCCGCATCGCGAAGGAAGCTCCCAAGCTGAAGGAGTTGACGGCCTCCGAGCCAGTGACGCTGGCGAGCGTGCAGCGCTCAGCCGCGGAGGGAAATTACGATGTCCTCTATTACGTGGTCATGGAACATGCCGTCATTCTCTGGCACATCGACGGCAACGAGGTGCAGGTCAAAAACGTATTTTTGCCGCATGTCGAATTGATCAAGAAGACGGCGACCTTGCGCGACAGTCTGGTGGCCCGCCGGGACGAACCCGACGCCCGGTTCGATGAGGACATTTCGCGCCAGTTGTTTCTCTATCTCATCCAACCGATGCTGGCTTCCATCAACAGCCGCCACCTCATTCTGGTACCGCACGAAGAGCTGAACTCGATTCCCTTCCAGGCGCTGCAGGACCCGCAAACCGGAAAGTACCTGGGCGAGAACTTTGCGATTTCCTATGCGCCCAGTGCCACCGTGCTGGCCACTCTCGAGAACAAGTCCATGTTGAAGAGCGGGCGGCTGTTGGCGGTTGCCGACCCAGCGATCCACGAAGCTGGCGACGAAGTAACGGCTATCGGCAAGCTCTATCCGGAGCGCAGCAAGATTGTGGCGCAAGAGCAAGCCAGTGTGGCCGATGTGACCAGCTGGGTGCGTAATTACAATGTGGTGCACCTTTCGGTGCATGGGAAGTTCAATAGCAGTGACCCGCTGCTGTCGTATCTGCAATTCAAAGATGTGCCGCCCAGCAACGGGCGACTGACGGCTGCGGACATGTTCGGGCTGCCGCTGCAGAAAAACAGCCTGGTGGTCTTGAGCGCTTGCGAAACCGGACGCGTCGAGGCCACCCACGCCAACGAAGTCCTGGGCATGGTGCGCTCGCTGCTCTATGCTGGGGCCGGCCGGCTTGTGCTGTCCTCGTGGGAGGTGAATGCCGACTCGACTCGCTTGTGGATGGAGACCTTCTACCAGCAGGGGCAAACCAATTCTCCGGCCGATGCGGCCAGGCTGGCCCTGGTTGCGGTGAAGTCGCGTCCGGAGTACAGTCATCCCTTCTTCTGGGCACCATTTGTCATGACCGGAAAATAGAATGCCTGAGCTGTGGAACGACTTCACGGAGAAGTTGGGGAATCTAGCAGGAAAATGGACAGCCTATGCCGCCTTCGGCTCCTTCCTGCTCTACCTTTTTGGCTACCTGACCCTGCGCTTCCAGCTCAGCACTTACGGCGTCGCTACCAATCTTGACCTCTTTGACGAAAAATATCTGTTCGCCGGCTGCCGCTTTTTGGTGAATTTGGTGTCGGCTGTGCCCAACATCCTGATCATTCTTCTGGTGCTGACGGTCATCGGGTACCTCCCGTATAAGTTGACGCCCGCATCGGTCAAAGACCGCCTCAAGCGCTGGGTCTCGGAGTGGTGCGCTGCGCCCCTGCATCTGCCTCTGCTGGGAGTGGTCCTCGCGGTGGCAATGATCCAGTTCGTGATGCGCAGGTGCTTCGCCTTCGGCAATGTACTTCTACAAAAACAGTTGCCGGCTGAGTGGCTCAGTTCCGTATTCCTAACCAGCGATGGCAAGCTTACGCTCTACTTCAGCGGACTGGTTGCCGGTACGCTGCTTACGGGCGCCATCCTGTTTTATGTCCTGCGGCGCGGGATCGCCACCACTGCCGCATCCCGCTTCTGGGTGGGCGTCCTTATTTTCCTTTTTGCGGTAGAGTTTCTGTTGCTGCCGGTCAACTACGGTGTCGTTATCTCAACGCAGCAACTGCCCCGCGTGGCGGAGCTCAGCGGAGAGCCCACGCCTTCGGGCCAATACGCATGGCTGCTGTGGGACAGCAAGGATGCCGTCACCTACTTTGTTCGCGATACGAATGATCAGCGCACGATTGTCACCGTGCCCAGAAAGGACGCCAAGCTCAGGATTGTCGCCTATGACGACATATTTTGTGTGCTGTTCGGCGGAAACCACGTCGAGTCCCGCCCTTGCCCGAAGTAGAAAAATGCTAAGCCGATTCATTGCTTGCGCCCTGCTGTTGACCTTGCTGGTAAGTACTGCTTCCGGACAAGCTCAGAAAAACGCACCCCCTGCTGCCACCGGTAAGCAGAAAACCTCAACCAGCTTCACTGAGAGGCTGCTGAAATTCCTTGGCATCTCCGACAGCCCAGGCACGCTCAAAGGCCCGGGTGACGAAGTGGCCAGCGGAGAACTCTGGCTGGCCGACTTGCAGGCCAACACGACGCGACCCTTGACCTCTCGCGATGGCTACCGCTCTCCGATTCTTCTGGCGGGAGCGAAAGAGGTTCTGGCACTGCGCGGTACGGATGTGGTGGAGGTCCCGACTGAGGGCGGAGAAGGAAAGAAAATCTGTTCCGTTGCAGGCATCGTGAAGCTGGTGGGTGCCGGCTCTGCAGACCCTGGAACCGTCCTCATACTTTTGCAGGGCGAAGCTGGTAGTGGCAGGCCTCGCGTGGGATTGCTGACCGTCAGCACAGGAGACGTGACGCCGGTACCCTACGATCCCGCCTCCAGTCAGGACCTGCAAATGGTGGAGAACCTCGAAGGATGGTCGCGCAGCTATGGCGACCGGCGCCTCTACGTGAGGCGCCAAAGCAAACAGGCGCTCTCCGGCACCGTCGAGTGGAGCGACGTCTTTCTCCGGGTCGGCGATCAGCCTCCGGTGGACGTCAGCCAGTGCGATGGCGTGAATTGCGGACAGCCATCCCTCTCCGAAAATGGACGCCTGGTGGTGTTCGTAAAAGCCAGAGTAGAATAAGTATTGCGGGACAGCGCGCGGTTTTCGCGCAACTCGCTCACCTATTTGCGGTTGGTACGTATGTCACTATCAAGCCCGTGTCCGCAGCTGTGAATTCCCAAACGGTGCATAACGAGAGATTGTGTCACACGTCCGTGCTGGCGCTGTGCAGCCTCTTGTTCTTCTTCGCATTGCACGCGAAGATTGCGGTTTACAGCGGCTGGACCGCCTTACGCTATTGCGCTTGGGAGACCTGCATTTCGCGGGGCGCACTGCTGCACACGTCGGTGGCTTGGGTCTTCGAATTTCCGATGCGGTAGTTCAAATAGTCGATGCGGAGCTTTGCCATGCCGCCAAGACGCACCTTGGTAACGCTGGTGTTACTTGCGGGCAACCAGAAGTCGCCAATCTTGGAGTAGCGATGCTCGATTGCGGTGTGGCTGATCCAGAGGGAGGGGTTCTTTGCCGGCTCCGCTGAGATGCGGGTGACGGCGAAATCTGCAGCGTCAACCCAGATCTTGCCCTTATATAAGAACTTGTTCCTGGAGCGGGGCGTCACTTCCAGTACATATTGCGGGCGACCGGAGCTCTCATCGCTGTCGGCCAGCCGAAATTCGTAGTTGTCGGGCGTTAACGCCGTCTTGATGCGGTTTTCTTCACCGAGAGCTTCCTTTTCGTTCACCAGCAGCTCTTGGAGGACCCGTTTGAGCAACAAGCGCGAGCCGTTTTCGCTTACGATACGAAATTGCTTTTTCGAAGGAGCGTCGAATTTTACTTCCACTACCATTTCCGCCGATCTGCTGGAAGGGAAACCAGTATAGTCGAGCGAGTAATGACGGCAGCCCTCCCAATGGCCCAGGAGCGCCGCCCGTTGCTGGCTCTTCGCCATGAGTTGAGCAACAATCTGGGTGGCATCGAGCGAAGCTGGGCCAACCGCATTGGCCGACTGCGCCAGTACCGGCGATCCCAGAGCAAGAGCAGCAAGCAAGCAGCCAAGCGCTCCTATCCAGCAGAGAATCAGTTTCATACTTCACCCCCGGCATCATGCTCCAGCGGAATGCATCTCAGTCTACCCCTCTTTGGGCTGCCCGCTCTCGCGCGATCCAAACGGTGCGCCAGGTATCGAGTCCGGATGCGAGTGACAGACGACATAGCGCTCGATTGATCTTCAATAATATCCGCAGTCTCTTCGGCTGTTGGCAAGGCCCTTGCAGCCTACCAAAAGGCTTCTGAAAAAAGTTGTGTAATCTGAAACTTTCAACCAAAGTCGGGCGTCGTATGTCGCAGGGATGGCAGCACGTACCGCTGAACCGCCCTGCCGGGGAGTCCGCCATCTGGGCTGTGCTCTGCGGCAACCTCTCACACGAAGGACGATGACCCATGAAGAACAGCCAGACCAAGTCTCTGTTGTTAACTGCGGCCATGACCGGACTGCTCAGTGTCGGCATGCCGGCTTTTGCCAGCGCTCACGCCTCTACAACTCAAACCACCACCAACCTATCCAGCGCATCGGGGAAGGCCAGCGTTCGCACGCTGCTCAGCCAGGATAACCAGCAGGGTGACAAGCACTCCTGCAAGGGCAAGAACGATTGCAAGGGCCAGGGCGGCTGTAAGGCCGGCGACAATGGCTGCAAAGGCAAGAACTCCTGCAAAGGCAAGGGCGGTTGCGCCACCGACGGCTCCAACCCTCATTTCGTTTAGCCCCTCGGCCATGGAACGAGGGTCGGCGTTACGACCCGGCCCTCGTAATTCACTTTAGTTAGGCCTTACGTAAACGAGGATTGCATGCCAGCAAATCGCTTCAACGGATTCACCGAATACGGAGTCGGAATCGGGCTGCGTATTCCGCACTATCGCCACATTCTAGAACAGAAGCCCGTCGTTGACTGGTTCGAGATTATTTCGGAAAACTACATGATCGATGGTGGCCGCCCTTTGGCTGTACTCGATCTCATCCTCGAACAATATCGCGTCGTGCAACATGGCGTTTCGATGTACTTCGGGTCGGCCGAGCCTCTGAGCCGCGAACATCTGCGGCGGCTGAAGAGCCTCGTAGGCCGAACCAAGACCCCCTGGCTCTCGGACCATCTCTGCTGGGGCAGTGTGGACGGGCGCTACACTCATGACCTGCTGCCCATTCCCTACACATGGGAGGCGGTGGAACTCACCGCCCGCAAGATCCGCCAGGTCCAGGATTTTCTGGAAGTCCCGGTCGTAGTGGAAAACGTCAGCAGCTACGCGGAGTTTCACGACTCGATGATGACCGAATGGGAATTCCTGAACGAAGTGGTCGAGCGCGCCGACTGCGGGATCCTGCTCGACGTGAACAACATTTATGTCAGCGCCATGAACCACAACTTCGATCCGCGCGAATACCTTGACTCGGTTCCCGCCGACCGGGTCGCCCAGATCCACATCGCCGGCCACTCGCGCTATGAGAAATACATCCTCGACACCCACGATCACCCGGTAATCGACCCGGTTTGGGAGCTTTACGCGCGTGCCATCCGCCGCATCGGGCCAACCGCCACGCTGCTGGAATGGGATGACAGGATCCCCTCGTTCGAAGAAGTGCATACCGAAGCGCTGAAGGCCAACCGCTATCTCGGTCAACACCAAACACCGACATCATTCTCTACGGACACAACTGCAATCGAGTTGGTGGAGGCGATGGGATGATTTCGCTTCTCGAACTACAGCGTCAGATGGCCAGCGTGGTCATGCAGCCCATGACCCGCAGCGAGCACATGCGAAAACATTCATCGTCCATTGCCGAGGAGCTCATCAAACCCAACGACCGTCTTACCAGCTTCGAGCGTCTGGAAATCTATAACCGGCAGTACTGGTTTCGCGTGCTCCATTCGCTGGCCGAGGACTTCCCCGGCGTACGGGCCATTATCGGCGCGAAGCAGTTCCGCCGGATGTCGGAGGCTTATCTGGCAGAGTGCCCGTCACGGTCGTTCACGCTTCGAGACCTCGGCTCTCAGTTGCCAGTCTGGCTGCCAGCCAATCCCCAGTGGTTAGGGCCCAACGCACGGCTCGTACTCGACATGTTGGCATTGGAGTTGGCGCACATCGATGCCTTCGATGGGCTGCAACGGCCGGTCGTCACTGCCGAAGAACTATTACAAGCAGGCACCGAGTTGAAGTTGCAGCTGCAACCGTATATCTCATTGCTGGAGCTGCACTATCCCGTTGACGATCTTCTCCTCGCGGTTCGGCAGAAAAAGCGGCCTGGGAGAATTGTCTCAACGATCTTGAAGTCCGCGTCCACCCAGCACGCGAACATTTACCTTGCCGTGCACCGGGTGGATTACTCCGTTCACTACAAGCGACTGGAACCCGAAGCGTTCCGATTGCTGTTGGCGCTTAAGAACGGCGCAGATCTCCAAAAGGCAATTGAATCCGCTTTTGGCGACCTCGAAGGCAACGAAAAACAACAGGCGCAGGATCTCAAAGAATGGTTTGGGGGCTGGCAGTCGCTTGGATGGTTTTGCGCCACCCCTCAAAACATGGAATCGGCAAAGGGATCGCGATGAAACAATTGGTTGAAAATTACATTGCCCCAGCTTACGGTGTGCTGATCAAAGCTGGATCTTCACTACAGTCCCTGTTCCTGCTGGCTGTTCGACTGTACTGGGGCTGGCAGTTTATGCAGACAGGCTGGGGCAAGCTGCACAACATCCCGCATGTGATCCAATTCTTCACCAGCCTCGGAATTCCGATGCCGGGTTTCAACGCTTGGTTTGTTTCCTTGACTGAGTTTGTAGGCGGAATCCTGCTGGCATTGGGCCTCGGGTCACGGCTGCTTGGGCTTTTATTGGCCGGGGATATGCTGGTAGCGTACATCGCCTCCGACCGTGAGGCCTTGTTCTCGGTGTTCTCCAATCCTGGCAAGTTTTACAACGCCGACCCGTACACCTTCCTGTTTGCTTCGCTCATGGTGCTGATATTCGGGCCGGGCAGGATTTCCCTGGATCACTACCTGTTTGAGGGCACTCGGGAGGCCGTTCCCGTTTCGAGCTCCTTCGCTGCCTGATCGCTGTAAGCTTCGCCCATCGCTTTCCGATTCAATTCCAGCGGCTGGCGGGAACCTGTGGTGGACTTCAGCGCGCCGCGGCCTGTTGTTGTGAAAAGTTTTGCCCAAGGTATGAAGAGCCATGATATTGCATCAACCACGGAATCGGCCGGAGCCCTGGGGAACTCGTCGCAACTCAGTGCGGCACTCCTGGATGGTTCCGTTAGTGGCGGTGGAATGGGGCTGCGAGTGGACGGCTTTTCTGCTGAGCCGCTGGTCGTTCTTGGAAGTGCTCGAGTACCTGGGCAGTTTCTCGATACTAATAGCGGTCATCTTCTATTTCAGCGAGTCGGGCGACCGCCTGAAACAGAAGCATTACCAGGCCTGGCAGGTCATCAACACCGCCCAGAGCAAGGGCGGCAGCGGCGGACGCGTCGAGGCCTTGCAGGAACTGCATGACGACGGCATCCCCCTGGTAGGGGTAGATGTTTCGGGCGCATTTCTGCAGGGGATTCAATTGCCCGGCGCACGCCTGATACGGTCCAACTTTACTGCGGTCGATGCCCGCAATAGTAATTTTAAGGGTGCAGACTTTACAGCCGCGAACCTGCAGTCTGCCAACCTGCGTGAAAGCAATCTGAACGGCGCTAATTTTGAGGACGCAAACCTCGGCGGAGCAGACTTTTGCTCAGCAAATCTCGCAGGTGCGATCCTCGACGGTGCGACACTCGATGCAGCCGACTTGGGCAACGCCGACCTGAGGAACGTGAAGTGGCAGAGGATTAAGAGCTTGCGGGGAGCGAGCATTCAGGGGGCGCGTAACGCGCCACCGGGCTTTCTAGACTGGGCGGCACAACATGGCGCGGTGACAACCGCAGCGCGGTCAGACTGCCAGTAACGCCGGGCTTCAATCTTGGCGTCCCCGGCGGGATTCGAACCCGCGTTACCGCCGTGAAAGGGCGATGTCCTAGGCCGGGCTAGACGACGGGGACGCTGGCTGGCGGGAAAACTTGCGCTAGACACTTCATACTAGCAGCCGCTTGAAAATAGTGTCAAAAACGACCGCAGCCCGCCCTCAGCAGGCAGGCCGTGCAAACCGCATGAAACCTTATCGCTGGTCTCGCTCCCTCGACCGCCCAGCCTCACTCCGTTCCATCTCGCGCTTACCGTTCCGATAAACTGCCAACAGTCCCCACAATGCGCGAACCGCTCGCAATCCTGGCACGACGAGTTCGAAGGCTGTCAACCTTTTTTGCGGCAGCTTTTTATGGTCTGTGGCGACATCGCAAGCTAGGTCGCGACGCTTCGCGCGCAGAGTGCGCGCGGTGGCTGCATGAGAGTTGCATTGGCGGCGTCGCCGCACTGAACCTCCAGATATCGGCCACTGGCCAGTTCCCTTCTGGCGGGATGCTCGTCAGTAACCATCTCAGCTATCTGGACATTCTCGCCTTCAGCGCGGCGTTGCCGTGCGTATTTGTCTCGAAGGCGGAAGTGCAGCGCTGGCCGATTTTCGGCCGCTACGCGCGCTGGGCTGGGACCGTTTTCGTGCGCCGCCGCGACCGGGCCGATGCCGCGCGCGCCAACGTCAGCGTTACCGAGTCGCTGCAAAACGGCGTTCCCATCGTGCTCTTTCCGGAAGGGACCACCACGGACGGTAAGCGCGTTCTACGCTTTCACTCCACCATGTTGCAGCCCGCCATTGAGGCCGGAGCGCTGCTTACGCCGTGCGTCATCCTCTATGAACTGGAAGACGGCGATGCGAGCCAGGAAGTTTGCTGGTGGGGCGACATGCCTTTGCTGTCTCACTTCTGGAACCTTCTGGGAAAGAAGCTCATCCGCGGGCGAATCGCTTTCGGTGAGCCGATGCCGGCGTCGGGCGATCGCAAAGAGTTGAGCCACATCCTGCACCAGCAGGTCGTCAAGTTACACGAAGGACTTCGAGGACGAACCGGCGGCTCGAACTATTGAAAAACCTGTCCGCCGGCCGGGGTTAACCAGATCAGCGCATCTCAGATCTTCGCGCTATCGGCCTTCTCGCCCGGAAAGAGCAGTCCGGTGTCGCCGTCGCCATCCTGCCAGTCGGGAGCGTCGAGCTGGCGCGTGGATTTTTCAACCTGCTGCACGTCTTCCAGTTCCTCGGCGGCGAGCGACTTGTCAAGCTCTGCGAACTTGCGCGCCACCGGAAAGACATAGTGCTGCATAGAACCCACCGCACTGTTGTAGGCTTCCACTGCGCCGCTCAAGCGGTTTCCGATGTTCTCGAAGTGGCGCGCCATCACGCAAAGCCTCTCATAAAGCTGCTTGCCGGCCTCGCTGATTTTCTGCGCGCTCTCCGTCAGGTTCTTCTGGTTCCATCCGTATGCCACCGCCTTGAGAAGCGCGATAAGCGTGGTCGGCGAGGCGACGATCACTCTTTGGCTGACGCCGTACTCGATCAGCTCCGCGTCGCCATCGAGTGCGGCACGGAAAAACACTTCACCGGGAAGGAACAGCACGACAAATTCAGGCGTCGGCTGAAACTGCGCCCAATAGGCTTTTCCGGCGAGGTTGTCGATGTGCTGCTTGAGCTGCCGCGCGTGATCGGTGAGCCACACCGTGCGCGTCGCATTGTCCTCGGCCTCAAGCGCAGCAAGATAAGACGTAAGCGGGACCTTGGCATCAATGACAATGTTTTTCCCACCCGGTAACTTCACCACCACATCGGGACGGTAGCGCCGGTCTTCGTTGGTAACCGACATCTGCTCTTCAAAATCGCAGTAGTCGAGCATGCCCGCGATCTCGATGACCCGCCGCAGTTGCAGCTCGCCCCATCGCCCGCGCGCCTGCGGCTCGCGCAGCGCTTTGACCAGGTTGCCCGTCTCCGCTTGCAGCGCCTTCTGCGTGTCCAGCAGCGACGCGACCTGCGAGGTGAGCGTGCCGTAGGCCTGCGCGCGCGTCTTCTCCAGTTCCCTCACCTGCTCATCCACTTGCTTCAGCGATTCGGCGACGGGCTTGACGAGGGCCTCAACCGCCTTCTCCCGCGCTTCCAGGTCTCCCTTGGCTTGCGATTGATACTTCTCCAGCGTGGTCCTGGCGAGATCAAGAAAGTTGGCGTTGTTGCTTTCCAGCGCTGAATTGGCCAGCGCCTTGAAGCTGTTCTCCAGCTCGGTGCGCGCTTCCGAAAGGAGCTGGAGTTTCTCTTTTGTGGCTTCGCGTTCAGAGGCGAGGGTCGCCTCCAGCGATGCTTTCGCCGCAAGGAGAGACGACATCTCGGTTTGTTTGCGCTCCGACTCTGCTTTGGCGGCTGCAAGCTCCTGTTCGAGCGCGCTCTTGCGCTCGGCCAAGGCTGCATTCTTAGACCAGGCCGCAACCGCAGCGACTACCGCAGCCGCTGCGACGATCAGAAGAATGATGACGGGAATGGACATGATCGGAGCCAGAAGAGCGATGATGTATTGTATGTTGGCCGCGCGGGGAACGAAAGACCGCAATGTCACGTCTAATGCTTAAGCAGATGCGCTCCTACGCTACGCTCGCTTTCGCCCGCGACCTCGTCCTCGCCCTACTCTTTGTCTCGCTGCTGGCGCCAACTTCGCTTGCGCAGCAGCAGTTCGACGCCGCAGGCGAGAGGCAGTTCGTCGAGCTCATTAATCAGGAGCGCGTCCGCGAAGGTCTGCCGCCGCTAGAGACGGACGAGCGCCTCACCCAGGCCGCACGCAAGCACACCGAACTTCTGGTGAAACACAAAGCCCTCTCCCATCAGTATGACGATGAGGCGTCACTGCAGCTCCGCTTTGTGGACGAGAACCTGCGCTCCGACCGGCAGGCGGAAAATGTTGCGCTGGAGATGGACGTGGCCGGCGCGCACGCCAACCTGATGAACTCACCTCCACATCGCGCCAGCATCCTTAGCTCCAAATACAACGCGGTTGGAGTGGGCGTGCTGCATAGCGGCGACGAGGTGTACGTCACCGAGGATTTCGCGCATCGCCTGCCTGACTACTCAGATGCAGAGGCCGACGCGGTGTTGCAAACCACCATCGCAAACTATGCCAGTGCGCAAGGCCTTCCCGTTCCGGCGCGAAAGCCGCAGCCGGCGATCCATCAGATGGCTTGCGACATGGCGCTCATCGACGCCTTGGACAGCGGCACTCCCAAGAGCATTGCCGGAGTTCATCATGTGGTGGCTTGGACGGCCAGCGACATTACGGACCTTCCCGCCGGCGCCAAGAGTCTGCTCTCGCAACCCCTGAGCGCCGGGTATTCGCTCGGCGTGTGCTTCGCATCCAGCGTGAGCCATCCCGGAGGGATGTATTGGGTCGTGATGGTGGCGTACTGACCGCAGCCTGTGACATGTATGACCGTGTCATCCTGAGCGGAGGTTCGTCCGCTCCGCTGTGCTAACCTCGCTTCAAATATGAATGAACAACCACGCATCTACGTCGGCACGGCGGGCTGGTCGTACAAGGACTGGGAAGGCATTGTCTATCCGGCGCAGATCAAGAAGTCGCTGCATCCGGTCGAGTACCTGGCGCGCTATGTGGACGTGATCGAGATCAATACTTCGTTCTACGGCCACATCAAGCCGGAATGGGGCAAGCTCTGGTGCCGCAAGGCGCGCGCCGTCAATCCGGAGTTCCTGTTCACCGCCAAGCTCAATAAGGCGTTCACCCACTCGCCGATTGCCGTGGTCGAGAGCACATCTTCCGAGACGATCCGCGCCACTCCCGAAGACGAGCGCCTGGCGCGGGAGGGACTGGAGTCCATCGCCCTGGAAGACATGCTGGGTGCAGTGCTGGCGCAGTTCCCTATCTCCTTCAAGAACACCAACGCTAACCGCGACTACCTCGACAGCGTGATCGACAAATTCAAGCAATTTCCGCTGGTGGTGGAGGTGCGTCACAATAGCTGGACCAACGAAGGCACGCTGCGCTACTTCACAGACAAGGGCGTCGCCTTCTGCAACATCGACCAGCCGCGGCTGGGCAAAGCGGTCGGC
>Ga0209039_10001386_pt1 | contig 22680 bp, 19 predicted proteins | sample BogFormECP12_OM1_FD_188238 | JGI IMG/M metagenome (GOLD analysis project Ga0209039, IMG submission 188238) | Bog forest soil microbial communities from Calvert Island, British Columbia, Canada - ECP12_OM1 (SPAdes) (version 2) | ecosystem: Environmental > Aquatic > Freshwater > Wetlands > Bog ... | reverse complement strand
AAATATAAAAAAAGTCTGTGCCTCTGTGATACCCGACAGGAGGAAATGGGAAACGGCAAATAACATCCCCGGCAGACCAAGACCAATAAGAGATCCGTACCCAAAAAGTCCATATATTCTCTATATATTCATTAGTAAATTGAGAATATCGGTTTCATTTTTTAGTTGTAATTTTCAATGTTAAGCTTTTTAATTTCAAGCGTTGTTATACCTATGGGTCTATTACTTATGGCTAATGCGAATGGTGATGCTATCGGGCTCTACGAGGGACTACGGGGTACGCTGGCAAAGCATCTCGCATCTGAAGACATGGCACGTATGTGCCTGGACCGGGTAATGGCCGCTTATGCGCTTGAAAAGCTTGGCGCCGGGACGGACACGAGCTTCAGGTCGGGCCATGCCGAAATTCTCTTGCCGCCCGACGTGACGGCATCTTTACACGACAGCTTAAGGGATATTTTCAATGGCCGTGATACCGTCCAAACGGCTTGTGCCCTGCTGGACTCTTCAGCGGGGCTGATCCATGGGGACAGGACCAGGGACGCGGGCGTCCACTATACGCCCATGCCAGTAGCCCGCTATATATGTAGGCAGGCCATCGGCTCGTACCTGCTCCATCGCATGGACCGGGAGACAGGAAACAGCTATGCCGGTGTCGAAGAACTGGTCAATAACTCCGGCATTGACGATCTTTATCATCTTTATTTCGACATTTTAAAAAGCATAAAAATATTCGATAGTTCCTGCGGGAGCGGCATATTCCTCGAAGCTGCCCTGGATGAATTATATGGCTTAAGGACCACCGTGCTCAAACATGCCGGTAACTTTAAATCCGGCGTTTTTGACCATGAGCGCAGCCTGGCCGAGTTTCAAATAAAGGCCGACATCGTCGAGAATAACCTGTACGGGATGGACGTCGAGCCATATTCCATCGAGGTCGCCAAGCTCAGGCTTAGATTATTGGCCGCATGCCCAAAAATGCCAAAATTGAATCTAATCAGCGATAATGCTCTTTTCGCCCGCTACCCGGCAGCGGGCTATATAGACGTGATCGTCGGGAACCCCCCGTATATGCGCGTAAAAAGCATGTTTTCCGACACTGAAAAGCAGGAAAGCATAAAAATGAAAAACCATATGGCCCGAAAAATACGCTCCAGCCGCCTGTATAAATACCAGGAGGGCAACCTCAACCTCTATAAGCTATTCCTGGAGCGAAACCTTTCCTTTCTAAAGGCCGGCGGCAGCATGGGCTTGATCATACCTTCGTCTTTCCTGAACGAGGCCACTTCGGAAAAATTGCGGAAGCACGTTTTCGACATTTGCAATATGGACGAAATCGTCGAGATCCCGGAGATCTCCCGCATATTCCCGGGGGTAAACCAGGCGACGGCCATACTCGTACTCAATAAGTCACATGCGCATGGAGTCACTTTTAAGCTAAAGCTGGGCGCCGGCATCGGCGACTTAGAACATGGGAACAGCTCCATATCTATCGGGTATCAGGAGCTCGAAGCGCTGACTGACGGCCGGATGGAGGTGCCGTTATTACGGGAGCCCTCCCTGGAATGGGACATGATGAAGCGGCTTAAAGCAATGCCATCCTTCAAGGGCGGTAAGGGAACGCCCCCAGTCGGCGAAATATCCGTGGGCCAGGTCGACGAGACGATCGATAAAGAATATATTTCGGAATCGCCGACCGGCGACATTTTTATCAAAGGCATACACCTCAAGGAATACAAGGTCGATCTTTCGCCTGGAGGCAAACAGCCAAGGTGGGTAAAAAAGACCGAATTCATTAAGGCAAGGCCCTCCGCGCTGGCGGTCATCGATCAATGGCGTATCGTGGGCCGCAACACACAGAATAAGGCCTGCGCACGCAGGCTGAAGTTCGCCATGCTGCCGCCCGGATACGTCTGCGGCAACTCCATAAAGCAGATCATCGTGACCGATGAGAATATCGAGCCGCTATACTTGTTAGGCTTACTAAACTCTTCCGTGCTGAACTGGTGTTTTGAGCTGTTCTGCTCGCAGAATAACATCCGGAATTATAACATTGAAGCACTGCCCATCGCCCGGGCGCCACAGAACGTCCAGGCTCTGTTCGCCCGTATCGCCCGGCTCATCGTTGATTCGACGGACAATGTCCGGCTATTTCTTGACCAGGCGGTAATGGACTCACTGGTCTTTGAGCTCTATTTTTTGGACGATGCCTGCATATTACATGAATTATTACCCCTACAAAAATTGAATGATGCCGACTTTATTCGCCACGTTACCGGCGATGCCGCCATTGCCCAAAAATTAAGGGATATTATGGCAGATGAGCGATTTGGGCTCATAAGACTAGTGGCGTCGGGACATAGTTGAAAATGCCTGAAAAGCCAAAAAATATATTCCAGAGATACCTCTTCTTAGGATGAAGGATCATGAAGCTGATCGTTAATGTATCCGGACTGGCGCTGCAGAACCCCACGATACTGGCCGCGGGGATCATGGGTACCACGGGGGCCTCGCTCAAGCGAATGGCTTCTATGGGCGCCGGCGCCGTTGTCACCAAGTCCATTGGGGTAGAGCCTAAATACGGGCACCCAAACCCGTCGTTAGTTAAGCTGGAATGCGGCTACTTAAACTCCATGGGCCTGCCCAACCCTTCCTATAACGAATTCCTGCCGGAGCTGGAGATCGCAAAAACGGCGGACGTTCCCGTCATCGCCAGCATTTTCGGGGCCACCGAAGACGAGTTTAAGGAAGTCGCCGGCGGCCTTCCTGATGCATCCGCCTATGAATTAAACGTGAGCTGCCCCCACGCAAAGGGATATGGCATGCAGGTCGGCACCGATCCCATGCTCGTGAAAAAAATTACGCGGGCAGTCAAAAACACGGTGAAGGCCCCGGTCTGGGTAAAGCTGACGCCGAACGTCACGGACATTATCACCATCGGCAAGGCTGCGGAAGACGGCGGCGCCGACGCGGTCGTGGCCGTAAACACGCTCAAGGCCATGGCCATCGATATCAATACGGGCTATCCCATTCTGGGCAACATATATGGAGGCCTCTCGGGACCTGCCATCAAGCCGGTCGCAATGCGATGCGTCCACGACCTTTACGGCGCGCTCGATATACCGGTCATCGGCGCCGGAGGAGTATCGAACTGGGCAGATGCCGTAGAATTCATCATGGCGGGGGCGACGGCGGTCGAGATCGGCTCTGCGGTATACGACGACATCGGGATATTCGCCTCGGTCTCCATAGGAATTTCCGATTACCTGGACCGCAAGAAGATGAAACTCGAAGACCTGGTCGGCCTTTCGCACAGGGTGGTGAAGCATGAGGCCGATCAGTGCTAACATTCTCAAGATAGTCGACGAGACACCGACCATTAAGACCTTCAAGCTGGATACCTCCGCCTGGCTCAAGGGAAAGCCTGGGCAGTTTTTAATGGCCTGGGTCAGGGGTGTCGACGAAATACCCATGACCATGTCCTACGATGACTGCATCACTATACAGAAAGTCGGCGAGGCCACCGAAGCTATGTTCAGGCTAAAGGAGGGCGACTCGCTGGGCATCCGGGGTCCCTACGGTAACGGATGGGAACTGGTCGGCGATAATATTCTGCTCATATCGGGAGGCGTCGGCTCCGCGCCGCTGGCGCCGCTGGCGGAAAAGGCGGCCTCCGTCGGCGTTCATGTGACCACGCTGGCCGGCTACAGGACGAACGAGGAAGTCCACTTCTCGGAAAGGTACAGGAAGGCCGGAAAAACGATAATATCCACGGATGACGGGAGCTATGGCCATAAGGGCTTTGTAACCGACTTTTTAAAGGACATAGGCTTAAATACGTTCACTCAAATATATTGTTGTGGCCCGGAAAAGATGATGTGCCGGGCGCTCGGCATCATTAACGAGTCCGGGATGAGTGCCTGCGCACAATTCAGCCTGCAGCGATACCTGAAATGCGGTATCGGCGTTTGCGGGAGCTGTTGTATCGACCCGGCGGGGCTGAGAGTATGCAGGGATGGCCCGGTGTTCACGGGCGACGTGCTCCTGGATTCGGAATTCGGCAAATACGCAAGGGATGCAAGTGGTAGGAGGATGAAAATATGACTGTTATTGGTAGGTTCAGGTATAATCACCGGGTTTTTACCGGTGAAGTGCTCGATAACCATGTCCATTCAGTTATCGGCGGCAGGGAGTACAAGATGGAGGACGTGAAGATCATGCCCCCGTGTACACCTACAAAGATCGTTTGCGTCGGCTTAAACTACAGGGACCACGCAAAGGAGTTGAACCAGAAAATTCCGGATGAGCCGGTGCTTTTCCTGAAGCCGCCATCCAGCTTACTGGCGGATAACGATCATATCGTCTATCCGAAGCAATCGAAGCGCGTCGACTATGAAGCGGAGCTCGGCGTGGTCATCGGCAGAAGGACCCGGCACGTTAAGGCGGAAAAGGCGAATGACCACATCCTCGGATATACGTGCTTTAACGACGTTACGGCCCGCGACATCCAGGAAAAGGATGTCCAGTGGACCCGGGCTAAAAGCTTTGATACTTTCTCCCCCATAGGTCCTTATATTGTCACGGATATCGACCCGATGAGCCTGGCCATAAGATCAAGGCTGAATGGTACACTAAAGCAGGATTCTAATACGAAGAACATGGTCTTTGATGTCAATAGTCTGGTGGAATTCGTATCCAGCGTCATGACTTTGGAAACCGGCGACGTCATCGCGACAGGTACTCCCCCCGGCGTAGGGCCGGTGAACGTAGGCGACGTCATAGAAGTCGAAATCGATAAGATCGGGACGTTGACAAATAAAGTCGTCGCACCATAAAAACAAAATTTTCCATTTTTTTAATTTTCATAAATTTTTGTTTTTAAACAAACAAATTGGTCCTTTACTGCTTTTATTTTTATAATATTAAAAAATCGACATATGATTACATTTTTGAATGTTACAAATAAATGTTTTAAATACATATAAAAGGAAATAACCTTAAAATTCTTATTATAATATTATATATTTTCTGCAATATCTAGCACAGAAATGTTTATTATGACGATTGACAATTGTAGGTATTATGCTTAGCGCTTGCGGAGCGTATCGAAATATTGTTCCATTTATAAAATATGGCTATTTTTATGGCCCAATACGGCGCTATACATTGAAATTAAACTATGGACAAAACGGAGGGGGTTCCGTAGGGGGCAATAAAGGGGTTCTTGTGGATGAGTGGAATAAAAAGCTTCTTCGATACCATCATGGGGAGTTCGAGGCACAGGAACGAACCGTTCATGCAGAGGGCAGTCAATCCCCGGGCGAACATCGCTTACAGTGTGGACCTTCGTTCTAGTCTTGATTCGATCCAGGACGTTAAAAGCATCCTGGACGATGCGATCAAGGAATATTCAGAGGCGGTCAGGCAGAAGCCGGATTACGCGGAAGCGCACCATAACCTGGGGATAGCGCTTGACGATAAAGGGCTCCTGGACGACGCCATCCGAGAGTTCCGTGAAGCCGTACGGCTGAACCCCGATTTTGCCGAGGCCCATTATGACCTGGGCGTTGCGCTTGATGATAAAGGGCTCCTGGAGGAATCCATTAAGGAATACAGGGAGTCCCTGCGGCTAAACCCCGATTTTGCCAAATACCATTACAGCCTGGGCATCGTGCTAGGTAAAAGGAATTTACTGGACGATGCGATCCGGGAATTCAAGGAAGCCTTAAAAATAAATCCCGATTATCCGGAAGTCCAATATAACATGGGCGTCGTCCTGGGAAAGAAAGGCCAGCTGGATGAGGCCATTAAAGCTTTCCAGGACGCCATTGCGCTCAAGCCGGACGATGCCGAAGCCCATTATAATCTGGGCGTCTCGCTCGACTATAAGGGCTTTATCGACGATGCGATCTTAGAGTTCCGGGAAGCCGTGTGGCTCAAGCCGGAGGACTCCGAGGCCCATTATAACCTGGGCCTGGCGCTGAGCAAGAAAGGCCTGTTCAACCAGGCGATCCGTGAGTATAAGGAATCGGTCAGGCTCAAGCCCGATTATGCGAAGGCGCATAATAACCTGGGCATTGTCCTCGACTATAAGGGGCTAATCGATGAGGCCATTCGAGAATATTACGCTGCCGTCGAGCTGAAGCCGGACGACGCCGAAGCCCATTATAATCTGGGCGTCGCCCTCGCGTATAAAAATTCACTGGACGATGCCATTTCCCAGTTCAGGGAATCCGTCAAGCTGAAGCCGAACTATGCCGAAGCCCATTTTAAGCTTGGATATGTCTATTGCCGCAAAGGAGCCCTGGAAGACGCTACCCGTGAGCTGCGTGAGGCGATCTGGCTCAGGCCGAACTATGCCGAAGCCCATTATAATCTGGGCGTCGTGTTCGGCAAAAAGAACCAGATGGACGATGCCATACGCGAGCTGAAGGACGCCATCCGGCTCAGGCCGGATTACGCGGAGGCCCACTATAACCTCGGCCTGGCATACGATTATAACGGCTCCATCGACGAATCCATCAAGGAATATAAGGAAGCGCTGCGTCTGAAGCCGGACAACGTGAAGGCGCGGAATAATCTGGGCGTCGCGATGGACGATAAAGGATTTTTAGATGATACGATCAAGGAGTTCCGGGAAGTTGTCTGGCTCAAGCCCGATGACCCCGAAGCCCACTATAATCTCGGCCTGGCGCTGAGTAAAAAAGGAGCGCTGGACCATGCAATACGGGAATTTCGGGAGGCACACAAGCTAAAGCCCGAATTCTCCGAGGCGTGCTATAACCTGGCAGTCGTGTTCGGAAAGAAAGGGCTGCTGGACGACGCGATCCGGGAGTACAAGGAAGCTGTCAGGCTGAACCCGGAGTACTCCGAGGCTCATTATAATCTGGCGACCGTCTATAGCAAAAAAAATATGGTCGACGACGCCATCCGCGAGTTCCGGGAGGCGGTAAAGCTGAGGCCGGAGGACGCCAACGCCCACTATAACCTCGGCCTGGTGCTGAACAAGAAAGGCCTGGTGGATAACGCCATCCGTGAGTATATCGAGGTCGTCCGGCTGAAGCCCGACGATGCGCAGGCGCATAACAACCTTGCGCTGGCCATGTTCGAAAAAGGCATGATCGAGGAAGCGATCAACGAGTTCCACGAAGCGCTACGGATCAAGCCCGAATTCTCCGACGCCCACTATAACCTCGGCGTCGCGCTCGATAAGAAGGGCCTGCTGGAGGAGGCGATCGGCGAATATACGAGGGCGATCAAGCTGAAGCCCGAGGAGCCGAACGTACACTATAGCAAGGGATTGGCCCTGAGCAAGAAGGGCCTCATCGACGACGCCATAAAAGAGTACAGGGAAGTCATATGGCTGAGGCCCGAAGACTTCAACGCACGTTTCCAGCTGGGCATGGCGTTTAACGAGAAGAACATGCTGGACGACGCCATCCGGGAGCTTAAAGAAACGACCGGCATGCAGCCGGACAATGCTAACTTCCGTTATAATCTGGGCGTCGTGCTGGGCAAGAAGGGCGATCTCGACGAGGCGATCAATGAATTCAAGTCCGCGCTCCAGCTAAAGCCGGACGACGTGAATGCCCACTATTACCTGGGCCTGTCCTATAACTATAAGGGCCTATTTGACGAAGCCGCGGTCGAGCTTATCGAAGCCCTTCGGCTGAAGCCGGATGACGCCAACACGCACTATAACCTGGGCGTGGTCATGGGTAACAAGGGACAGCTCGACGACGCGGTCAAAGAGTACCGGGAAGCCCTGTGCATAAAGCCGGATTACTCCAAGGCGCATAATAACCTGGGCATCATTCTTGACTTTAAGGGCCTGGTGGACGAGGCCATCACGGAATACGTGGAAGCGCTTCGCCTGACACCCGATGATGCGAACGCCCACTATAACCTGGGCCTGGCCTATGACAATAAAGGGCTGGATGACCAGGCTATTAAGGAGCTCCGGGAAACGATCCGCCTTAAGCCTGAGGACTCCAACGCGCACTATAACCTCGGTGTCATTTTAGGCAAGAAAGGCCTGCTAAAAGATGCCATCGACGAATATAACGTTGCAGTACGCCTGAGGCCGGACTATGCCGAAGCGTATTATAACCTCGGGTTCGCCCTGGACACGGTCCAGATGAATGAAATGGCCGTGGACGCCTACAGAAAGTTCATCGATTGTGCCCCGGCGCAATATGCCAGCTATATCGACCATGCGCGCCAGCGTGTTCATGAGATGGGCAAGGCCTGAGTGAAATACTTATAATAAAAAAAGGGGGATCAGATCCCCTGCTATTTTTTTACCACTGGAAGCCGCAGCCCAGGCAGCCGCCGAAGAGCCCATATGGCCATCCGACGATCGGCCCCCACCATCCTGCAAATGGGAACCCGCATCCGCAGCCGCATCCTAATCCGCATCCCAGGCCAGCGAGCCCGAGGCCAGATCCGCCGCATGCGCTCGCCGGGAGCGTTGCGATGGCCGCCGCGATGCCTGCGGCGCCTAGCGCCAAAAGTTTCTTGAACAAACCTGTGTACCTCCTGATTAATACTCTATCGTCAAATATAGCGTTTAATATTGCCTGCTTTTTTAGTGAAAATACCAGGTTTTAAGAGCCTTTATTAATGGTGCATTGATGATAACGGTTATTTCGTTAAAATAGCCTGTATTTGAGCTTATATGACAATTTATTATTATTAGAGGGCGTTTTATTCCATAATAGCCACACAGGGCGATAGCGATGATAAAAACATACCAGGTACTCGAAAAAGAGGCTAAGGCGATAACGCGTTAAAATATAAGAAAACGGGGTATTGAACCCCGTACATATCTTACCAGCAGAATGGGAATCCAAAGCCGAAAGTCCCGAAACCGAATGCTCCCGTGCCTGGTTATACACCACAGGGCTAGCTCTCTAAATTATATCATGATTAAAAGATGTCATGCGATATGAAACAATATTTTGGAAAAAAGCTTGTTTGAAAATAGAAAAGGGGCTTATGATCCCCTACCAACTCGTACTTATCCGCTCACCAGAACGGCCCGCAGCCGCAGCCGCCGTAGGGCACGCTATAGCCATTCACCGTGGTGAATCCCGAGCTATATGTTGAGGCCGTGGTGAATCCCGTCGAATAGCTTGAGCCGAATGGCCCCCAGCCGCCGTAGCCGCAGCCGCCAAAGGGCCCACCGAAGCCGCCGAGTCCGCAGCCACCGAAGCCGCCGAGTCCGCAGCCACCGAAGCCGCCGAGTCCGCAGCCACCGAAGCCGCCGAGTCCGCAGCCACCGAAGGGCGCACACTGGGCCGCCGCCGGTAGTATAAAGACTGCCGCGAGTAGAGTTACGGTAAATACAATTAAGAGTTTCCTGCACATACTAATCTTAATCCTCCTCCATAACATGTAATAGAATGACATGTTGTTTAATTTTACGTGCATTTATAGGCAAACTAAGTGAAAACTGTCTAATTTTTAGCGATTATTACTATCAAGCAATCATTTGAGGTTATTTTGCTAAAATATGCTCAATTATTAGTTATTATTCATATAATAGCTCGTTGATGGCCTGGTTAATGGCACCATTCATTAATTACCTGCTACTCATCATAGTAACGCCGCTTTTAGTCAATAATGGCTTTTTTACCCTGGAGACCCCTTATCCCTTTTTCCAATGAAAAAAAGTCCGCCAGATAAGCTATATATAGTTAGTGTGAATATTGATTCTCTAAAAATACGGCTTACATCGGCCGATTCATCTATATCGTTCTCATTAATGTCAGAGGCATGTTCAATGACCGAGTTCCCGAAAAAATATGACCCGAAGGAAATAGAGCCCCGGATACAGAAATTCTGGGAAGAGGAAAAGATCTTTAAGTTCGATCCTTTGAGCAAGAAGCCTACTTATTCCATCGATACTCCTCCGCCTACGCTGTCCGGGTACATCCACATGGGCCATGTGCTGTCCTATTCCCAGGCCGAATTCATCGCCCGGTACCAGAGAATGATCGGCAAGAACGTGTTCTACCCGATGGGCTTCGACGATAACGGGCTGCCCACGGAGCGTTTTGTCGAGAAAAAATATAAGGTCAACATCCGGAAGATCGGCCGAGAGGAATTCGTCAAGCTTTGCCTCAAGGAGACGGAGATCGGCGGCGCCAATTACCGGAACGTGTGGACGACGCTCGGCATATCCGTGGACTGGAGCCTCTTATATTCGACGATCAATAAGCGCTGCCAGCGCATTTCCCAGCGCTCGTTCGTCGACCTTTATAACCTGGGTCGAATAGAGCGGCGCAATGAGCCGGCCATCTGGTGCCCCTTATGCCAGACGTCGCTGGCCCAGGCGGACGTGGAAGACTCCGCGCCTTTAGGCTCCTTCCTGAATACAGTCAAGTTCGCAACAGAGGACGGCAAAGAATTGTTGATCGCCACGTCCAGGCCGGAGCTGATATCGTCGTGCGTCGGCCTGTTGGTTAATCCCAACGATGAAAGATACGGTGAACTGGTCGGTAAGAACGCCCTGACGCCCATATTCAAAGTTAAAATACCCATCCTGGCCGACATCAAGGTCGACCCCGAGTTCGGCACCGGCATGGTGATGGTCTGCACCTTCGGCGACAAGACCGACATAGACTGGTGGCGCCAGTTCAACCTGCCCCTCAAGCTTTCCATTAATCCGAACGGCACGATGAATGACGCCGCAGGCCCATATAAGGGAATGACGCTCGCCGAATGCCGGAAGCAGGTTCTGGCAGACTTAAAAGTGGCGGGCCTGCTGCTGGAACAAAAGCCGATCACCCACGTCATGAACGTCCATGAGCGCTGCGGGACGCCCGTAGAGTTTTACGTGACGCCGCAGTGGTTCATCCGCATCCTCGATATCAAGGACGAATTGCTGGGGCAGGGTGCGAAGCTGAAATGGTACCCGGAGCACATGAAGGTCCGCTACGATACCTGGATCAACGGCCTGAAGTGGGACTGGTGCATCTCCCGGCAGCGCTATTTCGGCGTCCCGTTCCCGCTCTGGTACTGCAAGAAGTGCGGCACCGTGGCCCTGGCCGAGGATAGCCAGCTGCCGGTCGATCCTATCGTCTCACAGCCATTGCACCAGTGTAAGAAGTGCGGGTCCGTGGAGTTCGAGCCCGAAAAAGACGTCATGGACACCTGGGCTACTTCATCGGTCACGCCGCTCATCAATACGAACTGGGGCGAGTGCGACACCATCATCGATCAAATTTACCCGATGAGCATGCGCCCGCAGTCCCACGAGATAATCCGGACGTGGCTTTTCTATACGGTCATCAAGAGCTATTTGCACACGAACAGCCTGCCGTGGTCTGACGTTATGATCTCGGGCCAGGGGCTCGACCCGAACGGGAAGGCGATGCACAAGTCGAAAGGCAACATCATCGAGCCGCTGCCCATCGTGGAAAAGTATAGCGCCGACGCCGTCCGGTGGTGGGCCGCTTCGGCGAAGCTGGGCGATGACCTGCCGTTCAAGGAAAAAGAGGTCGTCTATGGCCAGAAGTTCCTTAACAAGCTCTTTAACGCCGCCCGGTTCACATCGATACACATGAAGGACTACAGGCCCGAAGAGCCCGAGCTCGAATTGATCGATAAGTGGCTGTTGACGAAATTGAACGACGTCATCCGGGAGAGCACCGAGAATTTCGAGCGCTATGAGTACAGCAAGGCCAAGTCGCTCACCGAGCAATTTTTCTGGGGCGACTTCTGCGACAATTACCTGGAGATCGTAAAGGACCGCCTGTATAAGAAAGAAGAGAACGGCGAAAGTGGCAGGGCAGCGCTTTACACGGTCTACATGGCCCTGCTGAACTCGCTAAAGCTGCTGGGCCCCTTCACCCCGCACATAACCGAGGATATCTATCAACGCATGTTCCGGGAGAATGAGGGCGCCACGAGCCTTCATATTTCACACTGGCCGATGCCGAACAATACCTGGGCCGATGTCGAAGCTCTTCGCCTTGGCGACATGGCGGTGGCCATGATCTCGAGCCTGAGGCAGTATAAGAACTCCCAGAATATGGCGCAGAATGCCGTGCTTTCGAAAGTCATCATATCGAGCGACAGCCTGGGCACTGACATAAAACATTTCGAAAGGGTCCTTAAGGATACGATGAAGATCGGCGAGATCTCCTATGGCGTAGTTGACCGCACGGACGCCGTATCCATGATTGGCGGCGCTGAAGTTAAGATGCAGATCGAGAAACAATAAAGTCGGGCTATATCGGGCCCTTTTAAACATTTTTTATTATTTATTGGGTCCGGGCCATAGATACGGCCGGTGCACTTGTTCTTCGGGCCACCCATTCAAAGATCAGCCCCAGGACACCGCCCCAGATGATGGCAGCTACGAGCGCTGTGACAACGCCGGTCAACGTCAGGGCTATGGGGACAGCTCCACCGGCGCCAAGCACGATCGGTATAAACAGCCCGAATATAACCCATATAGCGATCAAATATACGATCCCTTTTGTTACCGCGTGCATTGACGGTATACCTTCATAGACCGCGCCGAAGACTGCGCCTAGTATGAGCCCGATAATGGCCATGAACAGAAGCAGCGTTATCATTGCCGTCAATGAAACTGCGGCGAAGCTCGCCATCGGCACCATGCCGTCCAGGACTGACCGGACGTCCACGAATGCAACAAACGATGCTAACCCGATCAATGCCAGCAGGACCGTCAGTATGCCCATTATGATGCCCGTAATGATACCGGCTATTGCGCCGTCCCCTATATATTTCGTCGCCATAACAAATCCCCCGAAAAGTCATATTTCGTTTAATATTCACTAAAAGGTTCTTCCTCTTTTTCCATAAGGCTTGTCCAATTTTAAAACAAGTCCTAATACGGCGAAAAAAGTATAATAAAAGAAAAAAGAGAATTTTGTTATTATTTCCTTCTATAAGCGATAGCGACCATCACTCCAAGTGCCAGAAGGGCCGCTATGGCCGTAAATCCTGGGGTTGGTTTTGCGGTCGCGCTCGGGATAGAGGATGGCGGCAGTGGCGTCACACTCATTTCTACGCCCGTCTGCTGGTATTTCGTCGGTATGATGATCCCGCTAAGGCCGCTGGCCGTTACATTCTGGGTGAATGGGTATGCCGCCGCATCCGGATATAGTATGGAATAGGTAGCATTGGTGGACGTATTCAGGTAATCCAGCTTATTGGGCATGACGAAGAAGATATAGGTGTCTGCGCCCGGGACGCTCATCGTAAAGTTGCCGTCGGCGGTCGGGTTTGCCCTCGTGTCGAAGCCGCTCGCGTTCCTCGCGTAAACGGTAAGCTGTGTAACGCTCGTTATGTTGTTAAAATTATTCGGGTCAAAGGTAATGGAACCACTGATCGGTACGTACGTTATCCCCTGATCCGGCGTTGCGGTTACGTTCTGCGCATATGCGGGCATTGCGATTGCCCCTACGAGCATAAACGCCGTTAAAATTAAAGCTAACTGCATTTTGGACATAATTTTATCCCTGTACCATATATTCTCAAAGACTGGCAATAAACTTTTCTGTGCCTCAAAGGGTTTTTTAATAAACGGCGTTCATGTAATCCCTTTTATAAAGGCATTTGCGTATGCCGTTATGTATTTATATAATAATCATTGCGTATATGTTTCCCATAATTTGCAACATGGCGCAATTAATTTTAATATATTTCAGATAACCCGGTAAATATTTTATGCATCGCCGCCCTTAAAACAAAACATGAACGACCAGACGAGGTACTTTCTGAAAAAACGGTTCGGGGAGTACTACTCGGAGCATCCCGTCAAGGCCACGGCCGGCTTTACCCAGCGGGAATGGGGTTTCCTGTTCTATGACGACGCCCCGGACAAAACCCGGCCCTTTCAGATGCACCGGCACAAGTCGTTCAACAGCGTCGTCGAATTGAACGATTACCTGAAGAGCATGGCCCCGCAGCATGCCTACCACTCGGCCGCCTACTATCAATATCCGCAGGCGCCCACGATGCTGGAAAAAAAATGGCTCGGCGCCGACCTGATCTTCGACCTGGACGCGGACCACCTGCCCCGGACACCGAAATCCTACTCCGGCATGCTCGAGCTGGTAAAAACGGAAATAAAAAGACTCATAGACGAGTTCTTGGTGGACGACATGGGCTTTCGAGAGAAGGACATGGACATCGTTTTTTCCGGCGGCAGGGGCTACCATGTCCACATCCGTGACGATCGGGTAAAATCGCTAAAAAGCCCCGAGCGCCGGGAGATCGTGGACTACATCCTGGGGACCGGGCTCGATACCGATCAGATACTCGTAAGGACGACCAAGATCATCGAAGGTTTCAAGGGACAAAAAACGACCGGGGTCTGGCAGATCCGGGGTTTCGATGATAACCGGCAGGGCTACGGATGGAATTGCCGGGTGGCGCGATATGTTACGGATAAGCTGACAGTCATCGGCCAGATGGACGATAAGGAAGCGAAAAAAGAGCTAAAAAAATACGATCTTGACGGCAGGCAGGTCAGCGACATCCTGGTAGTTTCCCGGGACCCGACTGAACTGGCAAAAATAAACCAGGAAGGCCGCCTGGAGATCAAAGGTAACTTGAAAGGGTTCTTCAAAAACATGCTCGACGGCACCATCGACCAGTTCAAGGTCGACCTGGCGGGCAAGACCGACGAGCCCGTGACGGCCGACATAAAAAGACTAATACGGCTGCCGGGCTCCATCCACGGCGGCTCGTCGTTCGGTGTCATGCCACTGACCCGGAAAGAACTCGAAACATTTAACCCACTTGAAGATGCCATTATATTTACGGATTCACCCATAAGGGTATTAGTCACGAAGCCCCAGGAAGTAGAGATCAAGGGAAAGATATATCGCGTCAGCGAAGGCGTGGGACGCCTTCCGGAGAACGTCGCGATGTTCCTGATGTGCCGGGGATTTGCGGAATATGAGCCTTGAAGATCTAGTATTACAGCTGACCAAAGAGAGGGAGATCGACGAGCTGCAGGATATAGGCGACTCTTTCTACGACGAGGCGGCCCGGTACATACAACAGCTCGAGGGCTCAAGGAATGAGGCGACGAACTACCGGGAAGCGGACATGCTCAGCGATGAGCTGAAGAACGCCCGCATGGTGCTCGAGGGCATTTTTGACCGCCGGCGGAGCAAGATCATCGACGCCGCGCTCAATACGGCCTCGGGGATCCGGGTCGACGTTAAGGGAATTACTACAAGGGAGCGGCCCATGTTCGACGCCATCGTCAGCGCGCTCGAGAGCGGCCGGAACGAGATCCTCATACCCATCCTGGAAGCATCGTACAGACAAAATCCTGCAAAAAATATATTAGGGGAGACAACCACTAAGGAAAAGCCTGTCGAAAATTCTTTAACCCTTGATAGCCATTTAAGCGAAGACCTCATGATGGTTAAAGTGCTAAAAGACATCCCCCGCTTCGTCGGGGTCGATGGGCGGCACTATCACTTATCCAGCGAAGACGTGGTCGTTCTTCCGAAGGCGAATGCGCTGGTTCTGTGTAACAAAAACGTCGCCATACCCTTGCAAAATCAGCAGGGTTAGGGGTTAATCATTTAAGTTCAAACGCAAAAAGGTGAATATCATATGAAGATGCCGAAAAAATATAAGACATATTGTCCGCACTGTAAGACCCATACCCTGCATGAGGTAGAGAAGGTCAAGAAGGGAAGGGCCTCCTCGCTCACCAGGATCGAGCGTCAGAAGGCCAGGTCCTTCGGTATCGGTAACCGCGGCAAGTTTTCCAAGGTACCGGGCGGCGACAAGCCTACCAAGAAGGTCCACATCAGGCTCAGGTGCCTCAAGTGTAAGAAGGCAATGGTCAAGGAAGGCTTCAGGACGCAGAAGTTCGAGCTTATTGAAGAATAAAACCTTTAATTGGGAGACAACATTTATGGAAACAACGAGAAGCAAGTTCCTTAAGGTAAAATGCAATGACTGCCAGAACGAGCAGATCATTTTCGGGAATGCGACGTCAAGGGTGGACTGCACCGTTTGCGGCCGGACACTCGCTGAGCCCAGCGGCGGCAAGGCCATCATCAAGACCCAGATACTTGAAGTATTAGACTAGACCGGAGTAATAAACAACCATGACAAAAGGATGGCCCAACGTAGGGGAACTGGTCGTTTGCACGGTCACTAAAGTGGTCGATTTCGGCGCCTTCGTCGCGCTGGACGAGTACGACAATAAGGAAGGCCTGATCCACATTTCCGAGGTCGCCTCGGGCTGGGTCAAGTATATCCGGGACCACGTTAGGGAAGGGCAGAAGATCGTCTGTAAAGTGTTAGACGTGAACCCTAAGAGGGGCCATATCGACCTTTCTTTTAAAGATGTTAACGAGCACCAGCGTCGCGAGACCATTCAGCTCTGGAAGAACGACCAGAAAGCAACGAAGTGGCTTCAATTCGTCGCCGATGACGCAAAGGTCCCGGCAGCCGAGCTGGAGGCCATGAAGGATAAAATAAAGGACGAGTACGGTAATCTTTATACGATCTTCGAGGACGCTTCCGCGGGCAACATGAAGCCCATCAATAAGCTGGAGTTCCCGCAGAATGTCGTCGAAGCGCTCGTCAAGGTGGCACAGGATAACGTTAAGATACCGTCCGTGGACATATCCGGCTACGTCGACATCGTTTGCCCGGTATCCAACGGCATCGAAGTCATCAAGAAAGCGCTGAAGACGGCGACCACGATCGATGTTAGCGACGGCGTTACCGTGGAAGTAAGCTATGTAGGCGCACCCCGCTACCGCATAAGAGTCGTAGCTCCGGATTACAAGAAGGCCGAGAACGTCCTGAAGAACGTCGCCCTGGAGGCCATCGATCAGGTCAGTAAGCATGGCGGCGAAGGCGAGTTCCACCGGCACATGGAAGAGGCCAAGTCTTTCCAGTAATACTTTTTATGAAAACCAAGATGAAAAAGTGCGAAAAGTGTGGCACCTACACCTTTAACGACGGATGCCCTAAATGCGGAGGGAAGACTATAAATCCCGTCCCTGCGAGATATTCTCCATTGGACGTCTATGGAAAATACAGGCGCCTATCCAAGAAGTGACTTTTTACTATGAACGAGACTACCGTCGTCGAATACGGCGAAAAGGCCCTGACTGAGCCCGTCATGATCGTCGGATTACCGGGCATCGGTCTTATAGGAAAACTTGTGGCCGAACACCTCATTAGCGAGTTGAACGCCGAGAAGATAATCGAGATATTTTCGCCCAATTTCCCGCCCCAGGTGAACGTGAACCCGGATGGTACGGTAAAGCTGGTCAGTAACGAGGTCTTCGCGTGGACAGGCGATGGTAAGACGCCCGATCTTTTGATACTTATCGGCGATTACCAGAGTGTTACCAACGAAGGCCACTATGAGCTGGCCGGGATATACCTGGACATTGCTGAAAAATTCAAGGTAAAGCGGATCTATACGCTGGGCGGCTATGGTACCGGTAAGCTGATCGATGTCCCGCACGTGCTGTATGCCGCGAATAAGACCGATACGATCGAGGAAATTAAGTCCTATGGCGCGACCTTTAACGAAGGCGAGCTGTCGGGTGGCATCTATGGGGCGTCCGGCCTTATCCTGGGGCTGGGCGAGCTACGGGGCATTGAAGCCGTTTGTTTTATGGGCGAGACCTCCGGATACCTGGTGGACCCGAAGAGCGCCCAGGCGGTCCTTGCGGTGCTCTCCAAGGCGTTAAATCTCACGGTCGACACGAAGGAGCTCGAGGCCAGGGCCCAGGAGATCGAGAAGATCATCACGAAGATAAAAGAGATCGAGCAGCAGCAACAGCCGGGCCCGAAGGAATTCACGGCGGAAGACAAGTACATCGTCTAAAGCCGTTCCAGCCTTAAACCGTTTTTAGCGTGGTTAATTCGTTTTATCATCGGGTAACGCTTAATTCATGTTTAATTTTATAATGTGATTTGTATAGTTTATTGATTTCCGCATTAAGGAGGTGAACGGAGATGTGCGACACCTGTGGTTGCGGCAAGAAGCCCAAATAAAAATAATACCGGGAGGGCGCGAGCCCTCCATAATACATATTTTGAAAGATCAATATATTGAATCGAGCATCGACCTTTTAAGCTCGCGGCGGCGCTTTTCTAGAAAGCTGTAAACGGCTCCGTGCGGCGCGCCGTCCAGGAGCATGTTGATGGCCTCCCTCGTCGTTGCCAGCTGATCCGCATCGCCGATCATGCTGATCGTCTTGCCATAAACGGATACCCTGGCGCCCGACATTTGCTCCATGACCTCGCGCATCTTACCGTTCTTACCGATGATACGGCCCTTGATCCGTTTAAGGTCTGCCGGCGTGTCACTTATCTTCGACAGGTCGATGACGTCCAGGCTGAGGTCCTCGTCATCCAGGAGCTTCAAAGCTTTCTCCGGGCTGAAACCCCTCGCTATGGCCTTGATGACATCGCTGGCCTTCATCGCCTTGAGCGGGTCATCCTCGGATTCGACGACGACACCCCCGCTCTCGCTGTCCACGTCCAGCTTTGCCCCCGTCTTTTCCTCGATCACCTTTTTAACGTTACCTTCCACGCCGATAATGGCGCCAACCCTGTCCTGCGGGACTTTTATGTGTTCTTGCATGATATTCATTCCTTTTTCATGATAAGGGCGTTCAGGCTTTCTTCGCTGCATTCCACGCCCAATTTCTTAAAGTATCTTACGATGTTCTTGATATCTCGCGTTAAAAATTCGCGCGACATGGGATGGTCAAGCATGACTGCCTGCCCCACATCTATAATGACCGGTTCATCCTCATATAGAAGTACGTTATATTCGCTCAGGTCCCCGTGTACGAGCTTTGCCTCTTGATAAAGTAGCCGCATATAACTCGATATGACATCATACAGGTGCTGCGGGTCTTTCGGCTTTATATCCTTAAGCCGGGGAGCGGCGACCCCGTCATTTCCGATGAATTCCATCACCAGGATGTTCCTTTCGCTGATCAATGGTTCCGGCGCCCTGACGCCCGCCTCCCTAGCCCTTTCCAGGTTCCGGTGCTCCTTTTTCGTCCAGGCGAAAACGATGTCTTTTTTCGTGCCCCGGATGTTCGAGAAACGAGGGTCGCCGATCAGGTAATTTTCCATGGACTGGAAATCACTGGTACTGATGCGGTAGATCTTTATCGCCAGCTCGCGGCCGCCTTCACCGATGGCATGGAAGACGTCGGCCTCCTTTCCCGTCGATATGACGCCGCCCATCGCCGTAAATATGCCTTTGCTGGCCAGGGTATAGAGCATCTTGAGTGTCGGGACGTCAAATACCCCGCTCTCGACCTTAAAGTCGTTCGAGTCCTTGGTCTTGGAGCGATAATCATCGATGCGTTTATCGATGCTCCTCATCTTTTTATCGTGATCCATATGTAATAGCCTGTTTTGTTTAATCCGCCGTTAATAGCGACTTTGCGCACATACGCACGCTTTCTTCCGAATTATACTGCGGCTTCCAGCCGAGGCGCTTGATCTTCTCGATCGAAAGGCACATGAACGGCACGTCGCCTTTCCAGCCTCTGGCCCCGCCTGTATATTCGAGCTTTACCCCGTTCAAGCCCATCTCGCCGGCGACGATCCTCGCGATGCTCGTAACGTCTATGCGGTCCTCGGAGCCGATGTTATATATATTGACTGGCGCATTACTTTTTTCTACAGTATAAAGCATCGCTTCCACGCAATCATTCACGTGAAGATACGATTTTGATTGCCTGCCGTCACCCAGGATCTCCAGCTTTTCCGGGTCGCTCCTCAGCTTACTTACGAAATCATAAATAACGCCATGGGTACTGCGGTCCCCGATAATATTGGCGAACCGGTAGAGCCAGGACTTCATGTCAAAAGTATGGCAAAATGAGCTGATCAGCGCCTCGCTGGACAGCTTGGACGCGCCGTATAATGAAATAGGCATTAACGGCCCGTAATCCTCCGGTGTAGGGACCACCGTCGCCTCGCCGTATATCGTCGATGTCGACGTAAAAGCGATATTTTTAACGCCGAACGTCCGCATCGATTCCAGCACATTGAACGAAGCGATGATATTCTGATGCAGGGGCACTTTTGTATTATCAGCGCCCGACTTCACATCGGGATTGGCCGCGAGATGAAAGACAATGTCAGCGCCCTTAAGCTCTTTTATTAACTGGTCGCAGGAAAGGTCAAGCTTCACAAAGTTAAAATGATCATCCGGAAAATGGCCCTCAATGAACTCCAGCTTACCCCCCGACAGGTTATCGATGACGACCACATCGTTTTCCATTTCGAGTAAGCGATCGACCAGGTGGCTACCGATAAATCCCGCACCGCCAGTTACCACACATTTCATGTTGCATGATTTGTACCGCGCTTATCTAATATTTTATGGTACGTCGTCTTGATTTCAACCATAATTTCATATGTATGGCCAATCAAAAATAGTGAAAAGAGATAAATCAAGCTATTATAATATTCTATTGGCCAGGCTATTACCATGAGAAAGACGAAGATCGTTTGTACGATAGGCCCCGCCTGCGATACCCAGGAAAAGCTCGAGGAGCTCATCAATGCGGGCATGAACGTCGCGCGGCTGAACATGTCCCATGCGACTCACGAGTATCACGCTAACCTCATTAAGAATATACGCTACGTTTCCGAAGCCCTGGGCAAGCCAGTCGGCATCCTCATGGACCTTCAGGGGCCTAAGATACGCATCGGGACGCTTAAGCAAAAAGTCATCCTTCAGCCGGGGCAGCAATATATCCTTACCACACGGGACGTGGCCGGTGATGATAAAGAGGTTAACGTCCCCTTTAAGGACCTGCCCCGGGACGTCTCCCCCGGCCAGACGCTGCTCATCGACGACGGCCTGCTGGAGCTGAACGTTGAAGAGGTAAAAGACACAGATATTATCACCACGGTCGTCCGCGGGGGAGAGCTCAAGGACCGAAAAGGCATTAACCTGCCGTACACGACAATAAAAACGAAGTCCATAACCGAAAAGGATGTCGAAGACCTCGCGTTCGGCCTGGAACAGCACGTCACCATGGTCGCAATGTCCTTCGTCAGGACGCCGCAGGATGTCCTGGACCTCCGGAAGATCATCGAGGATAAACAGGCGGATCTGCCGATCATAGCCAAGATCGAGAAACATGAGGGCGTAAAGAACATTGACGGGATCATCGACGTCGTCCAGGGCATCATGGTGGCGCGAGGCGACCTGGGCATCGAGATACCAATAGCCGAAGTGCCCATAGTCCAGAAAATGATCATTTCCAAATGTAACGCTAAGGCCATACCCGTCATTACGGCGACCCAGATGCTGGACTCCATGATCCGGAATCCCATACCGACACGGGCGGAGGCGACCGACGTGGCAAACGCCGTGTTCGATGGCACGGATGCGCTCATGCTATCGGGAGAGACGGCTTTCGGCGAATATCCCCTAAAAGCCGTCGAGACCATGGCCAGGATCGCTGAATACACGGAAGCGTCATCCTATTATAAGCACGCGATCGCGGCGAAAACGCCAAAACCGTCATTGTCCATCACCGACTCGGTGGCATTCGCCACGACGGACGCGGCGCATAACCTGAAAGCCCAGGCGATCATTACGGCCACGCAGACCGGCTATTCCGCGAGAAAAATATCGAAGTACAAGCCGCAAATGCCGGCTTATGCGGTCACCAATAGTAAAGACGTAATGGACCAGCTGACGGTATCTTATGGGATCTTTCCCGTGTATATAGGCAAGCCGCCTAACCTGGATAGCCTGATCGAAGAAGCCGTGAACTCATGCCTGAGTAAAGGATATATTAAAAACGGGGACCTTGTCGTCATTACGGCAGGCATACTGACTGGCATACCCGGGGGTACTAACATCATGAAGATCCACGTAGTGGCGAAAGAAGTAGCGCAGGGGATGGGGATCGGTAAGGGCGTCGTCAAGGGCATCGTTAAAGTAATAGCGACGCCATCGGATTTTACCGGTATAGCGAACGGCGACGTCATAGTCATCAAAGAAGCGGACATCGACCGCATCGAGCATATTAAAAAAGCCTCGGCGATCCTCAGTGAAGAGAGCGGCATGACATCCTTCAGCGCCATCATCGGCCGGGAGATGAACATACCGGTCATCGTCGGCATAAAAAAAGCCACTTCCAGGTTCAAGAACGGGATGAAAGTGACCATCGATACGGCCAGCGGCCTCGTATACGAAGGCTACATCAACCTGCCCGGCGATTAAACATTCTTTTTTTTATAATGGGCCATAAGCGTAACTTATATATACAAACGAGGCCTGTTTTAAGTCCGCAATTCAACGTATAGATAACTCGATTATTATTCCTGAAGTGATAAAATTCCAGGAGTTCGAGTCGAAAGTTATATATAAGAAAAATTGCATTGTGATGTCTCGCATGCGGCACATGAAAAATGTGCGTGGATGCGACGATTTGTGAGAGCACGCCAATAAATTGACGCGCTTGATTTTCGCTCAAACTAATGAGCGGAAAGTTATAAGTTAAGATGATACATAGTATTCAATCTCGATAAGCATCGAGAAATATTATTATCACTCGTGAGGATTCGAGGGACGCACCTTTTAATTTTGGGGTGTGGTCGCGTTTCTGATGTTTGGTTGGTTGTTCGAGTAATTTTCTTGGTTGGTGATGATCA
>Ga0209039_10001385_pt1 | contig 22685 bp, 20 predicted proteins | sample BogFormECP12_OM1_FD_188238 | JGI IMG/M metagenome (GOLD analysis project Ga0209039, IMG submission 188238) | Bog forest soil microbial communities from Calvert Island, British Columbia, Canada - ECP12_OM1 (SPAdes) (version 2) | ecosystem: Environmental > Aquatic > Freshwater > Wetlands > Bog ... | reverse complement strand
ACGCGATGTCCATTATAATGCACGTTAAAGATAAATGGAAAGAAAAATTGGCTGGATTACGAGCCAAGCTCTTTGATTTAAAGAGAGCAAAAACTAACCCATCTTAAGTTTAAAATGTTCATTTATCATGCCGGATGGATGAAAGGCTATTTGATAAAAATGAACCCATGAACGAAAGGGATATATTTATATATACAAAAGTCAGAAATGCGATGGAAAGCTGGGCCAATTTTTCGCCCACTTTTATGATATGTTTTAAGGCGATAAAAGATATGGCAATAGTGCAAAGTCCTCCCAAGGGGCTCAAGGGACAAACGCCTGGAGAAAATCCCCTATACCACGTTACTCCAAATTATAGCGCGTGGATGGCAGGGAATGAATTCGTCATCCAAGTCGCAATTCCTGGGGTTGCGCGGGAAAACATCAAGATGAAAGCGCTCCGAGATTTATTCTACCTCCGAGCAGAGAGAGATAATATCGAATATGCTTTGGACCTCGATCTGAATTTTGAGATCGATCCTAATCAGGTCACGGCGAAATATGAGGAAGGGTTGTTGCGCGTGGCGTTTGAACGGTTGAACCCGCTCGATGAAGCGTACAATGTCCCAATCAATTAAACGGAGGGATCAACGATGGCAATGATAGAAAAAACAAAAGATGACATTACCGAAGAAGGTTCTTCGCCTCACTATAAAGTCTATCCCGAAATTTACAGGCACATCAATTATCCTGACGACACGGTGCAAATTGAAGTGGTCCTGCTCGGAGTTAAAAAGGAAGATATCGTGGTCAAAGCGCTCCCCACGTGGCTACACTTGTCAGCCATGCGTCCCAGTGACAACGTGGAATACACAGCAAACGTGAATTTTGGGGCAGAGATCGTCCCTGAGGAAACCACGGCAGAATATAACAATGGCTTGCTGAAAATTCAAGCCAAGATTAGAGACCCCCTTAGTTACGCGAAGGAGGTATCGCTCTAAACGTGTTGCCTTTTCCAACCTTTTCATGAGAATAAAGAGGCGCAGTAAAAAATGCCAAAGACAAAGAAGGAAAATGATACACCGGAAACCGATTCTGAAGAAGCCGTGGAACCTAACAGCGAAATCGTGGAACAAAAGGGCGAGTTGGCGGAACAAACGGATGAAAATGAAGAGATTTGGTACCGCATTCGACCGCCGTTCTCCTCTCACTTTGATTATTCGACGGGAGAATTCATCTCCGAGATCCAGCTACCCGGCGTGCCAAAGGACCACGTGAAATTGCGCATCTTGCCTGAATTATTTGACCTAAAGGGCACGTGGAAACACGTGCTCTACACCCTAACGGAATATTTCCCCGTTAAAGTCAACGTGGACACCCTTGACGCCCAGTACAACCATGGATTACTGCGAATGAAGGTCCAATTTTTAGACCCGCTGGCAGAAGCCGTGGACATCGTGCTCCAAGACTAACCATTTTCTATTTTTTACTAGTGTGATCTTATCGATTCATGGCTTTTTCAAGGAAATGCCGGTTCTTTCATTCGTGGATGCCATGAAAGCGTCGACTTTTTAAGAAAAAATGGCGTCACATGTGAAGATAACGAGACAAATAACCCGGTGTATTAAAAAATGGCAGAAGTCGAAGAAGGACATGATGAAGAAGTAACTATGCGAGAAAAACTGTCTAATTTCCTCGCTGACTCGAATGGGCCAATAGGATTCGCGGAAATTGTCGAGGCTATGAGTCTAGACCAAGAACATATGCATTCCGATGGCCTTATTAATGATATCAATCATGTTTTGAAATCCTTAAAAATGAAAGGTGTTATGTTCCGTATCTTGCCAGCAACATGCAGGAAATGCGGTTTTACGTTCAAGACGACAAAAATGGAATATAAAATTCCCTCGAAATGTCCGAAATGTAAAGAATCAATCATAACGCCACCGATGCTCGAGAAGAAAAAAGAAACACGTTGAAATCATCCGCTATAAGCGTTTAAATTTTTATATACGTCGATAATTTTTCCCTCTTTCTTGGATTACAAGGGTTTTTCGATTTTCTCGTGAAATTGACTCTTTTGAATCACCCCGCAATAGCAGGATATGGTCGAGGGGGGTGATACGTAAGTAGAAAAAATTGCTTTAGAGCGTTGGTTTAAATTTGCGGGAAAAAAATACGTATAAATAGAGAAAATTTTCGTCTAATAGTACGACCGTAAAACAGATGCATCACCTTGGAAAACATCGAAGGAAAAAAGCTATTCCGGCACACCAGGAGCATTTGTCCAGAATGTCTCAAGCAAATAGATGCAAGCATCGTCATGGACGAGGTTGGTGGAAAAGACGTCGTTCTCATGCGGAAAATATGCGAGGAGCATGGTTTCTTCGAGGACATCATCAGCCGGAACCCCCCGGAATACGAGCGCAATCAACAGTATTACCACGATTATGTTACCATCGAAAACAAGACCCAAGCGGACAGGGACACGGGACTAGGATGCCCGCACAATTGCGGCATGTGCGAAGAGCACAAGAGCACGCCATGCATCGGGGTTATCGATCCAACGAACCGGTGCAACCTCGCGTGCCCCATTTGCTTTGCAAACGCGAATGCCAAGGGGTACGTCGTCGAACCGACCCTCGAGGAATGCCGGAAGATCATGGAGCATTTCAGAAACATCAAGCCATTCCCGCCCGTCGTCTTGCAATTTTCCGGCGGAGAACCGACAATGCGCGACGATCTCGTCGACCTCGTTCGCATGGCCAAGGAAATGGGTTTCGTCGAAATCTTGCTAACGACGAACGGGCTCAAGCTTGCCGCTCGAAACGGCGTGCAATACTTGAAGGATTTAATGGAAGCAGGCATGAATTGCGTGTACCTGAGCTTCGATTCGGCCGATGATCCGGAAGTGTACAAGAAAACCCGGGGCGTGAACTTGCTCCCGCAAAAGCTCCGCGTGATCGAGAATTGCCGCAAAGCAGGTTTTCATGGCGTCCTATTGATCCCGACGATCGCGAAAGGCATCAACGAAAACGCGGTCAAGGGTGTCATGGACTTCGCGAAGAAGAATCACGACGTCGTTTCCGGCATCGTCTTCCAGCCGGTGAGCCTTTGCGGTCGCATTGATAACGAACAACTCCATGAATTGCGCTACACGACGAGTGATCTCGTGCAAGCAGTTTCCGAAGCAACTGGTCTCAAGGATACCTACATCTACCCGATTCCCGCGTCGTCCAGCCTCACCAAGCTCCTTGCTTTCTACGAATACATGCCGAAATTCACGATGGCGGCGCATCCGGATTGCGGGTTTGCAACGATCATGACCATCGATGCCAAGACAGGCAAGTGGATCAAGATCGAGGATTATTTTGACATAGACGGTCTCGTGAAATGGGCAGACACGGTATGGAAAATGGTAGAAAAGCAAGAATGGCCGAGCATGGCCGACAAGTTCGTTGCGCCGGTAACCAAGCTTCTTGGTGAATCGCTTGGAAAGATCATGAACCAAGCCGCTGATTTCGCCTATCGCAAGGCAATCAAGGTGTATTTCATGGCGGGGGCTTTGCGCTTCATGAGAGGCTTTAATGGACCCATACAAGATTTCTTGCCCATCATGCTAAACCCGAAGCTTGAAACCGCGGCGAGTTTCTTCGAAAGGGGTAGTAATCTCCTCGTGAGTTGCATGCACTTCCAAGATGTTTACAATTTTGACATTGAACGGGTGCAGCGTTGCTTGGTTCATTATGGTGTTATTGATCCCGATGATCCGGAGAAAGTTTTACAAATCCCCTTCTGCGCCATGAATTCTATCCATCGCGAGGAAATCGAAAGGAAATCTGCGAAGAAGGAGCTTGACGTCGATCCGAAACGGGTCATCGCGAAAGCCAAGGAATTCATCGAGAACGAAATCATCAATTAATTGCATTAATCCTATTTTTTTTGGAATTGATTTTAGATCTTTTCTACCTTCAAAGGATCGGAAACATTAATTACGGCATGGACATAAAATCCCGAAAAGCGGCACGTGCAAAGTGGACGAAGAAGCAGATTGCAACGCGTGCCAGAATAAGAAAAAAATCACCCAACGCGTGATTTGAAGAAACGATCATCCACTATTCGTATTTACGTTCACGGTTACCTTGATGCCGTTCCGAACGGATTCGGTAATCGTGCAGAATTTCTCGAAGACTTTCTTGCATTCAGTTAATCTTTTTGTGACAGCCGGATCGCTGGAAAAAGGAATGAGGTTAACCGTGATCTCGAGCACGCGCAACCTCCCCTCATTGTTCCGGCCGAGAATTGCTTCTGCTTCCGCGGTGAATTCGTCGAGTTGGACGTTGCGCTTGGATATGCAGAAAAGAAAGCTCGAGCTCAAGCATCCAGCAACTGCCGATGCAAGCAAGCGTGCTGGTGACACCCCTACCATTTCATCAAGGATCTTGTTCGTATCATCAACATGTAACTCTGGAACATTCGGAATTCCCTTGAAATCAAGCTTGAAAATCAAGTCCTTCTCCCATGATATTCCGATCGTGACACGTTCTGTCTCTGCCATAGAGGCTCTAGGAAAACTCTGTTATATAACTCGATCTGAGAATAATCTTCAAATAAGTACAAGATGAAATAAAAACCATCATCTCGTGATCTATCGAGATCGGGTTGTCGAGAGTTAAGGAAATGCCAAGGCGGTACTGTAACGTGTGGAGCATGGAATCTCGGTAAACAAGATCGAAATGGGTCAAATTTAGAGTTTCGCAAGTGGTGCTATTAGAGGGAAATGCGTTGAAACGCTTTGATACAGATTATATCTGGAAATTGCTGGTCGTCGGCGAAGGTGGTGCCGGAAAGTCGTGTATTCTTCACCGGTACATCCATAACGAATACATTCATGACATGAAAATGACTATCGGCTGCCAATTTCACACCCAATTGCTGGAACGTCAAACGTACAAGATAAATCTCGTTCTCTGGGATTTTAGTGGCCAGGAACGTTTCAGATTCATGTTCGACGACTATTGCCGTGGCGCTGCAGGTGCCTTCATCATGTTCGACATGTCACGCGTGCAGACCTTGTACGAGACGGAAAAATGGATTGGCATGGTTCACAAGAACACGAAAGAAGAAATCCCTGTCGTTTTGCTGGGTGGAAAGCTCGACCTGCTCGATCAAGTACAACTTGAAGAGGTAAACGCGGCGGCTGATATCGTGGCAAAAGAAAATGGTTGCATCGCATACGTGCCAACATCGTCAAAAACTGGATTTAACGTGAACGAATCGATCTTGTACATGGTTGATTTGCTCATTGCGCAAAATGGTTGAACATCGATCGTAAAACATTCATCCGAACGCGTTACACGCCTAAAAACACTATCTTGTTCGAATCTTCTTTTTTCAAATCGATGGTAATCGTGTTAGATTGGGTATCCAATCAAAAAATCGTGAAAAATTAGCAATCATTCGGTTCCAAATTTCGCGATGGTGAGGATTTTCAAGGAATCTGCAACTTGTTCGGCAATATCGCCGATATCCTCAAGGTGTTCCATTGCATCGAGAAACGGCAATATCTTTCGCAAATCCACGTCTTGCAAATCGTCTGAATACAGGATTGTTTGCAGTTCGCGAAATATCGTGTCGCTTTTCCGTTCAGCAGCGTCAACGTCATTGCAAAGTTTTACAACTTTATCCGGATTATCGTCAAGTGCAAAAAAGGCATCACGGACGAGGCCCATGGTTTGCTTGATCACGTCACTCAGCGCGACGGCCTTTTCAATAACGGCGGCTGGCAAATTCCGCCATGAGCAATTCAACAAACGCTGGCCAACACCTTCGCTATAATCCACGAGGCTGTCTGTTTTCATGATCAAGTTTGGATCCATAATCGTACCGCTGAGCCCGAGCGCATCGACCTCTGCTATTTGCGATGTCAAGGAATTCTTCAGCTTGTCGGCTTCTGCCTCGATTGCGAGGATTTGCTGGTACTTTTTCTCGGCAATCTCGTTTTTTCCCCTCACCCACGCGTCGACGCATTGTGCAAGGCTCGCACCGCATTCCTTTACTTTCCTAACGTGATCAAGGGCAATTTGCTGGATCCTATTTGAAAAACTGGTCGTTGCCATGTTGCACTAATACCAAGTTTTGTATAAAAACCTTATTCGTGACCGCCATGCTGTCCTTGCTCGTCTTCGCCAGTACCAAGGATGGTGTTGAATTCGACCAGGAGGGCATCCAATCGTGATGGATCCTTTTTTATGGCCTTGATCGCATTTTTCTTGAAATTTTGGATGACGAGCAATAAATCCTTGGATATTGGCCCGGCTTTCTTGACATGGGCGTTGACGGCTCGCCGGGTTGCTAGATCAAACGAGTTTACTGCGTTCGAGCTTCCCGAATCGATGCGTGCCTTCCATTCCGCTACATCATTTACGAGATAGCCTTTATTGACGATTGCATCCAGCTTCGCGAGGTTCCAGAACGCCGGGTTTTCGAGCACGCTTATTGCGTTGGCAAGTAGTTTCTCGAGATTTGTCTTGGCCTTGAACATGAGGCTTGTACGGGTATATCGTTGCAAGAAATCGCTGGTTGCTTGCTCGATGGACATCTTGGCAAGGTTTACCGTGCAAAATGGCGCATCCCATGCATATCCCCGTGACTCTGGCTCGTCAAATCGATTAGCCACCTTCTCTACAACCTCATTTGGAATTGTGTCGCCACGCTTGTGGTTCCATTCGATACATTTCTTGAGAGGCGTGTCAACATGCAAAATGGCATAATGCACGCGTGACTTGCAGCAAGCATCGGCAATTTCCTTGCGCATGCTGCGGAAATAATTCATGTCATCATCGATGATGGATTTACCCTGTTCCAGATTTGCAACAATTTCCTTGATCTTGCCCTCACGTATCGAAGCCTCGTGCTCGGGCGAAAAGATGGCATCGATGCCCTCGCCCTTGTAAAAATCGGTGCGTAGCACGTCAATGTCGACACGTTGCATCGGGTGGCTGCGATCCTCACCAAGCATCGCTTGTACAAGATGGCTTGCCAGCGTCGATTTTCCCGATGAAGGCAATCCGCAGAACACGATGCAAACTTGGAAGGGATCGATCGTGGAAATCATGACATCCACCCGCATATGCAATGAAATTAACGTTGGAGAAAAAAGAAATTCGTGTTAAATGGTTATTGCGATGTCACTCTTGCTTTTCTTCTTGCATCTTCATGCCCGCTATTCGAATAACCGGGGCACGAAACTTCGGCATGGACACGCGGACGCCGGTTATTTTTACCAAGCTTTTTTGCATGGTTTGTTGCATGATATCGAAACTTTTCTGCGTGGCATCCATCATGGCCTTTATTTCTTCATTTCCTGCCACTGGCTCGGTGTTCGAAGGTTCAGCCTCCTCAGCCTTCTCGGAGATAGGAAGTGCAGTGGCCGATGCTCTTGGTTTGAAAGATATTGGTGTGGACTCTTTCGCGGGTAAAGGAGACACGGGTTTACTGGTGACTTTTCTCGGAATATTCTTTGCGGGATTCACGGGTTTGCCGGTTATGGGCGCGGCCTTCGCGGGCTTTCCCGTTGCGGGTGCAGCTTTCATTGGCTTGCTTATCCATGGTGCCGCCTTCACCGGCTTTCCCGTTGCGGGTGCAGTCTTCATTGGCTTGCTTATCCCTGGTGCCGTCTTCAATGGCTTGCTCGTGATTGGCCCGGCCTTCGCGGGTTTGCTCGTCACGGGCGTCGATCCTTTAACAGGACCTCCGATAGAACCCTGTTTCGTGGTACCTTTCTGATTGGTTAGAAATTCCTTGTAGCGCTTTGGAATGATTTTACTTATTTTTTCAGGGGAAAGAGATTCCCTCTCCATCAATTTTTTCAGCTCCTTGATTTCAGAGAAGCTATAAACAAGTCCATTTTCGCCGTTGTAGAGCATCCCTGTGATGTTGATAGATGGCTGGATCGTTTTGAAAAATCGCACGTTCTCGACTTGAGCGAGCACGTTGTCGATCTCGCTCTGGTACATCATGAAATATTTCATAACCTTGTCCTTGCTATCGAGTAACTCACGGTACTTGCTTGCTTGCGGGATTTTTTCGACAAGCGCACGATAATTCGTCGCGATGGCGTTGACATCCGCATTCGTGCATGCAAGATGGCCGAGAACGACGATATCGGTGATCTTGTCCTTCGTCATCGCGAGCAAGATGCAGCGCATCGTGTCTTGCGTCACGATATTTCCAGCATTACGTATCACGTACGCATCACCCTGCTCTAGGCTGAAAATATTAGCAGGATCGACCCAAGGTGACATGCAACTAATGATGATAACCCGAGATTGTTGTTTATCGTGCTTTCCGAATTTCTTGCCAGCACTTTCTTTCTGGTGCACGTTTTCCATGTTTCTTTTAAGCAATTCGTCCGCGATCATGGTCATCAACCTTGCTTACTAAAAAAGGAAAAAAACTCCGTAATTAATTATTGGCGCAAATCATTCTTCCTGTTCGTCCTTCTCCTTCTTTCCTTTAAACATCTTGACGATGTCTTCGCTCACGTGGGGAATTATTTGCAAGAACGGGATGATGCTCTTTGCCAAGCTCCCGAAAGAGTTTTCCGAGTCGCCGATCACGACCATCTTATCTGGCTTGATGTTGGAAAATACGTCGGGCAGTGCGTTGATCATCTGGACGGCGAGGAAGCGCTCGTCTGCAAGTTTCATGGCCTCTACCTGGCTCTGGAAACCTTCTGCCTGGGCGAGCATTTGCTGCCGTATCTTTTGGGCCTCACCTTCTGCTTGCGCCGTGAGCTTCATCTTGATCTGCTGGGATTCACCATCAGCCTGGATGATTTTCTGCTGGCGTCCTTGATCCGCTTCGATCTTGACCCGCTCTCGTTCCTGATCAGCGACCGCGATTTCTCGCTCCTTGGACTTGAGCTGGATCGATTGCTCCGTTTCTTGCTCCTGTATGCCGACTTTCTGTTGCACCAGGAGTTCTTGCGTGCGGGAGGCTTCCTCGGCCCTTGCCTTGGCAATCCTCGCTTCTTGTTCCATCATGCTCTTCTTGAGCTGCTCCATGTTGTGCTTCAAGCCTTCGTCAAGGATGTGAACCTCCTTGATCTCGATGGACTCGATCACGATGCCCCAATCCGTGACGATCTCGTGCAACCGGTCGGCGATGGCCTTGATGATCGCCATGCGCTCGCGGATGATAGTTTCGAGTTCCATGTTTGCACATGTCGTCCGTATGATTGCCTCCGTGGCGTTGCGGAGCACGTGTTCAACAAAATTGGATGCTTTCCCGTCCCAGGAAACTGCCGTGTACGCGACTTCGGGTCGTATAACCTTCCAATAAAGATAAGCTTCCAAGCTGATGTCCTGCAATTCCCTTGTCACCAGGTTCTGGTGGGCTTCGAGCGTCGTTTGCTGGGTCGTCGTCGGGATGACGATGACGTCATCGAAGATTGGCAATTTGAATAGCTTGCCACCCATGCCAGCAGATTTCAACTTACCGTTCCTGAGGTGAATCACAAACTCGTTCGTGCGGAATTTCTTGTACCTGGAGAAGAAGAATATGAGCAGGACAAGCCCTATTAATATTCCGGCGACGATGAATAGCCACACGTATTGCGATAAATCCACAGTTGCTTGATAGATCATGCCATATCGACCTTAGTTTTGTGTTTTTTCATTTTATTTCTGAATCTTTCAAAATCCTCTTTTCTTGTTATGTTACTTGAATGATTGGCAATCATATTTGGACACGCCGTGTTTTTCTTATCTCGGAGGGATTATCATCGACCAGATAGAACTTTACCCCTTTTACCATGGAGAAATCACAGATGTATATTTCCTCTCCTTGTCCGAAGGTTTTTTCTGGGTACAAGGGCATCACGGCTAGGCGCTGGGAACCAAAGGGGCTTCCTGATGCATCGATTCGAACCTCGCCGCCACCCTCATCGACGGGCATGACCACGCGTACCTTCTGCCCGATCAACGGCAATTCAGAGGGGATCAAATATGTCTCGCTTTTCGTTATTTTTCGCCATATTTTTCCCAATAACTTGTTTAGCAACAGCGGTGGTATGAATGCAATGCCAAGTAGCAAGAAGATATTAATTCCCAACAATCCATAGAAAGATAATCCGAGGGCACCGGAAAACATGAGAAACCCGGCGAGGAGTAACAAAAATGGCGCTTTTTGTCCCTTATCGGAAGCGTACAGAATTGCACCCGAGGATGCACCGCCTGCCGCGACATTCAAATTTACTGCCACGTTGCTGTCAAGGGACCGCCCATCATGCCCGGTATCCCCGACGCCATGAGCAGGGAAGTTGCCACCTGATCCATGACCAGTCTCATGTCCCCCGCTGCCGTGGCTCATGTCATGGGATGAAAAATCACTGCTTGAATCGCTGCTGCCCGTGTCGTGGCCATCAATTGAAGGACCCGCTTCTGCGCTAGCGTCCGTGGTGACATCGGTACTGACGTCAGTGGAGACATCGGTGCTGACATCCGTGGAGACATCGGTGCTGACATCCGTGGAGACATCGGTGCTGACCTCCATGCTCGCATCAGAATCCGCGCCATGTCCAACCGAAACTCCTGCTAACACCATCATTATTAGTGTCACGATAACGCCGCCAATGAAAAATCCCAAAAATATTTGAATTAACCATTCAAATGCCATTTTATTCGACCCCGGTTCGTATTATAATTTTATTGCGCGTATATTTAGCATTTCTTGCCTCAAATAACGAGGATGCTGCTAGAACACCTTCATGCATGAAGTCATTTAATGCATCGAAGAATGTGGTTCCCGTTTTTCAAGGACTAGACCATGACATGTGAATAAAAGCATAATGCCAAAAAAAACGGGATTGCATCGTTCGGTCTATAGGATTACATGGTGAAATGCGTGTATAAATGTGCTTCGATTGGATCGAAACCGACAAAAAAATCAAAGGCATATTCCACGGATGAGCGAGAAAACCCGCCTGGTTATTAAAACGCGCGATCAATTCAGTCGTGAACCCGCTGTCAAACTGTCGTGCGATGCTTGAGACATTTTCGTCGGGATTCGAAGCATTTATAACGTCACGAGCAAAAATATTCTCGGGAACTATGGATGGATGGTGCCAAACCATGTTTTATGTTTACATGCTGGAGACTACGACCGATGCGGGAATGAAATCGCTTTATGTTGGTTCCACGAATTCCTTGAATCGACGATTTTCCGAACATGTGGCAGGTCAAGGGGCACAATTCACGAAAAACAAGCAATTGAAACTCGTTTTTTACCAATCCTTCCGGACCCGTAGCGAAGCCATGCTCAAGGAGCAACAGCTGAAGAAGATGCCCAGGCTCAAGAAAAAAGCCTTGATCGCTGATATCCTCGAGAATGAATTCTTGATCGAGGATTAAATTTCACGTGTAAGCCACATGCCTGGATGATATCGCATCGTATGTTACCCGATTTACGAAGGTGCCATGGATGACTTATGTTTTACGTGTACATGATCGAATGCCATGGCAAGGACGGTAAGGTTTTCTTATATACCGGTTACACGAATAATATGCGTCGCAGATTTTCCGAGCACGCATCCGGGCGAGGCGCTCGGTTTACAAGGGGCAAGGAACTCGAATTGGTATTTTTTCAGACATTCTCCACCCAGCGCGCGGCGATGCATCGCGAGATCGAGATCAAGCGGTTATCGAGGCAAAAAAAAGACGATCTCGTGCTAAACAGGGAGATAAACCAGCAACTGGCGTGAATGAATGTAATCCACATATTAAAAAAAGAAAAATGCACGGCAAGCATCAAGTCATGTATTGTAAATTCAGCCTGATCTCGCGTTTCTTCAATCTCTTGGAAATCTTTTCGTAATTCTTGATGAGATCCTCGGTGAGACTTGGTACGCTCGAGTTAAATGCGGTCTCGAAATGCCCGCGGTCGATGGTGTCCAGGTTACTACCTTTTTCGCGAATGGCATTCATTCCTGCTTCGCGCACCAGGTTCTCGAGATCAGCACCGGAATAGCCCTCCGTGTTGTTCGCGATCAATTCAAGATAGGCCGGAACATCATCAGACATCGGCATCTTCTTGGTATGAATCTGGAGAATCTTCATCCTGCTTTCCCGGTCTGGTGGATCCACGTACACGAGCGAATCAAACCGCCCCGGTCGAAGCAAAGCCTCATCAATTATATCAGGCCTGTTCGTGGCTCCCAGGATCACGATTCGACGTCTTTCCTCGATGCCGTCCATTTCCGCTAGTATCTGGTTCACGATATTCTCGTAGACTTGCGAACCGAATTCACCACCTCGTCGTGGCGCGATCGCATCGAGCTCGTCGAAATATATGATTGCAGGTGCAGCGGTTCGTGCCTTGCGAAAAACTTCCCGCAATGTTTTCTCGGATTCACCGACAAATTTTGAGAATATCTCGGGACCTTTGACCGTGATAAAGTTTGCTTCGCTTTCCGTGGCCACGGCCTTCGCGAGCAAGGTCTTGCCGCAACCTGGTGGGCCGTATAATAGCACCCCCGACGGTTCCCTGATGCCCGCGCGTTCGAACAAACCTGGATTTTTCAAGGGGAGCTCGACGGCTTCGATTAACGATTTCTTCGTGGCATCCAGGCCACCAACATCATCCCAATGCACGTTCGGGATTTCAATGAGCACCTCGCGCATGGCACTTGCTTCGACATTGTTGAGGGCTGAGTCAAAATCTTCCTTGGTTACCTTCAATTCAAATAGGATCTCGTCGGGAATCGGCTTGTCAAGTTCCACCTTGGGTAATATAGCTCTGAGAGAATGCATTGCAGCCTCACGACACAATGCTGCGATGTCGGCACCGACGAAACCATGCGTTATTGATGAGATTTTGCGCAAATCGACATCCTCGTCGAGAGGCATAGCTCTACTATGAATCTGGAGCACCTCATAGCGGCCCTCCATGTCCGGGACTGGCAATTCAATTTCCCGGTCGAAACGGCCGGGTCGTCGCAAGGCAGGATCGATCGAGTTCACGCGGTTCGTGGCACCGATCAAGATAACTTTACCGCGGTCTTGCAAGCCGTCCATCAATGCGAGCAGCTGTGCCACGACGCGTCGCTCGACCTCACCACCGACATCCTCGCGTTTCGGGGCTATGGAATCAATTTCATCTATAAAAATGATGCTTGGTGCATTTTCTTGTGCTTGCTTGAAAATCTTTCGTAACCTGCTTTCCGAAGCCCCGTAGAACTTGCTCATGATCTCGGGACCATTGATCGTGATGAAATAGGCGTCTGATTCGTTGGCTACAGCCTTAGCGAGCAGTGTCTTGCCAGAGCCCGGAGGTCCATACAACAACACTCCTTTTGGCGGGTCGATACCAAGGCGCTCGAACAGTTCTGGATGTTTTAACGGCAATTCGACCATTTCCCTGACTCGCACGATGACGTCGGACAAGCCACCGATATCATCATAATTGATAGCCCCCTTTTTCACGTTCACGGCACCTTCCTTGATCTCGACGTTCGTGGCTTGTGTTATTTGGACGATACCCTCCTCAGGTGTCGTTTCTAGCACGACGAGCCGCAACTCGCCAAGCGTGTAGGATCGCTTCCGGCGGCCACCGAATTGCGTGAAAATGTTCTGCAAGTTTTCCATCATGTCATCGTCGGATTCGATATCGGGGCGATCATTCGGAATGGTCATGTTCATGAGGGATATGTTATCCCCCCTGACAACTGGCCGTAAATTCAATGAATCGCGGATCTTCCGAGGTTGGATTTGGACTTTCGTGTTCGTCGGTGCAACGACCACGCGTTTAGCCGGTTCTGGCCTTGCTTTCCGAACCTTGACAATCTCGCCGAGCCCGGTTCCTGCATTGAGCCGAACCAAGCCATCAATGCGGATGATCTGCTTTCCCTCATCCTCGGAATTCGGGAAGAAAATGCATCCCGTTGTTTTTTTGCCGATAATTTCCACTATTTCCCCGGCTTTGAGGTTTAACCGGCGAGCTACATGAATGCCAGCTGAACAAAGACCACGTCCAGCAGAAGCCTTGTTAATTTCGGCGACTCGGAGACTCATCTCGCCTGGTTTATCTTCTTCGCTCATAAGTTTAAGACTCCAGATAAAATAAAATCATGTTTGTATAAATCCTTATTGATACACGCATGATAAGGACCACGCGCGGTTATCAAGAACCATGAACCTTGCGCGCATAGTGCGCATATCTGGATGTTTGTTGATAGTTGAATGATAACACGTTCTAAAAAATCTTCGTGCGTAGAAAAATCACGAAATCCTCGCGCATCAATCTTTTATTATCACGAGATCGATTCTTGATCTGATGCTGTTAGAATTGAAAGAGGAATACGAACGACAGCTACCGAAAAACCAGGCAGGCATCCAATTCAACTTTGCGCACGTGGTGCTTGCATTATTCTTGTTTGACATGTATGGAAAAATGGGTCGTGTCGACATGGCCCAGCAATTAACCATGGGGCGAGGTTCGTTGCGCACGTTCGCGAGGCGTTTGAAGACCGGTCTTGGCTTGATCGAATCAAGCTCCACGCGGGCACACGTCTTGTCACCAAAAGGACGGGACGTTCTTGCCAAGATCAAGGAGGAATTTGCGCTCATCGGTAACATTCCCGTCGTGTTTGACGAGTTAACCTTCGCAGCATTCAATGCCATCGGTCGTTTGTCATCAAGTAGTATCGAGCTTGAGAACATTGACAAGATAGAGCCGCTAAGGCTTGTCAACGTTGCTCGCGCGCAAGGTGGCAAGGGATTGATCTCCCTCATTGTCCAACCAGATCGCGCCTTGAAATTGATTGCCGTGCCAGTGGATTTAAAAAAAAGTTACACGAGCGAGTGGATAAAGCTCAATGAATTGTTCTCTCTCTATGATGGTGACTTGCTCTTGATCGCTTCAGCAGACACGGAGCTCGAAGCGAAATTAGCCGTCATCGCTGCAACCATTGACGCCGTGCAAGTGATCGGGAAGCACGGATCTGCTAGTGTTTAACCTAGCTGCTGCTGGATGGCTGCAAACACATCGTTGAACGCTGTTTTTGCAGGCGAATCCTTTTCTTGCAAGATGGCAGGGATTGATTCGTTTGCTTGCTGGACGACTTGAGGCTCCATTGGAATCGAACCGAGAAATGGTACTTGTAATTGATCCGCAAGATTTTTTGCCCCGTCCCTTTCGCCAAAGAGTTGCTCTTCATGACCACAATCGGGGCACCGGTACACGCTCATGTTCTCGACGAGACCAAGCACCTTGACATCCATCTTGCTTGCCATTACGATGGTTTTTGCGACGCTGATGAGACTCATTTCTTGCGATGTCGTGACAACGACGACACCATCGAGTGGCTTCACGAGCTGCATGATATCTAGCACCTCATCCCCAGTTCCTGGCGGAAGGTCAATGATGAGATAATCAAGATCGCCCCATTCAACGGTGCCAAGATATTCTCGCAACACACCCATTTTCATCGGGCCGCGCCAGATTACAGGCGTAATATCATCGGGTAGTAAGAATGCAGTCGACATGATCTTGATGTTGAGCGGGCCATTTACAGGAATGATGGTTTTCTTGAATTCATCCATCTCTGGCTTATCATGCACCCCGAGCAATTTATGCAAGTTTGGGCCGGTGATGTCGACGTCGAGCGCGCCTGTTAATTGCCCGCTTTCCGCGAATTTCACGGCGAGGTTTGCCGCAACGGTCGTCTTTCCCACTCCACCCTTGCCGGAGATGACGGCGATTTTGTGCTTGATGCGTGCCATGTTTGTTTCGATGTTTTTCTGCAATGTTTCTTGCTCCGCTTGCCGGTCCTCTTGCTCTTGCATTTTCCGTTCCAACGTGGGGCTTGGCTTGATCCCCGATGGCGCTGTCGTCTTCTTACCCATGATAATCACGATTCGATTTGAAACTGTTAGTTGACAAGTATATCTGCATCTACAAAAATGGATTTGTTATTCTCCAAACGTTTAATTCAAATTCGAGCACATGGATAAAAGCAAAAAGAGTGTGCTGGTTTAGAAAAAGGCAAAATTATTTCAGCTTGGCCAGATCGCAAGAAAAAACTATGTTGGTTTCTCTTGCCAATAGACATTATACAAGAACTTCAGGCATGGTTCCTTGAGATTCGATGGAATGTCAATTGATGTTATCCTATTCATCGTGTAATTCACGGCGATCAAGCCGTTTTCGATCAAGGCTTTCAGTTTTCGCACGAGTGTCGTTCGAGGGAGATCGAGAAAATGGAGCAGATCCTGGAAGGATAAGCCAGGATGCGTGATCACTTGCTTGAAAATGTCGATAGAGCTATCCTTGTGCATGTAATAATGCAATAAATCCAGATCCTTGTCTTGAAACTTCTCGAAAAACACGGTACTGTTTCCAAACTTCTCTTGGCGAATAAAATCGAACTTTTCCAGCATCTTAAGATGCCACATCAGGGTGTTGGAATCTATACCGATCGTTTCACGGACCTTCGAGAAATAGATACCTGGTTCTGCCTTGATGGTATCGAGAATTTTTTTCCGGCAGGTATTGGCCAAGACGCCCTCGCGAGACGTGGCTTTTCCCGGAAAGAGCACCTTGTGCCTGATCAAGTCGTCGATCGCCCGCATCACGTCGACATTATCCGATTCCTTGATCTCCCTTGCACACGCATAATATAGCTTTACTGAATCAAGGACATAATGCTTTTGCATGAGCTGGCGTGCAATGCCCAGGATTCTTTCTTGAAGTGGGGTCGGTTGAAACTCGTACCCATCGTTACGAGAGTCCTCCACGTCATTCTCATCCTTGGTTACCATGTCGCCATTAGGGTCATGTTCGCTCATGAGCCGCTTTCCCGTTCAATACGTGGCATCGAAATCGTAATCTTCATGAAACGCGTCATTGATATACTTGATTCTCTCCTCTGGCGGGATACTTATCAATGCATTTAAAATCTCGTCTTGAATGGAATCATCGACATGGAGATCCTCAATTTTTTTCAAGACTTCTGGCGAGAACATCGTGAGGTCAAATTTCGGGATTCCATCCTCATCGGTCCATTCCTCCATTGGTCGGGCATCCGCATCAACTGAAGGTGGGCTAACTGGAACGATGAGCGGTTGCTCGTCCGTGGTGCTCGACAAGGCTTTTGCCATTGCCTTTTTCACGCCTGACACGTGGAGGCACGAGACTCGATATTCGTGATATGATGCAACCACGACGACGCTGCCAACGAAGGTTGAAAGCAAAACGAGCAATGTATTATTTTGAATGTTGATGGCAAATACTATGACGACGAATAACACGTAGATCGAGACACACCCGGCGATCTTGAAATACCCGACCATTTTTTTATCGAGCATGATGTTTTACCTGCCAATTTACCGCAATGATCACTGGTCTTCTTCTACCGTGACCTTCATGTTATAATTCTAATCGCGCATATTAAAACGGGATTCAACCAAATCTGGTCACTTGTTGACGCTTGTTGTCTCACCTGTAGAACTGTAAAAATCGAAATAAATACTTCCAACATGGCGATTTTTGCAGCATGGGGTCAATCCAGCAGAAACTTCGAGTCGCTATCGTACTTTCGTCTTTTGGACTATCCAGAAATCCAGATGGAACTTGATATCGATGCTTGATCTTGATACTTCCCATCTCCATGATGATCAAGTGATTGTCATAAGGGATGCGCTTTTGCTGCGATGCAACAAGCGGTTCATCCAGCCACGTGAATCTTTCGTCTTCATTTGGTGGGAATGTATCTCGTGATGATGCGAGAAAGAAGTATAGCAAGATTGATTTTATAATTTCATCATTTTTCGTGTCATAAAGAACGGAATATTCGATCAATGCCATGGCCTTAACATTGATGGTATTCATTCCCGTTTCCTCTAGCAATTCCCGCTGCAACGCTTCTCGCAAGGGTTCTTGTAACTTGACCTTGCCACCGGGGAACCTTAACGCCCCGTCTTTTTCCTTCACGAATAAAAATTTGGTACCATCGGGTTCGACATCTGGAATAACGGCTATGACCACGACATTCTGGATGTCATCAACCGCCGTTCTCGTGCTATTCACCGACATCGACCAATCTTGGATGTTTCGCGCATGAATGTCTCGACAAAATCGGACTATTCATCAAGTCTGCCGCGATGGATTAGTTTTTTAAGCCGATGCACGATCTAAGACTTACTACATTGTTATACATATCTACATTCGCGAATGGGAAATAATAACGATTTACCCTAGGGTTGTAAATTATGTTTGCCGTAAACAGACACAGATATATCGCCTTAGTTCTCGTCGTTGCATTTTCTTTTAGTTTTGCTTTCGATGGATTGCTTGCATTTGGCAATTTAGGTGCAATCGGGAATAATGGCGGTTCTAGCGGAAATACTTTCAACAAGACGACAGGTACAACGACGCCAGTTGCTTCTGATACCAAGAATCCTTCCCACAATTGGAAGGGCATCGTGTCATTAAACACGTGGTGGAACACGGCGTGGACATACCGGCAGATGGTGAATTTCACGGAACCCGGCTTGATGGATCGACTCAACGATCCTGAAAACGTCTACATGACATTTTCCGGCAACGTTGCACACAATAACAGCATCCGGGTGGCATGTTTCGTGAACACGAACAGCTCGTGGCTGGAAATACCAAGTCAAGTGTGGAACGCGACATTCTCCGGTGCATTCTACACGAGGTGCACGATCTTCTTCTTCTTGAATCTCACGAAGAGCACGACGGAAACTTATTATATCTATTATGATCCGGCCATCAACACGAAAACGACTTACGTGAATCATATCTACCTTCGAGGCTACACCGATGCCGCCATTCCCGCTGACACGACGAATCCGAGTTTCACGAGCTTCTATTACAACAATGCCACGAAACCAGCGTATAACTTGGTCAATTCTATCCAGATCATCGTCAACAACAACACCGCGACACCTCGTGCGAAAGTTTGTCTCGTGCCCACGGTGCGCGGCGGTTCGGATTGGGGCGGGTCTTGCATGTCTATATATTCGGCACTGCAGGCAGGAACCGACACGCTGAACGCTGCCAATAAAGCGTTTGAATCGGTCGGAACTCTGGCATTGCAAGCCGCGAATGACACCACGACCGATGGAAGCGGTGCACTGCAATGGGAACGGGTCAATGTTGCACCAAACAATCCTGCAGAAGCATGGGACGGCCATGGATCGATAACGGTGATTGCTAACGGGCCTCTCTTTTGCCAATTCAAGGTCCGGACAACGGATGGTGGTTATAACGACGCCGTGGTATTAGGCACGACATGGGTTAATGGTGGCTACGATGATGTTTGGAACGCCAGTGTCCATACCGATGCCGTGAACATGGGCAATGATGGTTACACGTCCCCGACTGGCACGCAGGTGTGCAACGTCGGAGGCATCGGTTACGTGAAATACAACCTCACGTATACCTTCTATTACCAGCAAGCGACGCCGTCGCAGCTGTTCGCGCGGCTCGACATGACGATCGGGGCATTCCCGCAACGCGGGCCTGCAGCATCGGGTTATCCGGTCTCGAACGCGCGGTACACGTATCGAACTGGCGTGTGCTTCAAGAATTTCGGTGATTGGCCCCACATCATGCAAATCGTCGCCACCAACACGACGAACCTCGCGCAAAACTCGAAATCGTGGAATGGCTCCAAGTATGGTTTGTACACGATGAACCTTGCATCGCGCAAGTGTGATTACCCGCTCGAGCCGTGGACGTGCTGGTGGGATTCGAATAACGTCGCCCCGACGCTCGGGATGATGGCGATCACGAACAGCATCGGGTGGCAGGTCCTCTCGCTCGCGGTCGCGGGCATCGGGCCTAACTCGTTGCTCCAACAAATCCTGCCTGAAGGTTTGCAAGGAGGGCTCTACCAGATACCGAACAACGTCATAATGCCATACACTTATTATACGATGACCGCACCTGCGGGACAGAATTATACCACCGTCCGGGATATGACCCGGCGCTTGAACAAACCCGCTAGCATTTCGGCGTTCGGAGCGGCGGAGACCTATGTCAAGAACCAGATGTGGGTTCACACGACTGACATTAGCTCGAATTTGGCTCTCGGGGTTCAAGTTACCGTGAAATATAGCGGCAATAGCACGATTTTCGGAAGCAAGACCGTCAATTCAACGGGCTGGGCAGCGTTTCTCCAGATTCCAGATAATACCTACATAGTTCAAGTCACGATGGCAACGAATAATCTGAAGACCCAGTACACGGTTTATTCGCAGAGCTACACATTGATTCACACTACCCGTTATTACTATATCAACGCCATGTGCAACATGGCCAACTTGACCTTGAAGGTCGTGAACTCAGCGAAAAGTAACCAATTACTCACGGCCGTGCTCGTGAAATTCGTCAACGTCACAGGGTGGGCCACCATGGACCAGAACTACACCTACAATGGTTATGGCAGTTTTCGGTTATACACGACCGGCGCGACACGGTATAGCATTCAGATGTTCTATGGCGGCGTGAATGACACGGTAAATTTCACGAATCCGTACACGCTGAATGTTGATAAAACGTTGAATGTTGGATTGGCGATCAACACGACTGCTATAACGATGAATAGCCAACCCGCGTCAGTAACATTTGGTGGCAATTACACGGTGTCGTTCTACTTCAACAATTACGGGGATCTCACTTCGAAATTTCGACCATCATCCGTAACCGTGAGTAACTTGATTGGTTCTGGATACTGGCCAGGCGGCATGGGAGGCATGTTTAACTGGTCAATTGGCGGTGGAAACCTAGTTTCGCTCACTCTTGCGACTGGCTTGACCAGATGGCTAAACACGACCGGCACCTTACCCGTTTTTATCCACGCATTCAATTCCTCGGTCATACCGGCAACGCAGCAGATATACATCGTCATCAACAGCATTCCGACGACCATCAAGTTCACCTTGAATAATACGGTATCTAATTCGATAAGCGTTAGTCGCGGTAATCAAGTGCTACTCAAGGTTGCATATCTTAACGGCGTGACACCCATCCAGGTCGCCACTGCATCAAACGTGAATTACACGTTGAACAGCGCCACGACCACGATTCCATGGAATGCTGGCAACAACAATTACACAGCAACGATACCGACACTCTCACTAGCATCAGGGACGTACGTGGTCACGGTCAGTGCTTTCCAGCCGAATTACGCGAAGGCGGTCACCTCATTCGTAATCATCGTCTCGCTTCGGCCTGCAACGCTCTCGCCGAGTTCTCCAGGTATTATTTACTACGGGACGACCTTCAATATTCCATTCACTTTGACCGATGGCGTGAACGGGACGGGTATCAGCACGATTTCATCACGCCTTGATGCAAACGTGAAGAATTACCCCGGAATCAACGAGCTGAGCATCACAGGTACAGCTGGTAACTACCAGGTCAACTATAACTCGACGAGTTTCCCGGTGCTAGGGTCATATTTCATCTATATCAATTGGACGGCGCCGGTGCTTTATCCGTATTACCAGAACTGCTATTCATCGATCACCATCACGATCAGCCAGCGACTTTCCCAGCTGACCTACTCGCCAGTCGGGAACGTGGCATTTGGAGAGAATGTGCCGGTAAGCGTGAATTTCGCGGATGGAGTTAACGGGACGGGAATTTCAAACACCCATGTAACAGTCGGTTGCAACGTTACCGGTTTCTCGCAAGTATATCAAGGCAGTGGCAATTATCTCGTGACCTTCAGCACGAGAACGCTCGGCGCGCTCGGGACGTTCTATGCGAATATTTCCCTGGCCTACAACCAGTTATTCGTTCCGTATTACAAGAACCAGTGGGTGAATGTCAAGATCGTCGTGATCAATCGGCCGACGCAGCTTGTTGCCACTTCGCCTGCAGCTACACAATATAACCAGGTCGCATCGTTCACGCTCACCTACTCGGATCTTCTTAATAGCACAGTTCTATCGGGTGCCAAGGTTTCGATCTCTAGCATCGCGAACACGACGGTCATCGTTACTCCTAGTGGGAATCAATACGTTGCCACGGTCAATACGAACCAGTTCGCGGGGGCGGGCACGTATACATTTACGATGCGGGCGAATTGGACGAAGTCTTCGCAGCCATACTATAACAACAATACAGTGGTCGTGAAATTAACCGTGACGCAGCGCTCGTCGCAAGTGAGTTACGATTCACTATCCCCGACGGCGTTCCAGAATAACTTCACATTCTACGTCAACTTCCAAGATGGTGTCAATAGTACTGGAATCTCAGGCGCAACGATATCTTCCAACATGACGCATCCAACGCACATTACCGTGAGCATGGTCTCCGCGGGCAGGTATTCGTTGTCGATCAACACGACCGAGGTGCGAATTCCCGGTAGCGTGGGAAGTTCCTTTGTCATCATTTTCGTTAATGCTCCTTCTGGCAAGCCGTTCTACGCAAATGGACAGATCACGATATTGTTTTCGGTTACGAAACGACCTACCACGTTGTCCTATAGCTCGTTGCAACCAACGCCGCTTTTCCAACCCGTTTCATTCACGATCAAGTACGCTGACTCGGTTAAGGGCACTGGCGTGTTCCAGAACGTGCTCGTGTCAACACCGACCGCTGGCGTGAGCCTAGCCTCCGCGTATCAAGGGAGTGGTAACTATGCCATCACCTTGACTAACACGGGCTTGCTC
>Ga0209039_10001383_pt1 | contig 22711 bp, 21 predicted proteins | sample BogFormECP12_OM1_FD_188238 | JGI IMG/M metagenome (GOLD analysis project Ga0209039, IMG submission 188238) | Bog forest soil microbial communities from Calvert Island, British Columbia, Canada - ECP12_OM1 (SPAdes) (version 2) | ecosystem: Environmental > Aquatic > Freshwater > Wetlands > Bog ... | reverse complement strand
AGTTCGATGCATCGAGGCGTGTAGAAATAGTCCAGCAGTTCGTAGCCTACGTCTTTCAGGGTTTCCAGAGCTGTTTCCTTGGTGAAGTACTGGATGTGTCCGTAGAGCTCCCGGCGCGTCAGGAGGCCTCGTTTCCGGAGTACGGCCTGTACACTCAAATCCAGTGGAAAGTGAAAAATCTTCAAATCGCTCTTCGCCCGAATCCCATTCAGAAATCCGAAGTAGTCTTCGACGTGCTCGATGACATCGAGCACCAAAATCAACTCGAAGAAAGTGCCCTCCTCCTGACTAATGTCGGCCAATTTAAATTGGAGTCTTTCGTTGGCCCTGCTCTCGCACATCGCGATGGCCTGCGGCGAGATGTCGTATCCCCAGAAGCGGCAGGTATTGTCCATCCTCTCCTGCAACAGCTTGAGCACCTCTCCGGCACCGCATCCGACTTCGCAGGCGGTCTTTGGGTTCAGGCAGTCTTTCTGTAACATGCGGAGGATTTGTCTGACCTTGAATGGGGACTCGTCCGTGTGCCAAAGGGGATTCTTTTCAAGATATCCCCCGTCGGCATAAATATTTCGATCGAGCACCTTGCCAGAGATCTTTGCCATCTGATGTCCCTCGACCGCGGCCGGAATCGTTTTTCAGTCAGCCAAGCTGTAAGTTACTCGGTCTCCTGCCAACGTAGCGTAGGCCACACGGGCCCGTTCCTTGCCCGGGCCCTCAGCGCGCCACCGGCCGTCTTCAAACACCAGATTCATCTGGCTTCTCTCTCTCCACCAGTTGGCCACCTCCCTGGGCAAAGCCATCCAGACGGTGCCCTCTGCGAGCAACTCGGCCAAATGATCTAGTAAGGCCTTGTAACTATCCTGCGCTCGCTGCTCCATGATGTAGTCCGGATGAACGATGAAGCTGATCAACCCGTGGTGTTCCCGGACCAAAGCAATTTGCTTTTTCCACAGGTCGATCGAGTAGTCATCGAGGATCTGAAAGAGCGTGTAGTCCTGCGTACATGTCACCGGAAGCTCAACGATCTTCCCAATGAAATAAGGCATGACGGTGCAGTTGCCGCCTCGCTGCGGGTCGAGATGGGCCACGCTGGGAATCGACATGTCATAGGAGAAGTCGAAAGCGTCGTACCAGTCCGCGTTGCGGTAGAGGATGCCGGATCGAAAGCCCTCGGCGCTATATTGCCGGGCATAGTTGTTGATGCGCTTCGCTCGGCGCAGAAACTCCGCATGCTCAGCGTACAGACGGCCGTCGTGCTTCAGATCGTGAACGTTCACTTCGAAGCCCCGGCTCGTAATGCTGTCTCGAAAATTGGGTGACACCGAATAGCGGTTCTCCGGCACCAACTGAAAAGAGCTGCGGAGCCCCGCCGACTCGTCCAAATCCATCAATCTGGTACAAAAGTCCCTGCCGGATGGGTCCTCCACGTCATGCGTCAATATGGCACAGCTTGAAAATCCCTCCGGCCAGAACCAGATGAATGGGATCTTTTCCACGCCTTGCGCCTTGAGCGACAGGGCCAGCAACTTCTGGTGAATGCGTTCTACGGTGGCATCCACAGGCCAGTCGGGGAACTTGATGCCCTCCCATCCTCGGAGGTGCATTTTCTGAAGATGTCGGCGCGCCGACACGCCCAATAGCGGCCTGATGACGTAATACGCCTTCCGCAAGAGGTCGTTGAGAATTCGCCCCTCCTGGCGGAAGTGGGCGGTGTAGCGCTCGCGCCGCAAATTCTCAACCACCTCGCCGGCATCGAACGGAAGCTGGACTCCCTGCCTATCCATCCTCACGTGTTCGAGGGCATCCTCTAGGTGTCCAACAGGGACTTTGGCGGTATCGCCATATGAGAGCCGCCCGTAGCAGATGATGTCCGGTCCCAATCGAAAATACCCCGGATGCTTTGCCGATGGTTCGGTTACCAAGAAAGGCACTAATAGATCTTCTGGGCAACGGTAATATTCAGCCAGAAGAAAACTCGCGAAATCCGCTTCGTGGCTGTGGCGGTAGTCCCAAGCACGGCGCGTGATCTGGCTCTCAGCCGATGCATCCAACTGAGCTCCAGTTTTATGCATTTTGCGCTTCAACGTTGACTACTCCATCTCGATCCAGGAAGAACGCCTTACTCTTGCGCATACTCATGAGAAGGGACGAGAGAATGCTCCGCCATCGACCACCGTACTAGCTCTCGACCACCGAATGAGTGCGGAAGCGTTGCGTTCGGCGGCCACTGTGGGCTTGATCTGCATCGTAGAGGGTGTGACGAACCGGGATGTCAGGGTCCTGAAGCCAAGGCGTCTTGCCGGAGGCACGGCGATCTTGCGCCGACGAGGCCACACTGGAGGCGATCCCGGAACTCCGGTCAGCCCTATCGTGAAGGATCCCAAGCGGCGCACAAAAGACAGCCTGAATCACGGTCGGTGAGTTACCCGAGGCACTGATGCTGACAGCGAGGTCGCGGCGCGCGACTGATAGTAGGATTCGACCATCCGACCAAGGGTACCCCAGACCTTGAGCTTGCAAGAAAATCGATTGGACGGCTTGAAGGCAACCATCCATCGCAGCGTCCATACCACTAATCGTCGAAAGAGAACGAAGGGGATCCCTGCCACGTACCACTTGGTCTCGGGTGAAATCCCCGTTGCCCGAATGTCAGCACGGGCTTTGTCAAACCACCACACCAGGAAGTATTTCTTCTGAAGCCGGCTCTCCGGCACGGCGTGATAAACGACGGCAGACGGTTCGTAATGCAGTCGCTCTCCTGCGGCTAGCAACCGATGACCGAATTCAGTGTCCTCGTTGCGTATCTCGCTGCCGGGACGGGGGCCTAGGTCGGTTCGAAACCCGCCGTACTTGATGAACATCTCCCTTCGAAATGCCATGTTGTTGCCAAATGGAGGCTCGCTAAGCGGCCCCGCGTCTGGCCCTAAGTCGAACATGGCGAGTGGGCCCAATGCGTAGCGCTCTTCGAGCGCAAGCCACGGAGGGAGGGAGAAGTTCCGCTCCGGAAGAACACGCCCTCCGGAACCCACCCATTCACCATCACGCAAAGCGGCTGTCAGATTTTGCAGCCACGTCGGCTCAACGGTCACATCGTCATCCATGAAGGCCAGCACATCGCCCCGAGCGTCTCGAATTCCGGCGTTGAGAGCATGCGATTTGCCTGGCCGTGGTTCAAAAATGTAACGGAAGCGGCCTGGGTACCGTCGGCAGAAGTCCTCCACCACCTCATGCGTCTGATCGTTCGAATTGTTGTCCACTACCAGAACCTCCCACTCGACCGAGTCGGACAGCGCTTGGGCGGCAGCGCTGTCCAGGGCCCTCGACAAGCTTTGGCAGCGGTCAAATGTACATAAAATTACTGTGATCTTCACGGTCTTCGCGATACTCTTGTAAGCCATTGTCGGCACACGCGAAGCGCTGTCGCGGACGTTAGAGCCTGGCGAGCAGGGCCGGCGCAGCTTCTCAATCTCTCTGCGAACACGGAAATTGGATCTCTCGGAATTTGGCTTTCGGCCCGTGCTCGCGCGGCTTGCCCCATGCGCTGCCAATCCTTACGACGGTCCCACGCCCGTTCTAGCGTGTCGGCTAGCAAGGACACAGTCGGAGCTGGCGCCACAAAACCTGTTTCATTGTCAACGCATACTTCCGTGTTGCCTGCAACATCCGTCACGACTGCCGGCCGGCCACACCACATCGCCTCAACCAACACCAAAGGGAGTCCCTCGTAGCGCGATGGAAGAACAAGCAGATGGTTTTGCTCCCAGATTGCTTTGATATCTGACACGTGACCGCGAAAGTGCACTTGGTTCAAATGGAGCATGCCAGCCAAACGCCGCAACGCGAGTTCATGCGGGCCTTCTCCGAAGAAATTCAGTTCAACGGGACGGGCCCGCCATTCCGGACGAGCAAGGACCTGCAGAAGCAACTCTTGCCCTTTGGCGGCCGGATCCAAGCGCGCCACGCATGCCAGCCGCCACTGTCCATTTTCAACGGGCCAAGTCGGAAAACTCTCGGGCGAGACGTTGTATGGATTCCACACTATTTCGCCGTTTTGCAGCGGATCGCCCAACTGCATTCGGAGCAAACTGAGATTACTGCGGGAGACGCAGAAGACCTTCCGAGCGGCCGTATAAGCCGCCGCGGCTTCCTCAACTGCTCGATCTTCGAACCACCAATGTTCGCTATTGCAATGGACGATGACCACGTATGGTATTGATGCTTCGCGACAGATTCTCGCCCAGTCAAGTCCTCCTGAATTGTGTCCTTGAGAAATAACGACCAAGTCGGGCTTGAATCGCTTCAAGCGGCCATAACTTCTCCGATAGGCGAGTATGAGCTTGTCCCAGATGCGACGAGCCAACCCGGCTCGATACGAAGGGTGGGTTTCGAGCCTGATGCCTTGTTTTGCCAGCGAGGCAACCTTGTCGGACAGTCATGGCCGTTGCACGACCGAAGCCTGCACATCGTGGCCCGCCCGTGCGCCCGACTCCGGCGTTCGATTGCAGCGTGCGGCTGTCCAGAATCATCGCCGTGGGCTGCGCCTTGCGCCCAGCAAACTCGCGCAGCAACATGCGCAGGTCCTCGGCCATGGCCTCGAAACAGCGCGCCCGAATCCAACGGCGGCAGATCGTTGGGCATGTAGCGCCACTGGCAGCCGGTGCCCACCACATAGCGAAGGCCTTTGAACACCGCGCGCAGAGGATAATCCCGCTGCTCGGCCTCTTCTTTGCACAACGCCAAGTCCGGCGCGACAAATGCCCATTCCTCATCCGTCCCATCGCTGGGGTAAGCGCTGCGTTCGCGCTTCCCCATGCTCCCGGCATGAATAACAACACCACCAACACCTCATCCCAATGACAACACACGTACAAAGTTAATAACAGGCTCTAGTATCATCAACCGAACCGGCGCTTGCCACTTTCAACTACGCGGGACACCCTTTTTACAGTTCTGGAATGAGATTATTGCACTTCGATTCTTCACGCCCTTCCTGTTTAACATAAAATCCATAACTCCAAGAAGTGTCGACGCATCGAATTCGTAGGCCTTACTTCCAAAAACTCTAACGAGGGAGGCTTTGACAATATCTTTTCTTATCTTCCATAATTTGCACACTATTGCAGTAAATAAATAGATCTCTCTCATTGGGAAAGAAAAGTTTTTGCTAATTGTTCGTAGCATGTTTCGTGTACTGTAATAAGAAAATATTGGGCGAAACGTTTCCCCCGACGAGGCGCCTCCTTTATGGAAGACGATCGATTCGGGGACAAAAGTGCAGCGAAAACCCCTCTGCCTGGCGCGCACACACCAATCAATCTCCTCGTTGTATAAAAAATATTCCTTATCCATTAAACCAACTTCTTCACAGACCCTTCTTCTTATCAACAAGGAGCAACCTTCGAGTCCTTCGACATCGCTGTAGTTGTTGAACTGCCCCCTATCACGCTGATGCCAGCCGATGAGATGGGTCTCGCCCCGAAACCAGTTAATTGTCATTCCTGCGCAGCGGATAATATTTGGATCGTCGTAATCATATACTTTGCTACCGGTCATTCCTATACTGTTGTCTTTCTCGGCAGCTCGAACCAAAAACCTTAGCGATTGTGGATCAACGAGCGTGTCGTTGTTAAGGAGCCACACATAGGCCGAGCCGCTTTTCATCGCCTGTCTTATCCCCACATTGCAGCCTTCAGCAAAACCCAAATTTTCAGAATTGCGCATGATCTGCACTTTCGGAAACTTCTCAGCTATAGCTTTAGGCGAGCCGTCCTCAGAATTATTATCAACAACAATTACATCAAACTTGTAGTAATCAACCTTCAGTAGCGACTCCAAACATTCGAGGATGTGATCCATACCATTCCAATTCGGAATGATGACAGTCACCTTCGGTTCAGCGACTCTCATGTCCGGAATCTCCGTTTTTGACAACTGCGTCCCTCGAACTCGCCCGCTGGGGGTCCGCTCTTGGGATACATTGATCTGCATATAACATGGACTACCTGAGTGCAACCACCAAGCCAAACCGGTTAAATGGACCTACATACACAAAAGATAGGTGATAGGCCTTGAGTCAGATTGAGCTGTCATGGGGTGTTAATCTGATGGCAAAGGCGAGCTGCATTCATTCTCTTGCCTAGAGAGAGGAACTATAGTCACTCTCTGCTGTGCTTTGCCCTTGATATAACTGTAAGCCCCGACTGCCTCCTCCCTCCAGTGAATCCAGTGCTCAGGAGCAATATGAAAGCAGACAATCTCAACATCCGCGTCCATTAGGTGTGCTAGCGTGATTAGCGCTGAACTCACGAATCCGGCTACAACCTTCGGTTTCATCCCCTGAACGATCAGATCATACTCGATCACGCTGGAGGAAGGCCATAACTCCCACTGTAAGTGCTCCCTAATTTGAGTAACACGCGAAGCGCTGTCGCGAGGATGGGCCACATAAATGATCCTTTTCCCAGCAAAGTATTCCCTGACCTTGTAGAGGAAATCGAGTTGGGCGTTCATCTCAATGTAACTGTCAACACTGCATTCACCAATAAAAATGACGGTATCAGGCAAATAGATATATTGGAGCGGGGCCAAGCTTCGTAGATAGCTATAGTTGTGTCGAATCAGCCGGTCGCCTTTTCGCACATCTAGATCGTAAATTGTAAAGAAAGTGACACACGGCGCCTCCGCGAGATGCCAATTCCAGTACTTTGTGCGAAGATGCGTCTCTATTATCTTGCAGACGGATATCCAGGAAGCACTTGGTTTGATTGGCGCTTTGCGGTCACTGCTGTCAATCCTATGCCTCCGTTCATTGATTTCGATCGTATCAGTTCCATCATCCAAGAGGTATAGCGTGTTGTATTTAATGGTGTCTGCTATGTGCCTCATGAAGGGCTTTTCTTCAGCGAAATAATGGCCGAGAAATAATTTATCAACATGGCGAAATCGTGCTGCCAATTTAGCCATTGTGTGCATCCGCTGAAAATGCAAGTAGCGATAATACCATCGGCTAGCCATAGGGCCCAGCAATTGTTCCACCCAGCGCCTCGAATCGATGAAGGGGGATGGAAAACTCACTGTTACCCAATCGCTCGTTTTTATTAGAGGCATGAACCGGTCGTTATAGGCATTTTTAAACCGTATCACAAGCAGATGGTTGTTCGTCAGTTGAAGTGAATGTACTGCCTCCATTGCGTTGAGCAACTGATGCGGCGTGTCAATCACGAATAGGTTTGATTTCGTCGTGACTTGCTTCATTGTTGAGGTCTGTTACTGCAACTCATTAGCTTGGGCTAATGTGTTGAAATTCCCTATGAATAGGGTTACGACGCAGGCTGCTCAGATAGCTGCATGACCAGAAATCGTTTCCGAGCAGCCTACTACCAGATCCTTAACCCGCTCATAGGATCTTCTGCTTAATTCGATTTGCCTGAGTGCCGCTGCTTGCAGCGGCTCGCGGAGCGTATCTGCGTTTTGCCAAGCTCTTTCGATACCGCTATGAAGTCTCTCAGGCAAAGCGGGCACGTTTAAGATGATGGTCTGACAACCTTCGCCGAACTGGTCTTCCAAGCCCAAAAACTTGCTCGAGAAATAGGCAGATTTCGCGAGACCGACCACGGGAATCCCTTGTGCGAGCGCGAACACGGCCGCATGGTAGGCGCCCGTAACGACTACCCGACAAAGTGCCACCTGCTTTATCACTTTGAGAGGTGAATCAAGGGTTTTGCCTCCGTCAGACTGTTCATCAAATCCGATCAGAAGTTGCTTAATGGTCAGGTCATCCCTGGAATGTCCGTGCATTGCAATGGGAAGGGGGATTAAGGAGATACGATGCTGCCGGGCAAAATCTTGCAGGACCGGCCTGATGCTCTCAATATCATCATCATCGGTGCTTGCTGACCCGGCAAAGCGCAAGTTGATGCCCACGCCCTGCCCGCGCTCCTCGGATCTCGCCTCGTACGCCAGTTCCAGAGCTTCATCTCCCGTGGTCTGTACTTTCGATTCAGGAACACCCAGAGACCGGAGGATAGCAGGTGATCCTCGACCTCCTCTTAACGTTATGAAATTGACCAGCGGAAGGACCTTTGCGGCCCGCTTCAGAACTAAGGGGTCACTAACAGGTCCGAAACCTTGACCAAGCATGACGGAAGGCAAATTTCTTTGAATGGCCGCCTCGAGCAAGTCCAACATATCCAAGTTCCACGCTTGGCAACCATCATAAAAGCCACCTGCGCCACAAATTAGCAACAGGTCTGCATTCTGCAATGCATGCGCAAAGGCCGTAACGGCTTCGGCGTCTGTCGGCCGGTTCCGATGTTTGAGCCTCCAAACCACAATTGCCTTTAGAAGTTTTGGGCATTGCGACCTAATGGTTGTTTTAAACCTCACTAGCAGATCCACAAACCACCTGGGCGCGAAGTTGGTATATCTTCCGAGCAGAACTCCATTTGCCAACCATAGCGCCCTTCCGCGATTGTCTAATGGTCTTGCCGCTGGACAGAATCGGGCCAAATTCTCGGCTGAATCAGTAAGCACTTCAATGCAAGCTGTTGGAAATAACTTGTGCAATCGCTCTACAGCAACTTGCAGCATAGAGACATCGCCCATATTGCCGTATTCTTCGATGCCCTTCCCTAAGCCTGTATCTATTATGATGTGCTCCACTATGATCTGCTCCACTCGTGTCAATTCTTATCACTGATTTTCCAGTCCAGCAGACCACGGGCATGCAAGTCATTAATGACATTCATGGTAGCCTTAAACGAAATGCTGCCTTTGCTCGCAATCTGCGCCACGGAATGAGTGCCGTCAATCAAATCCATAATGTCAAAAAGCGCTCGATAACCTTCCGGATTGGAGGATGGATCAAAGAACATGCCAAACCTAGAGCAGAAGATTTCTCCTTTGAACCGATTGATGGGCACGCTATTATTTTCGATTGTATCTATCATGCTTAGAACCATGTCACAGGAGACATCCAAACTCTTGACCGAGGTCACGCTCGGTGTGTCATGACTGGAATGATATTCGCGGTAAGGCCAATCTGCCATCGTTGGTGGTAGGACCCGAGATAAAGACAGCATCGGAACCCTGACACCTGGTCCGTTAAACTGGCGCTCGTCATTGCCGATGATGGTGCGGTACGCACCGGTCCAACCAAATGGATCGTGCTCCTTGAGTGCCTGCGAAAAGCAGAGATCAACTTCCGTGTTTCCGGCAAATGAAAGCTGAAGCGCATGCGGGTTGTCCAGTCCCAGCATTTCCAAGAACAATCCACCTTTCATTTTCGGGATTAGCTGTTCGTTGTGGCTCAAATAAGCAACAGAGCCAATGGTCTCAGGAACAATTAAGAAGCGGTACGTGTAGCGCAGGTCGCTCCGGCCTAACAAAGCCTGCATCACTTTGATCCCCACAACGACTCCGGATAAATCGTCATTGACCATCGCGGGGTGACAAAGATGGGCACACAAAACTATGCAGTCGTCACTCTTGCCAGGCGCGACGACCTCTCCGACTTTCAATGTTCCAAAGCTAAAGTCGCTCCTTATCACTACTTTGTATTTATCATCGTGTAAATTATCCTTTAACTTCTTGCTGCAGCACAATCCCCAGTCGCGCTCATAGTATTTGAAAATGAATGGGACCGCTTCCGGGATTTTGTGATGAACATGCAGATGTTCGAATAGATCCCTTCGCGTCACTTCCCCTTCAAACGGCAAGGAATAGGAGACTACGTGGAGCGGATTGTCTGCGTACGAAAACAGCCGCTGACCGTCGAGAGACTCCAGATAGGCCTCGTGGCATGTCCATTTTTCGGGAATAAACCAACTCCAACATTCTGTTCCCGTCGGATATTCGCAGATCTTCGTCGGCACCTGGGTTGCGATTGCCGCAAGCGCGGCATCATATCCTTCCGAAACGATATCGCGAGGCAGTTTCCATAGAGCGCGAATCATTTCCGATATTGACGCATTGGGCGGAAGATTAACCTCATAGCGAGGACCAGCCACTCTTGCCCGCTCAAGTTCAACCGGGTCATCCGCGGGACCCCGAGCAGTAAACCAGGGATCCTCGGACAGAGCTTGCGAGGTGAATTCAAACAGTTCGCGACTATCAATACCCAGAATCTCACCGCGCCCAACTGGTGCTGCACGGCATATGCCAGCCTCGCGTGCGCTCTTTTCCAGTCGGTGCTCGTCTAAGGAACCGTTCGTCGCAAGAATTCTAACATTGTAAATCCACCCCTTCTTCTCAGTGACGCCATTACTTCTAATTTGACCCGTGAAAAGCTTTTTGAAACGAAAGGGCACACCAAGCATCTCTTCAACATGATGTTGAAAGTTAGATTCGTGCAAGCCCACACCAATAGCGCAGATCTTAGCGCCCATTCGCCTCAGCCGGTGGGGAACGCTGTTTTCCCCGAAGCAAGTGGGCGGCACGTTAGATAGAATTTCTGCGGCCCGAGGTCCAATGCCAGCCACAGAATGTATTGGATCCACCGATCGAATGGCACCCGGTAACAGGCGGAAGTATTCAAGGAACTCCGTGGATGGACTCCACGGCCCCTTGATCGAAGGCGTTCTTTGAACGTCGAAGATTTCTCCACGGCAAAAAGAGAATGTATAAGTCGGCACGAGAATTGTTCCGTTTGGACCCACTGTGTCCTGAAGGGTTCTCAAGAGGCACTGACCCTGTTCTTCTGCGGTAAGACGGCCCTTCGCCTTTCCGAGCGTTGCCAAATTCACGACGGCATAAACGACGTCGCCGAGCCCAATACCAATTTGCTTCAAGCTATCAGTTAAGTTTGATTGCGAGTAGTCTCCGTCGACATCAGCGATGTTCACCAAAGCCGTTTCCTCCTTCACATTATTGATCGTTGCTCTGACTTATCGCCGGCGGCAAGTATTTCGAGTTGATTTGTGATAAATCCGGGTTCGCGCTTAGATACGTTAGAATATCCTTGGTCGTGAATCGCTGGCCATTTCTGTAGAGGGCTGAGTAAATAGACTTGATTAACTCGTAGTCTTCAATATAATCAAGGGTCCAACGGTTGGAATAGAACAACTGTCGAGGATCCTCGAAATTATGGACGCGCATTCCGGACTCCCAAAAGAACGGAACAACGTGCTCCCGTTGATGCGATGCACGCGCGGTTCTCCAAGCAACATCTAACGCCGCCAAAGGAATCAAATCGAAATCTAAGCCATCAACGTAGGTCAAAGGATGACGGTTCGTAATTAGGTCATACTCATCCAGCTTATTCATGAAGCAGGATATCTTGTCATCTATAAGCTCGGGGTCTATCAGGGGACAGTCGGAGGTTACACGGACGATACATCTAATCCTGAAAGCCCTCGCGGCCTGGTAGTACCGATCTAGGACGTCGTATTCGCTTCCGCGATAAACCAATACACCGAGGGAATTACACAAATCTGCGATGAGATCATCTCGCTCATTTGTGGTGGTCGCCACTATTGTCTTTTCCAAATTCCGGCAATAGCTCAAACGTTCGAGCAGATGACCAAGTAGCGGTTTTCCTGCGGCCTCCATCATGACCTTGCCGGGAAGTCGCGTGGATCCCATCCGTGCCTGGACGATGGCGCCTATCATGAGGGCCGTTCTCCGTCGCAACACTCCATCTTCACTGCGTCGGCATACAGCCTGCCACAACGGCTTTGGAGGCACGCGTTGAAGGGGCGGAACACTGGTTTGACGGGAGGTCCGGCGAACGACTCGCCTATGCGCCCTGTGGCAACAGCACCCGAGATTTTCCGCATGGCCATTTGCAGCGCTTCGAAAGTTTGATCCAATTCTGCCTGTCCATGTGAATAGGTAATGGTGATCCAGGGCATTAGTAGCCCCCAAGAGATCAATTCTTCGTGGAAGGACGTGATAAGCTCCGGCCAGGGCGTGCCATCGGGATGGGTGCAAACGATCTGCGGGTTGCAATCGAATCCAATGATTCGCACATAATCTGCAACTCCCTCTGCACGGGCCAAAGCACGAAATCCCTCAACCAGTTTCTTACCTAAGGGCCAGATGTGCCGGCTTATATCAACACGAAGACATTCCTCCAGGGTCGCTCTGCATGCCGCCAAACCGACCGTCTCTGAACTGTGTGTCTGCGAGAGCAGAAACACCCGGCGCTTGTTATGTTTCAATCCGCCCAACTCCATAAGCTGCCGTTTGCCCGCCAACAGCGAAAATGAGTATCCATTGGCATACGCTTTGCCGAAGCAAGCAAGGTCGGGATACACGCCTCGCAAATGGTGAGCTCCCCGGATATCGAACTTCACACCACTAATCATTTCGTCAAAAATGAGGACCGTTCCTTCGCGGCGTGTAAGTTCACGTAGTTGTCGCAAATAACTATCTTTGGGCTCATCGTTTTTTATCGGCTCTAAAAGAATCGCCGCAATTTGGCCTGGATACTGTGCGAACAGCCTTTCCAAAGCTGGAATGTCGTTGTAAGGGAATTTCAGAGTAAGGCCGGAAATCTCGTCGGGAACTCCTGCATTCATTGGCGTCGTCCCGATGAACCAATCGTTGATACTAAAGAATGGATGTTCGGCGCAACAGGCTACATATTTCCTGCCAGTATATGCACGGGATAGTTTGATTGCGGCAGAAGTTACATCCGAACCATTCTTACCAAATTTGACCATCTCGGCCACGGGCAAAAGGTCCACAAGATATTCGGCCAGTTCACATTCCAGGATCCCGGGGCGGGTGAAATTGACTCCAATGTCAATTTGTCGTTTCACGGCGTCGTTGACTGCAGGGTAGCAGTGGCCCAAAACGATCACACGGTTTCCCATAGCCCAATCGAGATAGCGATTGCCATCGGCATCCCAACAATAAGCCCCTTGGGCGCGAACCATGATTTTGGGTGACCGCAAAGGAAACTGGTCCTCACCCTTGCTATATGTATGACTGGCTCCGGGAACGAGTTCATGAAACCGTTGGTTAATCCGGTCACCTTGAGTGAAGTTGTCAATCCTTTTGTTCATGGTTTTGCCAATCTCTTGAAGTTGCATTTGCGGGATCTAGTGTCGATCCCTTTAGGAGGTGTTTTGGCTAGCGGGCTGCGATTAGTCTCCTGTCCGCTCTAACGTTTTGCAACAGCCTCCCGGCAGCGGCGGATCTTGTCGAGGATGACATCGGCTGTGGCTTTCCAGACGAAGGGTCTTGGTTCGTTGTTCCAGTTGACTAACCATTGATAGATGGCGTGTTCCAGTTCGTCGACGCAGTGGAAGGTTCCGCGGCGGATCATCTTGTCGGTGATGAGTCCGAAGAGGCGTTCCACCTGGTTAAGCCAGGAGCTGCTGGTGGGCGTGAAATGAAAGTGGAAGCGACGCCTCTTTTTCGGCTTCAGCCATCTCTGGACCGCGGCGCTCTTGTGGGTGGAATACTTATCCATGACCAGGTGAACGTCCTGGTCGGGCGGAATCTCGCGTTCCAGCTGATGGAGAAATCGGATGAATTCTTGGGAGCGATGACGTGGCCGGCAACTGCCGATCACCTTGCCGTTCAGAATATTGAAGGCCGCGAACAAAGTGGTCGTACCGTGGCGCTGGTAGTCGTGAGTCTGCCGTTGTGGCAGCCCCGGCCGCAAAGGCAGAATGGGAGCTGTGCGGTCGAGGGCCTGAATCTGGGTCTTCTCATCCACACTCAGCACCAGAGCCCGGTCGGGAGGATTGAGATACAAACCCACGATGTCGCGGACCTTCTCTTCGAGTTTCGGATCGTTGGACAGTTTGAAGCTTTCCCCCCGATGAAGCTGTAGGTGGTAACGCCGCCAGACCCCGTGCACGAGGGTGCGGGTCAAACCGAGATGGCTGGCCAGGGTGCGCACGCTCCAGTGGGCGGCATCGGGCGGCCTGGTCTTCAAGGTTGTATCCAGAATCTTTTGTTCCAGTTCGGGTGTTAGTACGCGGCGGGACCGCTTGCGCTTTTGCCGGCGCCGGACGGCATCGACACCGCCGCGCACAAACGCAGCGTGCGTGGCGATCACGGTGGGACGCGACAGGCCCGTCTGCTGCGCAATGGCGTTGTTAGGGATGCCTGCGGAAGCCAGCAGAATTACTGTACACTTCCGCGCCAGCAACTGCGGTGTGCTGCCGGCCCGTGCCAGCGATTCCAGTACCAGCTTCTGTTGAGGATTCAGGGGAACAGGACTGGCAGAATTTATAACGGACAGGACATTAGCAGACATACGGCCTAGTATGAAAGTCAATACACTGCCGGTCGTCTATCGTTGAGCGAAGGTATTCGTGACCGTGATTCATCCACTGCCCGGAAATCAAGCTCGGCTGTGATCAGGGCGGCCTCCCCGGCGCCTTCTCGGAGAACATTTCCCCAAGGGTCGACAATCATCGAGTGTCCTCCAAATTCTGTTCCTTGAGTCGACCCGATCCGATTACAGGCGGCGATAAAGAATTGATTCTCGATGGCCCGCGCACGCACCAAAGTGCGCCAGTGTTCCAATCTAGTTGCAGGCCACTGCGCGCAAAGGATTACGAGTTGCGCACCTCTTAAGGCATACTTCCGGAAGAGTTCGGGAAACCTTAGGTCGTAGCATATTGCCAAAGCCAACGTCCCAAACGGCAGGTGAAAGATCGGCGTCGTGCGGCCCGGTGTGAGAAATTGGTCCTCCAGCATTGGACCAAAAAGATGGATTTTACGATAGACTCGCGTTGGTTCGGCCCCGGGATCGAGAAGCACCGCCGAGTTAGACACTTCGCGGCGGGCATTGGCTTTAAGGACAGAACCAAGAATATAAAGGTCGTGGCGGCGTGCCAATTTAGCTAATGCCGGAAGCACCTTCTCCCGAGAAACCTGCGCATGCATTTGACAGCGGTCCAGGTCGTAACCGCTCGACCAAAGCTCCGGCAGGACCACCAGCTTTGCTCCTCGCCGGGCTGCAAGCGTGACATATTCAGCCGCGGTTGCAACATTGGAATTCGTTTCCCCTAACTTCACGTCGAACTGCGCAAGCGCGATTCGCATGGATCGCTTTTGTTGTGTCATCCTAAATGGAAGAAGCGAGAAGTCTTACGGACCCCGTCAGAGCGCCGCTGTTCAAGTCTCACAATTTGGAGGCCTGGGAACCGCCACCTGTAGAGGTCGCCGGCGAATCACCCATTCTCACTCCAACAACTTTCCAAGGTAGAAAGATTGGACCTGTAAACTGAAGGCGCTGACCATCCTCAAGCTTCCGTGTGTAGGTGCCTAATCCTCGATTTTCCGGGGGGTGCAAATCAATGTCGATCACAAAATCACGGCTTACAAATTGTTTGCAACCCTTGGCCTCACAGACCTTTCGAAAGCGTGAGAGACTGTAGACGTTATAACTACCGGGATTCGGACAGTCCTCTGGCCAAGTGTAGTCCGTTACTTCGATATTTACATCAACATTGAAGTCCGTGAACAGCGAGCTTACAAACAGCCAACCCCTGGTCACCGAGAGCAATTGATCCAGATGCACATCATAGGTTGGAAGGCTGAGGAACGTATGATTTGCGAGAACCAAGTCGAATTTTTGCCCCCCGAAATAATCCTCAAGTTTATAAAAATCTCCGACCTTAAGGTCAACCTCAAGGCCCTTGCTGCGAAAGAATGGCCTACCGATTGGGAAGAGCACGTCACCTGCGATTTCCACCCCAGACCAATGGAAACCCGGGACTATTTGAGCTAAGTGAAAGATGATGGCCCCAGCACCACAGCCGACATCAAGTGCCTCGCCTTGGGTCGGGCCTATCAATGACTGGATAAAATCCCCCAAGTAGGATGTACTCCGATATGGTTTTGCGAATTGGCGCTGGTGGTAATCGAAGTCTTGTTGGGCGATTTTGTTCCATCTTGCGATTTGGGTTGCATCAAGTGAGGTTTTCATAGTTAGTATGGACAGAGTCTATAACAGGCAAACCTGGTTTATTACTTTTTGTTGTGCGTCTTTGGACAGCCCTACCGAACAAGGCAGGCTCAAGGCTTCTTTGCTTAATTGCTCGGAGACTGGCAATTCCCCAGCGCGGCTTAGGGCATGTGCCGGCGATTGATGGATGGGCTGCCAAAGGGGACGGCATTGAATTTTCTGAGCGGCGAGAGTCTGGAGCAAATGGCGGGAGTTGACGCCAAATTTTTCCTCTTTGATCAGCACGGTATACATCCAAAATGTGCTTTTCGCCCATGACGCCTGTCGCATTGGCACGATGCCAGGAATATCACGGAACGCCAAGGAGTAGCGGTCGGCTATTTCCCGCTTGGCAGCAACATACGCGTCCAATTGCTCCATTTGCGCGCAACCGATCGCGGCCTGAATGTTCGTCAGTCGATAGTTATAGCCAATTTCCTTGTGAATATACTCAATAGGATCGTCCTTTGCCTGAGTGGTCAGATATTTCGCCTTCTGCGCCCATTCTTCGTTTGAAGTCACAAGCATGCCACCGCCGCCGGTAGTGATGATCTTATTGCCATTGAAACTCAAGCACCCGATGTCCCCGATCGAACCCAACGGACGGCCTTTATATGTTGCGCCGAGGCCCTCTGTTGCATCTTCGATGACCTTCAGGCCGAATTCTTGCGCCGCCGTCAAAATGGGGTCGAGATCGACCGGATGGCCAAGGACATGGACCGGAACGATGGCGGTCACGCGCCGGTCTGTACGCTGGTTATAAAGCGCTCCGTTGCTCCATCGGCATCCTCTTTCCAGAAATTCGACGACCCGAACTGGATCCATCTGCCAATAGTCGGGTTCCGCATCTACGAATACAGGCCACGCGCCGACATACCGAATCGCATTGACGGGGGCGATAAACGTCAAGGTGGAAACAAGCACCTCATCATCAGGTTGAACACCTGCCACAAGAAGCGCAACATGAAGCGCTGAAGTGCCGTTCACCGTCGCAATGGCGCACTGGCATCCGCACTGGTGGGCAACCATGTGCTCGAACCGGTCCACAAAGGGCCCGGCCGATGAGACCCATCCGGTCTCGAGACACTCCTGGACATATTTCCATTCGTTGCCACGAATTTCCGGCTCTATTAATGGGATAAATTCACCAGTTGACGGAGCCTGCAACGTAGATTCAGTCATAATGGCTCATATTTGCGCGATGAACAGGATAACCGATCGAGGGGAAAAGACAACCTCAGCAGCGATGCTTTTGCGTATTTGTTCAGGTCAGTTACGATACTTCTGATCTGCGAAGTTATTGACAACATTTTCACGAACCAGGTGCGCGATTTCCGCAATACCCTGCGCCACTGTACGGGTGATCTTGAATCCAAGCTGATCGGTAATTCTCGCGAAGGATACCCGGTAGTCGCGCGGGTCTTCGGCCTTGAAGACGAACTCAACTACGGCATCCGGGGCGTAGGGGCGAATCATTGCGACCAATTGCTTCTTTTGGAAATTCTGGTCGGTTGCGCCCACATTGAATACGCACCCCCCCACCAGCGCCGGCAAAGAATTCAGAACCAGGACAATGGCGCGAGCAGCATCGCGTGCGTGTACATAGGGGCGCCAGAATTGCTCACCGTATACCTTGAGACGCTTCTTCGTAAGTATCTCCATAGTGAATTCGTTCACTGTAAGATCGAAGCGCATGCGCGGCGACACGCCGTAAATTGTCGCAAACCGCAAAGGCGTCGGGCACCAATGTTCGCTGCGGCCTCTTGCCAAAAGCGCGGTTTCAATAGCCACTTTTGTCTCAGCGTAGAGAGATACGGGGCTCAGCACGGATTCCTCGTCCACATATTGACTGGTGTTCTTCATCTTTCCGTAGTTACTGCATGTCGAAGCAAAAATAAACCGCTCAACGCCGGCACTCTGGCTCTCGGCGATGAGGGCCAGCGATGCGTCAAGATTGGTAGAGCGGGCTAAGTCGGGTTCGCGGGAGCAAGCTGGATCGCCCACAATTGCCGCCAAGTGAACGACTGCGTCCCGATCTGCCACAGCGGTTCGCAAAATCTCGCGATCGCGAATATCTCCACGGATGAATTCAAAGCCTGGATGCGCCCATACGCCAAGAAGGGACTGGCCGCCATACGCGAGATAGTCGAGAACGCGAACCTGATGGCCAGCCGCGAGCAGAAAAGGCGTGAGCGTTGAACCAATATAACCGGCGCCGCCGGTTAACAGGATCTTCATAGTGTGATTTCCATGGATTAGCCCCCAGTTAGGCGAATCGGCAATCGCCGTTCGGCTCGCTTAGAGGCGGTTCTAGAACATTGAACTGATATGGGTGCTTCGAGCAGGGCCGTTTGGACATCCACAATTCACTTATGTCATAGTTCGTCAGCCGGATCACTAGTGTGAAATCCTGACCTAGCAGGGCAAGCAATCGGGCCTGGTCCGAAAACGGTTCCTCTTTTCGTTGGAGATTTTTTTTGACCACTAACCAACGGATCCCAAACGAAATTCGTCCGGGCGGGAAAACACTTGGTCGAGCAAAGAGCCGGCGTCGGGGACGGCCGCAAGAACAAATTAAATTGAATTTTATTGACGTCCAATACTTTGTGCTCGAGGACTGCCTGGGCGGGAGGGAAGAAGCAACCTTGGATGCCTCGCGCATCCGACAGGGGGAACACGTTTGTAAAATGGTCGGTGTCGCCATCATCGAAAGTCAACAGGATGGGGTTCGGTGGCAGATCCTTTGTGGAGGATGACAACGCTTTCAACAGATACTCTTCTCCGATGGGCGTGTAGCGAGTTTCGATGTAATCCAGCTGGCGTCGGAACCGCTCGACCGAGAGTCCCTTGATCGCTGGAAACCGGGAACGTTCGAGGTCGCGGACATAGTAGTACATGACGATGGTTACGTGTCGGCCCATATGTTGTTTTTTTTTGTTGCTTACGAGGCAGTGGGAACCTGCACCGGGTCCACGCACGGCGTTCAGTTCACTGGTGATATTCTTCCTTCGAAGACGTCATCCAAGGCCGTCGCCTCGAAAGGACCATTCGATCGGCACATGATAGTGCTCCGGCCTGTGCCGGGCAAAATCGTTCTCTACAATCCTTCGGCGCAAGTCGGATGCGATTCTCTCTGACGACCTGCCGTCTCCCAGATTATGGGACCAATGCTTCCCAAAGAGTCCTTCGAGTTTTCGATATACCCGGGCAGCGGGATACTTATCGGGTTCCGCAGGATCGAACTTCACACTCGACCCAACGTCGTAAACCTGGGGTCGCTCTGTCGATTTCCGCATTTGCACTGAAGGGATCTGCAACACGCAGGCTTCTTCCACCAATGTTCCAGAATCCGTGATAACCCCACGCGAATTTACCAGCAAGCACAGAAGTTCCTCATATCCTATTGGATCCACCATAATTACATTCGAGGGCAGTGGCAAGCCAATGGCGGAAGTCTCCTTTTGCGTCCGATAGCTGGCAGGGAAATAGACCTGGCGGGGAGCTTGGGCGATGAGCTTAAAGATCGCGTGGAGCGAACTCGCATTGACGTTTTCACGACGGTGACAGGTCATTAGATAAAACTCGCCCTTGTTGATGCCACGTCCAGTAAAGAATTCAGGTGTGGCGAGCGCTTCATACTTGTCCTTCTGTGAGAAGTAGTAGTGATTTAGAACGTCAACGATCGGGTTGCCGACCAACACGATGTTGTTAGGAATCAAGCCCTCGCGAATGCCTTGATCTTTATATTCATCTACGTAGGCATAAATGACATCTGCAAGATGGTCAATGATCGTTCTATATTTTTCCTCTGGCATGCGCCAATCGTAAGATCGCATGCACCCTTCGATATGCACGATCGGAATATTAAGTTGCGCGGCAGCCAGGGCACCCGTCGTCGTGTTCGTATCACCCAAGAAGACAGCAGCTGCCGGTTGAAGGTCGCGCAGCACGGGATAGAGGCGCGAAATCACAGACGCAACCACATCAGCATCCGTTTCGCCGCCGCACTGCAAGTCTAGCTCTGCGGGAGCAACATTCAATTCGCGAAAGAAAATGTTCTTTAGGTTATCAGAGTAGTGCTGCCCAGACCAAATAAACACAGTCTCGATATCCTCATAGCTCCTTAAACGATCGAGAATCAGGGCTGCCCGAATGACGTCAGGCCGGATACCGAGAATAAATGCCAATCTGTTCGTAGACACCGGATTCAGACAACTCCTTGACTGCAGAAGCGGTAGGGATACTTGGCCACTTCGGCGATCATCTCCGAGACAGTGGGAGGCGTCCGGTATCCAGCGGCGCGCCACAGCTGACGGTTAAGCTCGGGGTTTGCCGTAGACAGTGTCCGGTCGATCACGTTCGAAGCAACGGTGTTGTTGATTTCTACATCCGGCCGCCGGTATGCCGCAGCAAACTCATGAAGCATCTGTGCCTTCGAAACGACCCCTTCAGGGACCACGTGCTGCAAGTGCGGCAATTGCGTCTCCGTCTCGATAATGCCGACGCAGAGGCGCGCGAAGTGCAGAGTGGTGATCCCATTCCATTTGTGATTTACAAACCCGTTGACGCGTGCTCCAGCAGGTTGCGAGCGGAACCATTCCAGGAGGAACTTGAAGTCTTTCGGCTCCGGACCGATGATCGAGCAGCGTAAATGAGTCATATTCGGTCCGTAGCACTCTCCCAGGCTCTTTGACTTTCCGTAGACATCGAGAGCATCGTGGGCATCCGTCTCAACGTAGGAACCCTTGGCACCCGAATACACGCAATCCGTCGCAATTTGAAGGACCCGCGCGCCTTGGGCTTCGGCGAATCGGGCGATCGCATGTGGCAGTAACGCGTTGATTCGGATAGCCCGCTCAACCTGTTGCGGGTTTTCATCCCGGATTAGGGGCTTTGTGATTCCGATGGCGTTGATAATCCATTGATGACGGCCGCATGCCAAGAGCGCCCGATCGAGATCGGGATCGGCTGCGTCGAAGGGAACCCACTCTACACCCGAAATCGTTGCGCGCTGCGCGAGGTGGCTGGCCGCGCGCCAAGTCGAAGCAAGACGGATGTCAGACCGCCTCGCAAGCTCGTCGGTCACCATTGACCCAAGCATTCCAGTTCCACCGAGAACTAATACTGATTTCATCTTTTCTTCTCACCCAGAACCGGTACCTGTGGCCTTATTCGGAAGAAGGCCTTTAGCGGATACTTTAGATAGTCGTAAAAGACACGGGGCCGATACACAAAACTTGTTGGACGCCGTTCCTCCCCGCGGTTCGTAAGCCTAACCGGGATTTGTGCAAAAGTCGTTGCAAGAAAACTTGAGTAGTACAGTTCCTCCATGATGATGGGGAACCTCGGTTCCGTCAGTTCCATCTGACTTAATAGGCTTGTCCGGACAGCACGAAATCCGTTAGTGCAATCCGTGATGGGGAGCCCGTGAAGGCGCCGGGCAATCCAATTACCAGCCCGGGATATCAGGACGCGATACACCGGCACACCACATACCTCGCCACCGTTACTATAGCGAGTTGCTTTGATAACATCATAGCCATCTCTCATCTTCTCGACAAACCTTGGAATGTCGGCAGGATCGTTCGTCAGGTCGCTGTCCATGAACAACGCGTAATCGAAACGGGCCTCGACAGCATACTTGATGCCAGTGCGGAGAGCCGCACCATATCCGCAGTTGGTTTCTTGGTGGATAACAGTTAAATTTGGCAGATCGGCGGACAAGCTATTCAAGATCCCAGCCGTTTCGTCGCCGCTGCCATCATTGACAGTAACGAGCTCACTTCGATAGGGAACGCTGGCCAGAACTTCACAAATGCGGCGCACACATGATTCAGCTCCACTTTGTTCGTTGTACATGGGGACAATGACACAGAAGCGCCCAAACCTCGAGTTCTCTTTCGTGTTCATCCCAGCTAGCGCTCCGCCACTTGCCAAGCGTCCCACAACCGGCTGTCGAAGCGAAGGTCGTCACCGGCACTATCCTCCAGCGTGGAAGTCGAGAAGAACATCAGCTTGAGATCATCTGTTAGAGACATGAATCCGTTGGCATAACCCGGCGGGATGAAGAGAACGGACGGCTTTCTGGCGGAAAGCACGAACCGCTCGACAGGCAACTGCGGAGAGGGGTTCTCCCAATCGTCGATTCTGACCGCCCCAACGATGGCGGCGCCTTCGATGGCCGTGACATACTTGGCCTCGCGGCGGTGAGCGTGCCAGGCACAGACAAAACGGGCGCCATGATTCTTGACCGTATAGAAGCGCTTCACGCCGGCAAAGTCGAACTCGTTGACAAAACCGACTTCGCCGCGGTCATCCACAGCCAGATCGCCCTTGTATAGAATCGGTCGCGTCAGTTCAGTCATCGGCACTCCTAGGTTTCACTTGGCGTTCAACAGTGGGCCGTAGAGCCGAGCCATCTCGTCGGGACTGCGGAAATCCACCAGAGCCTTGCTGGTGGTAAGGACGTTGCTGTAAGTGGGGTCCCTGTAGTCCCTATACTTACCGGCGCGGAATCGGGCAACGATTTCCGCAATTCCTTCCTCCATCAGGGTGACGGCTTCGAAGCCCAGCTTGAGTCTGATCTTCTCGAAGGAGACCGCATAGCTGCGTCGGTCTTCGGGGTTTTCTTCGATCGTGATCTCCACATCGCGATACGGCCGCACCACCCTCTGGATGGTTTCGGCCAGTTGCAGGATGCTCATCACTGGTGTCCGGTTAAGTTACAAGGTGATGGCTGCAAGTAGTAGCTGCGCAACAAGTTGAAGCCATTTCCGGCTTGCCGCGATTTGAATGCGAGGA
>Ga0209039_10001382_pt1 | contig 22717 bp, 15 predicted proteins | sample BogFormECP12_OM1_FD_188238 | JGI IMG/M metagenome (GOLD analysis project Ga0209039, IMG submission 188238) | Bog forest soil microbial communities from Calvert Island, British Columbia, Canada - ECP12_OM1 (SPAdes) (version 2) | ecosystem: Environmental > Aquatic > Freshwater > Wetlands > Bog ... | reverse complement strand
TTGAGCATGTTCTATCAGCTCTTCCTGATGACGCGCCGTCGCCATGGACTGCCAGCACAACCGGTCGCATGGTTTCAAAATCTCATTGCTTGTTTGGGCGAGAGAGTTAAGATCCGTGTGGTCTCAAAGAACGGGCAGCCCGTTGCGAGCATTTTCACCATTCGCTACAAGCGAGCTCTTGTTTACAAGTATGGGTGCGCAGATCAGCGATTCAACAATTTGGGAGGCACACAGCTCTTATTCTGGAGGGCAATTCAGGAAGCCAAGGAGTGCCGGCTTCGCGAATTCGATCTGGGGCGCAGCGACTGTGACAATCCTGGACTAATTACGTTCAAAGATCGATGGGGCGCCACTCGAACTGAGTTGGTCTATCTCCGATATCCTGCGAGATATTCCTACAGTATTTCGGAAACAGGACAAGCTTTCATCAGCAAGTATGTCTGGTCTCACGCGCCCAGCTTCATGCTTGCTGCTGCTGGCAGAGTGTTCTATAGACACATGGGATAGCAATTTCCGCGTGTGTGCCAGTTCTTGTTCTGAGGGCGGAGCGCTCGCGCCTTGGTAATGTCACAGATGGTTTGTAGAGGCTTCCAGTTGACCGGTCAGGCCATACCCGCCAATCTCAAGCAATATCCTCCCATCGAGAGCGCGGATTAGCGTACAGATATGCTGAAACTTCCTACATACGCTCTCATCACCGCAGCGCGGGATGAAGCTGAGTTCATAGAACTAACTATAAAGTCTGTGGTTTCTCAGACGGTCCGACCCCTTAAATGGGTCATCGTCAGCGATGGCTCGACCGACGGCACGGACGACATCGTGAGCAAATATGCAGCCGAGTACCCATGGATTGAACTGGTCCGGATGCCCGAGCGTAGGGAACGGCATTTCGCCGGAAAGGTTCATGCCTTCAACGCCGGATACGGCAGGGTCAGGGATCTGGAATACGAGGCTATCGGCAACCTGGACGGCGATGTCTCGTTTGATGATCCAGAGTTCTTTTCTTCACTGCTTTGGAGGCTAGCAGAGGATCCCACGCTGGGAGTGGTTGGATCATCGTTCAAGTACGGCGGACGTTACGTTTACGACTACCATTTCGTTAATATCGAGCACGTTTCCGGCCCGTGTCAACTGTTCCGGCGCGAGTGTTTCGAAGAGATTGGAGGATACGTGCCGGTGAAGACCGGCGGTGTGGATGTGATTGCCGCCACCGCCGCGAGGATGAAGGGTTGGAAGACGAGGACCTTTACGCACACATGGCTTCAGCTTCATCGGGAAATGGTAGCGGGCCGTGGTCGCCGATTAGAGGCGCCATTTCGGAGTGGTATCAAGGATTACACCCTCGGGAACCATCCGATATGGGAACTGCTCAGAACCGCCTATCAAATGACTCAGAGGCCTTTTGTCATTGGGGGCATGGCGCTGGCGTATGGCTATGTGTGGGCACTCATCCGTGGCGCCGAAAGGGTAGTGTCTCCTGAGATGCAGGCATTTCGCAGACGTGAGGACATGCAGCGACTGAGGAGGGTTTTCACCGCCAAGGGCAACCGGGCCTTGCAGCCTTCCTCAGGAAGGGCCCGCCACGTCTGCAGCTCCCTTACCAACCTGCCCACCTACGTACTTGTTACGCCGGCCCGGGACGAGGCAGGGTCTATCGAACTGACCATCAAGTCTGTAATGGCGCAGACAGTGCGACCGCGAAAATGGGTCATCGTCAGCGACGGTTCCACCGACGGCACGGACGCCATCGTGAGCAAATATGCAGCTGAGTACCCATGGATTGAACTCGTCCGGATGCCCGAGCGTAGGGAACGGCATTTCGCCGGGAAGGTCCACGCCTTCAACGCCGGATACGCCAGGGTCAGAGATCTGGAATACGAAGTTATCGGTAACCTGGACGGCGACATCTCGTTTGATGAAGACTACTTTTCTCTCCTTCTAGGGAAGCTAGCCGAGGATTCGACTCTGGGACTGGTCGGAACACCGTTCAAGGACAGTTTGCTCCCAAAATACGACTACCGCTTTGTCGGCATTGAGCACGTTTCCGGCGCATGTCAATTGTTTCGGCGAGCTTGCTTTGAAGAGATCGGCGGATATATGGCAGTGAAGTGCGGCGGCGTGGATCTGATTGCGGCCATCACCGCGAGGATGAAGGGGTGGAAGACAAGGACCTTTACCGACAAAGTGTGCGTGCACCATCGCGCAATGGGCAGCGCGGGGGACGGTGTATTGATGGCGAGTTTCAAATTAGGCGTCAAGGACTACGTTCTCGGGGCCCATCCGGTTTGGGAGTTCCTCCGAGTGGTCTATCAGATGAAGAGCAGGCCTTTCCTCCTGCGGGGAGTGACCCTCGGTGCGGGCTATGTGTGGGCGCTGGCTCGCCGCGTGGAAAGGCCAGTTCCCCGCGAATTTGTGGCCTTCCGCAGACGGGAGCAGATGCTCCGATTGAGCGCTCTTTGGAAAGGCAGCACCAATTCCTTGCGGGGAAGCCATGCGGCGTCCTCTTAAGTTTTGTCCGCTTGAGTCAGATCAGCAGGTCGTTTTGTGACCCTCTTCACCGCTGACCAGTGGAATTCCGCGCGGAATCAGGGAAACCGGTGAAATGTGAAGTGGGGTCCGTCCCGGCGACACGCGGCAGCCCTGATGTGCCATTGGGGAGGAAGTCTCCGGCTATCCCCGGCCTGGCCGATGGAGCGGCGGGCGGCCCGGCACACGCCGGTCTTCTCATCATCAACGCCGATGACTGGGGGCGGGACCACCAGACCACCGAGCGAACTTTTGAGTGCATCCGTCGTGGGACTGTCTCCTCCGTGAGCGCCATGGTCTTCATGAGGGATTCGGAGCGGGCCGCGGCAATCGCTAGGGAAAACACAATCCATGCGGGCCTTCACCTCAACTTTACGACGCCGTTTTCGGCGCCGGACTGTCCCACACGGCTCGCGGAGCACCAGCAGAGACTCGCCAGGTGCTTGTTGCGGCACCGTCTTGCCCAAGTTGTTTTCTACCCGATGCTCAGACCGTCCTTCGAATATGTTGTCTCAGCCCAGCTCGACGAGTTCCGTCGCCTGTACGGCGCGCCGCCGCAACGGCTGGATGGCCATCATCACATGCACCTCTGTGCTAACGTTCTCCTTGGAAGACTGCTGCCGCGCGGAACCGTTGTTCGGCGAAACTTCTCCTTCCAAACGGGAGAGAAGAGCTTCGGCAACCGGTTCTATCGGAAGGTCGTGGACCGCATGCTGGCGCGGCGTCATCGCCTCACCGACTTTTTTTTCTCGCTCCCGCCGCTCCAACCTCCCGGCCGGCTCGAGCGAATCTTTTCCCTGGCTCGCCGGTTTGTCGTGGAGGTGGAGACACATCCTTTCGACGCGGAAGAATATCGGTTCCTGGCGGGAGGCGAGATTTTCCATTGGGCTGGCGATGTCCCGATCGCATCCCGTTTTGCCGTGAGGTCAAATGGAAGAGCGTAGCGTTGATTCCAGTTCGCCTTTGGGTACGTCTTATGAGCCACGCTCAGCGCCGGACGGGCTGACCAACGCAACGAATCATATCTCCGTGTGCATTTGCACTTACAAGCGGCCAAGGTTGCTCAAGCGGTTGCTAGGGGAACTCGCCGATCAGGAGACGGGCGGGCTGTTCACTTATTCGATCGTGGTGGCTGACAACGATTATTTGCGATCTGCAGAGGCCTTGGTGTCGGACTTCGCGGCTAGATCGACGGTTCCTGTCACGTACTGCGTGGAACCTCAACAGAGCATCGCTTTGGCCCGGAACATGGCCCTCAACAGCGCCGTCGGCGACTTCGTCGCCTTCATCGATGATGATGAATTCCCAATCAAGCACTGGCTCGCGTCTCTTTTCAAAGCCTGCCACCGCTATGATGCAGACGGCGTCATGGGGCCTGTGCTACCGTACTTCGACGAAAGACCGCCCGGGTGGGTGGTCAAAGGTAGGTTCTACGAACGGCGGACGTACTCAACTGGGCACATGATTACTTGGTTGCAGGGACGGACAAACAATGTGTTACTGAAGAAAGCGGTTTTGATCGGGGAGGAGCAGCCCTTTAGGCCGGAGTTTCGCACTGGCGAGGATCAGGATTTTTTTCGAAGAATGATCTCCAAAGGACGTGAGTTTGTTTGGTTCGATGAGGCGGTCGCATACGAGGTCGTTCCCCCCATCCGGTGGAGTCGATCGTTCATGCTGCGGAGAGCTTTGCTCCGTGGGGCAGTTGCTCCGCTCCATCCCACGTTTGGCGCGCGCGAGGTTGCGAAGTCCCTCGTCGCTGTTCCAGCGTATGCGATTGCCTTGCCATTCGCGTTGGTCTTGGGGCACCACCGGTTCATGAATCTCTTAATTAGGCTTTGTGATCATCTGGGGAAACTGCTCGCCCTGGCGGGTATATGCCTCATCAAGCAGCCTTACGTCACCGAGTAGGAACAGGAAAGTGGGAGAGCCTGAACAGGACAGTCGGATCGCGGGTGCTGACGACCTCATGCTGGTCACAGGCGCGACTGGTTTCATCGGGCGTCGAGTTGTGCGGCATTTGCTCGATTTGGGATTCCGCAACTTACGCTGTTTCATCAGGCCCTCCTCCGATCTGGCTCGCCTTCAGCCGTTGTCCGGACTCTGCCGAGACGGGGCACGAATCGAAATCATGAAGGGTAACCTTCTTCGGCCGGAGGATGCTGATGCCGCGACCCAAGACGCCGTGGTTATCTTTCACTTGGCCGCCGGCCGAGGTGAAAAGTCTTTTCCCGACGCGTTCGCGAACTCGGTTGTCACCACGCGCAACCTCCTGGAAGCAAGCCTGCAGCATGGGTGCCTGAAGAGGTTCGTTAACGTCAGCTCGTTCAGCGTTTATACCAACAGGAAGAATCCGCGGCACAGGCTGCTGGACGAGTCGTGTCCGGTGGAGGACCATCCGGAACTCCGAGGTGAGGCCTACTGCTTCGCCAAGGTGAAACAGGAAGACATAGTCACGCAGTATGGTGACGGTTTCGCGGTCCCATACGTCATCGTCCGACCTGGACATGTCTATGGTCCAGGAAACGAGCCCATCACAGGCCGGGTGGGGATCGGCACGTTTGGCCTCTTTCTCCATCTCGGCGGTTCAAACACGATACCGTTGACGTACGTCGATAACTGTGCCGAGGCGATCGCGCTAGCCGGACTGAAAAAAGGTATCGACGGTGAGGTTTTCAACGTTGTTGACGATGACCTGCCTTCCAGCCGGCAGTTCTTGCGCCAGTACAAGCGAGAAGTGGGGCGGTTCAGATCGATTTATGTTCCGCACATCATAAGCTACGCCCTCTGCTCGTTGTGGGAGCGCTATTCAGAGTGGTCGCAGGGACAGTTGCCGCCCGCTTTCAACCGGAGGAGATGGCACGCCAACTGGAAGAAGACTTATTACAGCAACGCAAGGCTAAAGTCGCGTGTAGGTTGGGCACCCACGGTATCGACCGCCGAGGGCTTACGGCGCTACTTCGAGGCCTGCCGAAATGGGGGCCATCATGCTTAGGGTCGCCATCGTGGGCTGCGGTAAGATCGCGGATGACCACGCCACCCAGATTGAGAGAATCCCGGGTTGCGAGATCGTCGGCGTCTTCGATAAGGAACCCCTCATGGCACGTCAGCTTTACGAGAGGTTCAGGGTCAAGCGGTACTTCGGCGACATTCGGGAACTCCTCGGGGAGGCCAGACCGGACGTTGTCCATGTCTGTACACCGCCGCACAGCCATTTCGAGATTGCCGAGATGTGCATGGAAGCAGGCTGCCATGTTTATGTCGAGAAGCCTTTCGCGCTCTCGGAGGGGGACGCACGCAAACTAATCGAACTCGCCAACGCAAGGGGTCTAAAGATCACCGCGGGACACGATGATCAATTCCGGCATGTGGCGCGCCGCATGAGGTCCCTCGTCCAAAGCGGGTTCTTGGGTGGCGGTCCGGTCCACATGGAAAGCTATTACTGCTATGAACTCGGACAAACCGCGTACGCGCGTGCGATCCTCGCCGACAAGCGGCACTGGGTTCGCGGTCTGCCGGGAAAGCTGCTGCACAACATTATCAGCCATGGCGTCGCCAGGATAGCGGAGTTCCTGACCTGCGACTCACCCCATGTGATCGCTTATGGGTTCACCAGTCAGGTTCTTAAGCGCATGGGTGAACGTGAAATCATCGATGAACTGAGAGTCATCATCTCCGACGATGAGCGCGCAACCGCCTATTTCACCTTTTCCTCGCAGATGCGGCCCGCACTCCACCAATTTCGCATTTATGGCGACAAGAATGGTCTTATTCTCGATCAAGACCAAGAGACACTCATCAAGCTTCGCGGGAAAAGATACGTCAGCTACGCTGAGAAGTTTATACCCCCTGTTAGCTTCACCAAACAATATGTCGGGAATCTGTGCACGAACCTGGGAACGTTCCTGGCACTGGACTTCCACATGAAGTCGGGGATGAAGTATCTGATCGAATGCTTTTACCGTTCAATTTCGGAAGGTACCCCCGATCCGATCCCGCACTCGGAGATTCTCCTTACTGCGAGAATCATGGATGAGATCTTCGCTCAAGTGGGCGCGCAGCAGCGCGTGAAAACCCTCGTTCAGGCGACGGTGTGCTAGGCTATGGGGCGTGCATACAGTACGGAGCAGGCTGCCGCGATGGTAAAGAGTGTGGAAGTCAGTGTCAGGGGCAAATGGACCCAGGCCCCCGGGTTCGACGTCAATGGCAAAACTATAGTCGTGCGGGGGCGTTGGGTCAGAGTGGCCTACATTCATGAAGAGGACTGGCTTGAGACGGAACTCGGGGATCCCGAGCCCTGGCTGAAGGAGTTGCGGAAGCAGAGAAAGGCCGGCCTCCGCGCGGACGTCTTTACGTTCGCGCAAGAGCTCTCCAGCACCGCCCCTAGATACCCGTATCCTCTGGAGCCGGAGAGCATCGCTGCCATTCGCATCACCACCTTTAGGGAGTGGTGGGAAAGCCTGCCGCAGGAAACTCGCAAAAACGTGAGGCGGTCGCAGAAGCGAGGCGTGGAGATCAAGCTTAGAGACATTGGCGATGAACTCGTGAGCGAGATCGCTGGCGTCAATAACGAGAGGCCAGTGCGCCAAGGGCGGCGGTTTCCCCATTATGGAAAGACCCTCGATCAAGTGAGGAAAGATTACTCGTCGTTTCTGGACCGGAGCGACCTCATCTGCGCCTATTGCGGAACCGAACTGATCGGTTTTCTGAAACTAGTGTACCGGGGGGATATCGCGTCCGTCCTCCAGTTGCTTGTCAAGTTGGCGCATCAAGACAAGAGACCCGCCGACGCGTTGCTTAGCAAGGCGGTGGAACTCTGCGCAGCTAAGGGCCTGTCGCATCTTACCTATGGAAAGTTCTACTACGGGAATAAAGGACACAGCTCACTTACTGAGTTCAAGAAACGGCATGGATTTGAAGAGGTGTTAGTGCCGAGATATTACGTCCCGCTAACCGCGATTGGGCGTCTCTACACGAACCTGAAACTCTATCGGGGCCTTCTAGGAATTCTCCCCGGCAGTATCATCAGGGCGGGAGTCAGGGCGCGCTCAGGGTGGTATTTTGTAAAGGGCATCATGAGCCGGTGTAGCTCAACGGTAGAGCAACCGAATAGTAATCGGTCCATGGAGCGTTCAAGTCCTCCCGCCGGCTCCAATTCTAATGCGCAGCCTACCTCCGGCTGACCGGAAAGCGTTGGCACGGTGACGGCCCGCCATAGACGAAAGAGCAGCATGAGATGCCAGGTATCGTCGGCCTAATTACAAGACAACCGCAAGAGGCTGCTGAGCGCGAGTTGGTTGCCATGCTTGGAACACTTCGCCACGAGCCTTCCTATACCGGGGGAACCTGGTGCGACGAATCCATGGGGGTGTACGTAGGGTGGGCTACGCATGAGGGTTCCTTTTCGGATTCGATGCCGCTAGTGAGCGAAACGAGCGAAACCGTGCTCATATTCTCTGGAGAGGATTTCCCCGAACCCGGAATCGCCGACCGCCTCAAGGCAAGAGGTCACTTCTTAGCCTCGGAGGGGCCTTCTTACCTCGTCCACCTTTACGAAGACGATCCGTCCTTCCCGGCCTGCCTAAACGGCCGTTTTCACGGGCTTCTGGTAGATCGGGCTCGCCAGACGGCGATGCTTTTCAACGACCGTTTCGGCATGCATCGGCTTTACTACCACCACTCGAAGGATACGTTCTATTTTGCCGCGGAAGCCAAAGCGATTCTGGCCGTCCGACCCGAACTCCGTAGGGTCGACCTTCAGGGCTTTGGGGAATTCATCGCCCTGGGTTGTGTCCTGGAGAACCGGACGCTGTTTGAGGGCATTCGCGTGCTGCCACCGGCTTCGGGGTGGAGCTTTCGCAACGGTTCCATCGAGCGCGAAGCCAACTATTTTCAACCCAAGGAATGGGAAGAGCAATCGCCACTGGAGCCGGAGGCCTATTACCAGGAGTTGCGCGCTGTTTTCTCGCGAAACCTACCCAGGTATTTCAACGGCCGGCAGAGCATAGCGTTATCCCTGACCGGGGGGCTGGATACCCGTATGATCATGGCTTGGTGGAAGGCCCCGCCGGACTCCTTGCCCTGCTATACGTTCGGCGGCACATACCGCGACTGTCAGGATGTGGCTATTGCGCGACGAATTGCCGGGATTTGCCGCCAGCCTTACCAAGTGATCCAGGTAGGCGACGAATTCCTATCGGTTTTCGCGCAGTACGCTGAACGGACCGTTTACCTGACCGACGGATGCGCGTCCGTGAGCCTGGCAGCGGATCTTTACGCCAATGAAATCGCCTCCAAGATCGCGCCCGTCCGAATGACCGGAAACTATGGCAGCGAGATCCTGCGCCGGATGCGTATGTTCAAGCCGATGGCGCCCCCTGCGGGACTTTTCTGCCACGAGCTTCTCCCATACATCGAGAAGGCAAAAAACACCTACTCTCGTTTACTTCCCGGCCACGCTGTTTCATTCACCGCGTTCCGGCAAGCTCCTTGGCATCAATACGGGATTCTGGCGCTGGAGCAAACGCAGCTTACGGTTCGGTCTCCCTATTTGGACAACGATCTTGTCAGGACCGCTTTTCGGGCTCCCAAGTCCACTATGCCGAAGAGTGATCTCTTCGAGGATAATGCCGAATGCTCGCGGCTGATCGCAGACGGAAACAAGGCGCTACGAGCAATTCGAACCGACCGTGGCTTGGGCGGCCGGCCTGGGCAGTGGTCGACACCGATCGCGCGTAGCTTCCAGGAATTCACGTTTCGCGCCGAGTATGCCTATGATTACGGCATGCCCCAGTGGATGGCCCGAATCGACCACGCCTTTTCCCCTCTCCATCTCGAGCGCTTGTTTCTGGGACGGCACAAGTTCTGCCATTACCGTGTTTGGTACAGAGACCCCCTGGCAGGCTACGTTTGCGAAATACTGCTCGATTCCCGCACCTTGGCACGCCCTTACCTAGAGGGCAAATCAGTAGAAGCCATAGTCCACGGCCATATCAGAGGAGGCCGTAACTACACCACTGAGATCCATAAGCTGCTGACTTTGGAGCTGCTGCACCGCCTTTTCATAGATCCTCAAGCGGCAGTGTGAATACACGGACGACGTAGTTCTGCTATGCCCCAATTACTCGCCACGATTGTAGGCATCCTGGGTCTCTTCTATCTCGATCGGGACAGGGAGCCGAGGATGTCCCATGCTCTTTGGATTCCAGCAGCCTGGTTATTCAGCATTAGCTCGAGGCCGATATCGTCCTGGCTCGGGATGACGCCGCAGCTCAATTCGCCAACGGATTACCTGGACGGAAGCCCAATTGACCGCGCCGTACTCACTGCGCTGCTGATAGCTGCTTTGCTTGTCGTTGTCAGCAGAATGAGCAAGGCAACACCGCTGCTCAAGAAGAACGCTCCGATTCTCGTGTTTTTTCTCTACTGCGGCATAAGCATCCTCTGGTCCGACTTCGCTTTCGTTGCCTTCAAGCGCTGGACCAAGTCAGTCGGTGACCTGCTGATGGCACTCATCATTCTGACTGAGCCGGATCCGATTGAGGCGCTGAAGAAACTGGTCACTCGACTGGGCTTTGTCCTGTTTCCGTTGTCGATCCTTCTCAGTAAGTACTATCCCACACTCGGACGGAGGTTGACCAACAGCTGGACGATGGAAACTGTTGGCCTGTCCACGCAGAAGAACCAGCTCGGCGTGACCTGCATGATATATGGGCTCGTTTTCTTGTGGATATTCTGTGCCGTGTATCGCGACCGAGAGGATCCCATCCGGAATCGCAGTCTTTTGGCTTATGGCACGATCCTCGCGATGATTGTATGGTTGCTCCACGCTTGCAACTCCCTGACGTCCATAGCCGGGCTTGCCATGGCCGGGGGCGTGATGTGGTTGGCAAGCCGCCCGCGAAGAACCGCGGTTGTGCACTTGCTTGTCCTCGCTGTGCTCGGTATTTCCCTGACTGCCCTGTTCTTTGATCCGGGAGGAAGTCTCGTCGGGGCATTGGGAAGGGACGGGACGTTTTCCGGCCGAACAGAGATCTGGAAGTTGGTCTTGAGCATACCTACGAATCCGTGGGTTGGGACGGGTTTCGAGAGCTTCTGGCTGGGTAATCGCGCACAGGCCCTCTGGGATGCGTTGCCGAATTTTCCCATCAACGAGGCGCACAACGGCTACGTGGAGGTTTACCTGAATCTGGGCTGGGCTGGCATTAGCCTTCTTGGTCTGGTCCTCTTAACTGGGTATACGAGAGTGGTCGCCGCATTACGGGAAGACCCGGCAAGAGGCTCTTTGTTACTTGGCCTATTCCTGGCCACATTGTTCGAGAGCCTTACTGAGGCTGCATTCAGGATGATGTCGCCTGCCTGGTTTTTCTTGCTTCTGGTCATTATCGCCTCCTCAGAAGTCACTTCGGCCGAACTCCGGGTAAATACGGAAAGCGAGCTTGCCGCGTCCGATGCGCCTGTTTGGGCGTTCGATCGCGGTACGTAGAAGTAAATAATATATATCCGTTCACTATGATCGCCAGTCGGCGTGTTCTAGCTTTGTGGGAAGTCTTCCAAGTATTGAACTCAAATCTGGGATGGTCGAGAACATGGATATTTTGCGAGGGCTTGTTCACCGTCGGCTTGTACCCCGATGGGTACAGCAGCACGTTTGGAATCGAGAATATGCGGCAGGGCAATGGGACTCGCGCGGTCTCCACACTCCCGACGACCCTATATACGAGATTCTGACGCGATACTGCGCAAACCGAGATGTGTGCGATATCGGATCCGGCCATGGTAACACTATCACCGAAATGGCGCCCGTCTACCGAAGCTACACAGGAGTCGACATCTCTGAGGTCGCCTTGCAGATTGCGGCCAAACGAGCTGCGGAAGCCGGTCGCCATCACGTCCGTTTTGTGCAGGGCTTTATGCATACCTATACACCTCACGGGCGGCCAGATGTCTTTTTATTTCGTGAGTCGCTTTATTACGTGTCTCGGCAGCGTAGTCACAGCATGAAGGATTTGGCCGATTTTCTCCAACGATACGCCGCTATGTTGTCAGAGGAGGGAGTGATAATTGCAAGTATTTGCAATTCCGATGAAAAGTGCGCAGATCGCGTCGAAGCCGTAATTCGTCAGAATTTCGATATCTTGGAATGCCGCCGCACTCAACGGCCACCCGCTCTTCTGCTCGTCTTTCAGCCCATATGCAGGTGCGCGTCAGTCTGATTGCCATTGCCGCCGAATTTCGGTATTTACGACCGACACTGTAATAGGTAACTTCATGCTGAAATCGCTGACCAAAGCACTTTTTTCGAATAATCACGGCAGGCCTACTTGGCTCTCGCCGGAACGTTTACTGCGACAGCCTAAGGCAACCGGGGAGATCTTACTAATGGCTCGTTTACGAATCCTAGTATTGGGACCGGATTGTCATCCAGAGCAAGTCAGCATTCCTTTTGTTACTTATTGTCATGCGGCAGCGCTCGCCCAACTCCATGAGGTCACCCTAGTCGCTCGATCTGCTGTTGAGGACGCTTTACGCCGCGCTAAGGCGCCGTTTCACAGCATCGAGGTAGTCCGCATGCCGCTGCTCGATCGTATCTTTTCCTGGGGTTTGCGGAGAATTTTTAGGTACAACTATGACACGCAGCTTCTGACAGCATTCCGGTATCCCTTTTCTGTTGCCTTTGAATGGCGCGCATGGCGAAAGTTGCGGCGCCGCATTCTTGCAGGCGAATTTGATGTCGTTCAGCGGCTCATGCCGATGACGCCAGCGCTGCCGAGTCCGTTTGCTTTCTTTCTGCGAAAAGGGGCTGTTCCTTTCGTGATTGGGCCGCTAAACGGTGGCCTGCGGTCCGCGCCCGGCTTCAGCCAGCCGGACAAACAAAACAACTTGCTGTGGGGTCTTAGGAGTCTTTATCGGTGTCTGCCTTTCGCCCGTTCGACCTACAGCCACGCAGCAGCGATTATCGTTGCTTCGTCCCACATGCGCGCTGAGTTTGCTACACATCGCGACAAGCTGTTTCTTGTCCCGGAGAACGGCATGGCTCGTTCATTGTGTTCAGTTGACTCGCGCAGTCCGGACCGCAGCGCCAGACTTGAACTGATGTTCGTTGGCGGATTGGTGCGCCGTAAAGCCTGTTATCTAGCGTTGCGCGCGGCGGCTCCGATTTTACGACAGAATTTGGCCCGCTTTACTGTCATCGGCGAGGGCCCGGAGCGAAGCCGCCTTGAAGAACTCGCAAGATCGCTTGGGATTGAGGAGTCCGTTTGTTTCTGTGGCTGGCTTGGCCATAGAGAAGTGCTCGAGCGCCTGCGGTCCGCGGATGTGGTAGTCCAGCCAGCGATTCGCGAGGGTGGTGGTGGCGTAGTCTTTGAGGCTCTTGCAAGCGGCGCCGTGCCTGTGATCCTTGACTATGGTGGACCCGGGGATATCGTCTATCCGGGGGTGGGGTATAAGGTCGCTCCCACGAATGACGACGATGTCGTATCGGAGATGGAAAAGATTCTGTGCAATCTCGCCGGCGATCGGAACCTTCTTGATCGCTTACGACAGCAAGGCATGTCCTATGCACGGGAATGCTTGACTTGGGATGCTAAGGCGCAGCGCACAACGCAGGTCTTGAATTGGGTTGTGGGACGCGGTCCAAAACCAGACTTTCTGCCGCCAACGATAGCGCCGTTGACGCATTTGAGCTGAGCATGAGAACCGACTCTTACGAACGATTGTGCAACGGGTTTTAGCAGATCATGAGCTTCTTCGATACAAAGGACGAGAGCTTGGGTGACCACGGGCCCAAGAAGGTAATGGTCGTTATCGGAACGCGGCCGGAGGCGATCAAACTCGCGCCTGTAGTGGTGGAATTGGAGAGGCATCGGTCGCACTTCGAGACGCAGATCTGCGTCACGGGACAACACCGGGAGATGCTCGACCAGATGCTACGAGTTTTCGGGCTGCGCCCGGACTACGACCTAGGGGTGATGAAAGCGGGACAAGATCTTGCCGAGGTGACTGCGGCCTGCCTGACGGGGCTTGGCCGGGTCCTGCGTGACGAACGCCCGGACTTGGTGCTCGTGCAGGGCGATACGACCACGACCCTTGCCGCATCGCTCGCGGCGTACTACTATCACCTTCCGGTTGGACACATAGAAGCCGGCCTGCGGACGGGGAAGAAGTATGATCCTTTTCCGGAAGAGGTCAACCGTCGCGTCGCTACCCATCTATCAGATTTCCATTTTGCTCCCACTGAAGTCGCGCGGAATAACCTGCTCCGAGAAGGAATCAGTCCTGAGAACATATCGGTGACCGGAAACACAGTTATCGATGCTTTGTTACTCACGCAAGCGCGCCTGGCCGAAAATCCAAGCCTGGCGGTCGATCACCTGGGCCTGACCGATGGGCTGCGCATCATCCTAGTGACCGCTCATCGAAGAGAGAGTTTCGGTCCACCATTTCGCCGAATTTGCGAGGCGGTTCGAGCTCTTGCGGAGAGTCGACGCGATGTCTTGGTCGTTTATCCCGTACACCTAAATCCCAACGTGCAGGGCCCCGTCCACGAAATTCTCGATGGGGTGCCAAACGTCAAGCTGCTCGAGCCACTGGACTACGTCTCCTTCGTGGCCTGCATGGAGCGCGCTTACATCCTGCTCACCGATTCTGGAGGAATTCAGGAAGAGGGGCCGTCGCTGGGAAAGCCAGTTCTGGTGATGCGCGAAGTTTCTGAGCGCCCAGAAGCAATTGCTGCTGGCACCGCCTGCCTTACGGGAACAGACCCAGACAGGATCGTCGGTGCCGTGAGCGCGCTTCTTGACGACACAGCTTCCTACAAGCGGATGACGAGCCGGCCCAACCCCTACGGCGACGGTCATGCTGCCGAGCGAATCGTCCGGTTCCTTATCAGTCGGATCACAAGCCTGCCGCCCACAACGGCTGGCCTCATTGAGCAGCCGGTCGTGGATGCCGCTGCGCGCGACCGCCTCGCCCAGTTGGCAACGCGGCGGGACTGGGCGGAGCCGAAGCCGGACCTCCCGCCGCCAACGATGCCTTACATGAAGCGTGCGAGGCGATCTTGAGAAGAGTAGCTCAGAAGACCCTGCGCCGCGCACCGTATAACACCGCAGTAATCCGGGACGGCAAGCTCTGCCAGTCGGCGCGAGATTTGTTTCTGCTTTCGACCGGGGCAAAGAACGTGTTTCTCGCACGAAAACTGGAGGGTATCAGATGAAACGCTTCCGTCTCCTACACAAGATCTTTGGCGGACTCCGAATTATCCAGGTTTGCCGGGACTGGCCGAAATGGTTTCAGGAGTACTTCAGCGGGTTAAACGATGGATCCGATGGCTGCTACAGAATGCGGTGTGGCGTCAAGCTGTATACACGTCATAATCGATCAGATTTCCACATGATCGACGAGATATGGGCTTTTCGGAAGTATGATTACTTCGGCTACAAGGTCAAACCCGGCGAGATAGTCGTTGATATTGGTGCCAACATAGGGACCTTCTCGCTTTACGCTGCAAAGGTCTGTTGTGCGTCGCGCGTAATATCGTTTGAACCGTTTCCCGATAATTACAAGATGTTAAGTAACAACATAGAGCAGAATCTCCTTCGCAACGTTACCTGTATCAATGAAGCAGTTGCCGGAGATCGCGGCAACCGAAGCCTCGGGTTGGACTCCGTCGACCCAGGGTCTCACAGCCTGGTAACAGGTTCGTTCGGGCGGACCGTTGAGGTTGAGTGTTGCACCGTGGAGGACATTTTTCAGCGGTTTTCTTTGACCAAGATAGATTACCTGAAAATGGATTGCGAAGGAGCGGAGTACGAGATTTTGGAGAATGCGATCTCAAGACTCCCGCAAATAGGCCGTATCTCGATGGAAACTCATACCACTTCGAACCGAAAGGCGGAGGATCTTGAGAGACTGCTATGCACAAATGGTTTCGACGTCACGCTTTTTAGTGGCTCTCGACTCTACGCCACCAATGCCCGTTGCTGCGGATTGCAAACCGATGGCGCTTCTTGCAGCCCTATCATTTTGCCAGCCAGGTAAACAGCCGACGAGACGGCGGCGCTGACGAAAGAATGACCCCATTTGACGCCAGCGGCGCGTTCCGCCCTGTAGCTAAAGACAGCGGATTAAGACGCCTCGCCGTTCGAGGAGCGGCAGCCACGGTTTCCGCCCAGGCGCTGTCGCTCTTGCTACGGGTGGTTCCCACGGTCGTCCTGGCGCGGCTGCTGGCGCCGGCCGATTTTGGAGTGGTGGCCATGGTCACCACCCTCAGCCTGCTCCTGATGAGCTTCGGAACAAGTGGTTTTAGTGAGGCTGTCATTCAACGCGATGAAATGGACCGCTTTCTGGCCAGCAATCTTTTCTGGATCACGTGCGCGCTGGGATTGATCCTGACGATAGGGTTTGCCGCGTCTGCGCCGCTGCTCGCGCGCTTCTTCCGAAACCCGCTCGTTGCGCGCGCAGCGGTCGCGATGTCGGTGGCGATCTTCATCTCCGCAGCCGCCACCATACACTCAGCCCTTCTCAAGCGAGCTATGCGGTTCAGTGCCCTTTCCGTCAACGACGTTGTCGCCCTTGCTGTATACACCGCCGTAGCGATCCTACTGGCCTTGAGAGGCTGGGGATACTGGGCACTGGTGGCGGCAATTGTCGCGCAGGCGCTCAGCACTACGATTGGTTCCTGGTGGCTGTGCCGTTGGATTCCAAGCCTGCCACGGCGGGGAGTGGGGACGCGCGCTATGTTAGGATTCGCCGCGAAGGTCTATGGCAGGTTCAGCGCGAACTATTTTTCGAGAAACTTCGACAATCTACTAGTTGGCTGGCGATTCAACGCGGCGGCTCTCGGAGTCTACAAAAAAGCTTATGATCTATTCGCGCTGTCCGCCAGCCAGCTTACCGGCCCCCTACACAATGTTGCGCTGGCAGCGTTGAGCCGCCTGAAGCAGGATCCTGCCCGTTTCAGGCGATACGTCGCAAATTCGCTCGGGATCGTTGCATTCGTGGGCATGGCAGTCGGCGCCGATCTCACTTTAGTCGGCAGGGATGCAGTGCGCCTGGTGCTTGGACCTAAATGGTCAGAATCCGGCAGGATCTTCGTGTTATTCGGACCGGGAGTTGGAGTCATGTTGCTGTATGACACCATTGGCTGGATACATCTTTCGATAGGAAGGCCGGATCGGTGGCTTCGCTGGACGCTACTGGAGCTAGCGGTTACCGCCTCCTTGTTTCTGGTGGCATTGCCTTGGGGGCCAGCCGGGATTGCTGCTGCTTGGAGCGTGTCCTTTTGGATCCTTCTGATTCCCGCCTTCTGGTATGCCGGGCGACCGATTGGGCTTGGTGTTTCGTCTCTGATAGCCGCTGTCTGGAGGTATGCTGCCGCGTCATTGTTGGCGGGCTTAGCAACAGCCGTGATTCTCCGAGGCACACGATTCTGGGGCACTCCGCCAAGCGCGAACGCTGCGCTGTTGGCAATCATCGTCATTTCGGCACTGTTTGTCACGCTTTATCTGGGCGCAGTCATCCTGTTGCAGCGGGGTTGTGCGCAGCTGCGCCAGTTCGCTAGTCTCCTGGGCGACGTGGCCCTATCACGAGGGGCCATGAGACCTGCCGCCTAGCCCGTCTGAGGATGCAAATGAGTCGCCGAGCGACTCACGGGAAAAGAGCGGCCGCCGGTCACTTTGCGAGACTAAGAAACAAGGGCGGATTACGATACATGCAGCCATGCCTACTCAGAAGGAGACTCGGTGTAAGAAGCTCGCTCCCCTTCTGGGGCCGTTTTTCCAGGTGGAGGGCCTCAAGCAACCTCCCGGTCTGGCCCTCCCCGCGTCGCCCGTCCAGAGTGGGAGGATCAGATTGGGGTTGCGGTGAGGTTGCTCGGAGCGGCTGGGGCTGGGGCATAGCATGCATTTGCGTTGAACGTGAGTAGCCTGCTCGATCCATCAGTCTTCCCGCCCATCACGTTCAGGTAGCAGTTGGCTGCGGGGGTCAAATAAACGTGTCCCCCCACGTTCGCCACATTTCCGCCTGTTACATCCGGGCCAATTGGAGGCCAGGTTATAGTTGAAGGCCACCAAGATGGCTGACCGGAATAATAGAAACTTGCGGGCAATGTTTGGCTCGGACTCCCAAGACCGGGATAGGTCGAAGCTCCACTGGAATTTTCACTTGCTTGCCAGCGCACGGCATTGCAGGATGCGTCTCCCGTACAAGCTGTGTAGTTTCCCCAAAGCAGCAGATTTCCGGTGTTTGCACCGTTATAAATCGAGATGTCATTATTGATGTTGAAGGTGCCTAAGCCATTGCAGATGCCGTACAAGACCCCTCGACCTGCGGACCAGCCAGCGTTGGTTACGGTTGTATTGTTCTCAGTCCCACATTGCAAGCTGCTGGTCGGATAATTGATGTACTGCGTGTGGTAAGACTGAGTTCCAAACACGCTGCCCACTATGCTGTAGTAGCGGGAAAAAGAAGAAAGCATGAGGGCATTAGTTCCGTGGGTTTTGGCTGTTCCTGAGTAATCCACCGTTGCTGGATCTCGCCCGTTAAAATAGGAACGGAAGACAGTCAAGAATCCGCTAGTGCCGTGAATATCATCCCCGCTGAACCCGATGCCTTCATGCCCTTCCCACAGGTCGTAGGCGGAAAATACGCTGTGATGGTAAGAATCGTTTTGCTGCCAACTTGGAGCACTGCCATTCCCGTTGTAGAAATTATCTACTGCATAGTTGTAACCGAAAACGCTACCGACCGATTCCTTTGTCATGTAGCCAGTTGCGGTATGCTGAGTAATGTTGTTCTCCACCAGACAGGCGGTGGACGCTTCCCCAAGGTCTATTCCGTATCCCTGTGAGGCCGGGTTTGACCCATAAATATAGCTATCCCGGACGGTAATAAAGGCAGAGCCGTAAACGCCGAAATGTTCGGTGAAGGAACTGCCGACCGTGTAGTTGTTGATTGTTCGGACGTTTTTCGCCCAAGAATTATAGGCATTCCAAAACTGAACCCCCGACCACCCACTGCCTGCCGCGGAAAAATCAATACTCAGATTTTCCAGACCGAAGCCACTGATCGGCAGGGTGCTAGACCACCACCCTTGTGGAGTATTAACAGAAGCCCAGTTCGGCGTGTAAATCGGAGGGTTAATTGTAACCAAATGCCCGCTGATGCCTGTAACCCTTGAGGTCTGAGTTTGTCCCCATCCAGTACGGAAGCCTGCTGTCCCCTCTATCGAGCATGGCCCGCCGCTGCCAGTCGTGGCGCAGACGTAGATATTGCCTGTATCGGAGGCGTCGTCCTGCTGGTTGAGGATGACCAAACTTCCCACTTTTAGGTTAGTGGTGGAAGAAAGCGTGATCTGATTTGTACCCGCCGAATAGTTGGCCGTCCACGAAGCAGAGTTGTCAAATGTGCTGTAGGTATGGCTGTCTCCATTCCAGATACATATCGCTGTTGCCCCCAGCCCGCTGCAATTACTGCTGGTCGTGCTGAAAACTAGAAAGGTTTGGTCTGGCCCCGCGCCCCGTAGGGTCACATTGGAAGTTGTCGTGACAATGCTGGCACTCAGATTGTAGGTCCCTGCATTAAGGTAGACGACTTGCCCGGCAGGGCACGATAATATGGCCGAGTTGATCTGCGCTGCCGTTACTCCCGGACTGAGGGTTGTACATATCGTCGTGCGGTTTTGGATTGTAGCCCCGGCATGCGACCAGTCAATCGCCCGGGCGGGGGCCAGGACTCCGCTCCAAAGCTGAGCATGGCAATATGTAGTGCCTAGGAAAAGCAGGACGAGCAGAAGCGGAAGCAGTCGTTTGATTCTCATTTTGGATATCCTCGGAGGATCGGAGCGGTTGTGGGCAGGTTTGCGGCAGGGACCGGCTGCCCTAAGGTAATAAGGGTTCTCCACCAGAAAGTGAACAGACCCGCAATTTGAGCGGGTGTGCTTTTTGGGGGTGATTGGCCGCCAGGAGTCGTCGTCGCTGCGGGAATGTGGTAATCCCGCCTCTTTTGCGCAATTTCCAAGCGCGGGGGGCGACGGTGGAAAAGTCGCGGTAGGACTTTTCCGCGGTTTCCCCGGCGCGTCATTTCCACAGCGAACCCGCAATTATGCCCGTGTTGGCGCAAAGGTGTTGGTGGCGTGCTGTTGAAGACCAAATCCGCGTTTACAGAAAGCCGCATAAAACGCCCACTTCTTCAGATTCTCGTGGAGAGCCGTCATTAGTGTAGCCGAGTCTTGTTTCTGCACAAGAATCTGACAGGCCCCTGGTATTCATTCCGGTTCCCTCAGTGAGAGTATTAGCTCACGCGGAGGCCATCATTCTCGGAGAACGTGCCTCACCACAAGACTTGCGCCTCCCATGATCAAAAGCAAGTGACAACAAGCCTATTTAATTACGAAAGTAACCAACATGCTCCCGACTCGGTAGGCAGCGCAGGAAGGTCCGCTTCCAACCACTGCACGGAGTAACTCGCTCCCAGATCAAGCCTCGACAGCCTGGCGGGAACCAGGCTGAGCGGTCAGCCAACAGCAGTTTGTCGAACTTGGCCGTGGGTTTTGAGTTACGGTTTCGACCGTCCCAGTAATCGTGCTCCGCACCATGAAAAGTCGTTAACTTCTCATTGAATCAGTAGCTTACCTGTCGATGCTCCAGGGCTAATTCTCACCACTCCCAAGATCCTTCTTCGGGATGGAGGTTAATTCACCCGCCAGGGTGCCACTCGAAGACCGACGCTTCCAGGCTCAAACATCCCGACAAGGGATTTTACAAAAAGCCGCCTAAATGCCCTCTTCGTCAGATTCTTGTGCAGAGCCCGAATCTTCTTGACGCGATCAACAACGCCCCTGTGAACTGGTCTTTTCGGCAAAGTTGGCCACAAGCTGATCGCCGGGCTTGCGGCGCTAACATTCCCGCCCACAGGATTGTATCGGCAGTTTAGCGGGAGTTCTTTAAGCATTAGTGAAAGTGGCAAGCATGACCGTGTGCGGTAGCGAACAACTTGAGATTCAGGCCAGAGCTGCGGCAGTGAAGGGCGAGATCTACGAGTCCATTGGTAGGCTTTCCGATTGGCTGGAGAAGAACGATTACTGCGGCTATGACCCCTTCGACGGCTTAAGCGCATCGTTTCTGCGCCCCCTCACCTTCAACAGCAAGTTCTTGCGGACGGTGCTCCAGCAGGGAGTGCGCCGGTTCCCGTTGAACCTCCGCCCCGTGCTGGGAATTGCCAGGAGCCGTTCCACCAAGGGGATGGGCTTTCTGGCCAGAGGTTTCTTGCGCCTTTATGAAGCCACGGGTGACGCGGCGTGGCGCGACAAGGCGGAATCTGCGCTCCGATGGCTGGTCGAGAACCAGTCCAAGGGTTATAGTGGCGCCTGCTGGGGCAATCATTTCGATTACCAGGCGCGAGGGGACTTCTATTTACCGAAAGGTGTGCCGACGGTGGTGTGGACCTCCCTCATCGGTCACGCGTTTCTGGATGCCCATGCTCGCGGCCTGCAGGATGGCTTCCTGCGGGTTGCGGCCAGCGCATGCGAGCACATCCTACGCGATGTGAAAACGTTTGCCGAAGTAGACTCGGCCTGCATCAGCTACACTCCAATCCACCCCGCCCAGGTTCACAACGCCAACACTCTCGCCGCCAGCCTGCTGGCACGCACGTATTCCTACACCGGGAGCGAGCCGTACAGAGCTTTGGCGGAGAAGGCGATTCGGTACACGGCCCGTCACCAGAGGCCCGACTCATCCTGGTATTACGGCGAAGCGCCGTATCGCCACTGGATCGACAACTTCCATACAGCCTATGTGCTGGATTCCTTTAAGCACTACACGGAAAGCACGGGCGATAGCCGCTTCGAGCAGAACCTGATGAGCGGGTACAAGTACTGGAAGAATTCGTTCTTCCTGCCGGATGGAATTCCGAAGTACTACAACAACAAGACACTGCCGATCGACATCCAGTGCTGTTCCCAGGCAATCGACACGCTCGTGTTCTTCCACGATCGCGATCCGGACAGCTTGGAACTGGCGCTAAAAGTCGCCAACTGGACGATCGAGCAGATGCAAGATCGTACTGGTTATTTCTATTATCGCCGGTATTCGCGATGGCTGGTCAACAGAACGCCCACGCTCCACTGGGGACAGGCGACCATGCTCTGCGCGCTCGCAGGACTTTACAAATTGTTGTAGAGTGGGGGAGTCCTTGTCGTGAAGCAAAAGGTCCTTATCATCGTGGAAAACGCACCCGTCCCTTTCGATACGCGTGTTTGGAAGGAGGCCTCGTCGCTGCACCAGAATGGGTATGAAGTGACCGTCTTGTGTCCCGATGGGAAAGGGTACGAGCAAAGGCACGAAGTTATCAATGGGATTCGGATCTACCGGCACCCTGTGCCGAAAGAAAGAAACACTCCCTTGGGTTATCTCTGGGAATACTGCTGGTCCCTCTTTTGGGAGTTCCTCTACACCTGGTGGATCTTCCTGCAGCGCGGCTTTCATGTCATTCAGGGCTGTAATCCTCCCGACGATATTTTCTTGATTGCTCTCCCGTTCAAACTGTTGGGGATCAAGTACATCTTCGATCATCATGACGTAAGTCCGGAACTATATCTTTCGAAATACGGAAGGAAGGACGTTCTGTACAGGGTCCAGGTATGGCTTGAACGTCTGACCTACCATTTCAGCGACGTCGTCATGGTTACCAATAGCAGTTACAGGGACTGCGCCGTGACCAGAGGTGGACTTGACCCGAAGGATGTGTTCATTGTCCGCAACGGACCAGACCTAAGAACATTTAGGCCAGTCCCCCCCCAACCTGCTCTGAAGCACGGCAAGCCTTACCTCATCGGTTATGTCGGAACCATGAGCGTACAAGAGGGCTTGGACATCCTGCTTGATGTGGCGCTGGATATCAAAGACTCGGGACGTCGTGATGTTCATTTCACTTGTATAGGTGGTGGGCCTGGATTGGCTGAACTCCGGAAGATGGCACAGGATAAGGGTCTCGACGATACGCTCAACTTCACAGGAAGGATTCCCGACGAACAATTGCTGGAGATTCTCTCCACAGCCGATGTCTGCGTCAATCCGGATAAGCCATGCGAAATGAACGACATGTCCACAATGATCAAGATCATGGAATACATGGCCTTGTGCAAGCCCATCGTACAGTTCAATTTGAAAGAAGGTAGATTCAGCGCCCAGGAAGC